>Ga0126342_10021160_pt1 | contig 10869 bp, 12 predicted proteins | sample Cyp1metagenome_FD_92528 | JGI IMG/M metagenome (GOLD analysis project Ga0126342, IMG submission 92528) | Coral microbial communities from Lord Howe Island, Old Settlement Bay, Australia - Cyphastrea 1 metagenome | ecosystem: Host-associated > Invertebrates > Cnidaria > Coral ... | reverse complement strand
TTTCTTTGCTAACTCTTTCTTTGACTAACTCTTTCCCTGACTAACTCTTTCTTTGACTAACTCTTTCCCTGACATTCTAAAAGTCCGTAACACGGAAGTTTCTCCCCCTAAACTTCCTTTGATAACACATAATGTCAGATTTACGGCATGAGGTTTGCCAAATTAAACCCATATAGGTTTGCCTAAACATAGGGTATCCCAAATTTGATGGTCAAATTGCTGATGGGTGTAATCATGGCACATTTTCAGTTCCAACATTTCCTAAAATCATGTCGGTGGTCAAATATCCCATTATCTCCACATTCTGGTTGGCTACAAATCCACATGTTTGCTGGTTAACGCTAAGTTCTTGATGCTTAAACGATGTAAAACTGCAATTTTCTCCAGGATTTTCATGGATTTTCCCCAAACATTGCTGGCATTTCCAGCCAGCCCCATGGGCTCATCGCAAGGCGGGCTTGGCCAATGGCAACGGCGGCAACGCTGGCAACGGTGGCAACAGCCGGCAGCTCGAAAGGAGCTCCCGGGCCCAAAGCCCAGGCGAAACATTTTAGGGGAATGATGGTTATTAATAATGGTTATTATAACTGCAATAGCTATAACCATTATTATTATTATTATTGTTATTTTTTAATGGTTATTATGCTTATTAACACTTAAGTTTTTTTTAGTGGTTATTATGATGATGATGATGATTATCATTATGTACTTATTATTATTGTTATTATTACTTATTATTGTTATGATTATTATGAATATATTTTTTATGATTATCATCATTGGTATTGTAATTTCATTTCTATTTTACATACGTGTAACCAACAAGATGATATTCGAGTGTGTCTGAAACTGGGATGTACACATAAGATGGCGATTTGTACGGGGAAAATGACATTTTGAATCAGTGGATTTGGGGTATACCCCATCTCAAAGAATTCAAAATCATCCAAAAGATCATAGAATGAATAGATTTGCTGCTAAATCAAGGCAGGACAGCATGCCCGCAAATTGTGTCCTCATAAACAAGGGTTTGCAGGGGGAAACATTTTTAGAATGGGCACGACAAGTGATGCAGATAGGATAGATGAACCGCAACATCTCGACTGTTTCATTGCGTCTGACAGTATGACCCAAAAACCCCCTATGGTCTATCAATGGTCTATCATCCCATTGAACAACAGAACTTGTAATTTTGGGGCACCCTATTCTGAGATAAGCCAGGTGGCGCTTACAGACAGCCGACGTCAATACCGACTCCCACTTTCCCAGGCTGGTTGACCTAGTGACTGAACATACCCAGATCTCCGGGATACATCGGGATATAGAATCGTTAAGACGATCTAAAGTGCCCCAAACGAAAGGCTTGGTTCATATTTTGCCAGGCCCAGCAAGTGAAAACCTGCATGTTGCCGGCCCGGAGCGCGTTCGGTTTCTCAGTGCTTGTTGCTGCTTGTTGGATCAATCAACTTGGCAGTAGCTGGGGATATATATATATATATGCCACTCACTCATATTTAAAAATCATATTATGATATATTATATGCTATCACATACATGCAAATATCTCCAAACATGTGTGTATATACAGATAATTTCGCAGATATATATATATATACACATCTCTCTCCCTCTCTCTCTCTCTGATTTCTATGTAATCTAAAAATGTATGTTGACCACACACACAGAGATTTTTGCAGGGTATCTAAGGCTAGACGTGGAGGGCATGCCTGACTCAGTGCATCTTTTTGCTCACCAAGGGAGACTTGAGGAGATCGGGCACCACCCCTATATCCATGTGGTTCTGAAAACAGGGCACCCCCAAATCCCACGAGTTATCATCATGTTCCCTAGTATTTGATGTAGATGGGTGAATTCCCAATCTTCAGGCACCAACCCCAGTGGAAGAAAACTCAGTGGATACCCTGTTGGGCCTGCCACCGGCTGATGCGGCTGCGCCGCTATGTCGCTGGAAAAGGTGCAGCCCGCGCCGCTAGGCTGAGAAGTGGAACATGCGCTATGTATAGTTACGTCAACATACGTCAACTAATTTGGTAAACCTGACGTATAATAAACAATCCCAATATTACCATACATGGGTGGTACATATCATCCCCAAATGGTAGGTTTATTATCGGGTTTTCCAGATTATGCATAGGTCCTAGGTATATATATATAATTATATATATAATTATATATATATATCTATATATATATATATCTCTCTCTCTCTCTCCCTCTCTCTCTCTCTGTCTCTGTGCATATATCTATATGGTGACTGGCGGTCTAGCAGCTGAGGAACCCATTGATAAATTTTCAAGAAGCACTGGAACATTGTCCTAGATGGGAAGGTGAGCATATCTCGATCTATCACTATCACTGGGTTGGCCAAAGGATGTAAAGGGAACATTCGCAGGATACTGTGTTTTTTTGACCATCTACAAGATGGTGTTTCCTGTAAGTCCGATTACACCTATTTCCGAAGCGCACCTTGGACTCCATTATCATCCTGCAGTAGATCGAATACTCTCTGAGTAATATATAATATGTACAGATGAAGCAAGAACACTATCTGCTCCAGGATGGAAATACGCCAAGAATATTCCAGACTTGAAACATCGTAATATTGATATGGACGTGTAATTGTATATATACATATGTATATATATATATCGGCATAGTGTTTCGCATCCCTCGGCTTTGAGGATATCTGAAGGCTTGAACAGCACCCTATCCCGCCCAATCACCCCCCGAACCCCAAAGGTTTGAGGTCCTCTTTCCGACTCAAACTACTGATTTTAATAGTTTCCTAGACTATGATTACTAGCAGACATGCACAAGTATTTATAAATACACGGGTATAGATACACACACACATATGTATATATATATATTATAACATAATTATACATATCGATATATATATATATATACTGTGTATGTCTCAAATATCTCCATATCTTTCAATATGCGCACACACACACAGTCATATAAATATACATATATATATGTAATGATATGTATATATATGTAATATAATATATATGTATATTTATATGTAATATTATATATATGTAATAAAATATACATATATCTATATAGATATTATAAATGTCACACACACACACATTTATATATATATACATGCGTCATATATATATATATTTATGACATATATATTCTTATCTATATATATATGTATATGATATATAGATATATATGACACATATATTTATATGATATACATTATATATATGATATATATATAATATGATATATAGATATACATGATACACATACATATATATACTTACATACATATATATATACGACATATATATATGATATATATATATATGTCATATATATATAATTACATATATATATATATGACACACACACATATATATATGATATATATATATATGATATATATATATATGATGCATATATATATATATGTGTATAAATAAATAATAGTTCTACACACACATGATCACATCCGCGTTGCTTGTGTTGGTTCCTCACTGCAAGCTCCGTCAGCTCAGGCTGCTGCGAGGGCATCCAGCTTCTGGGCCCAGATTTTTGTTTCTACCTCCAATGATGATCTCAGCTTTGGTATTTTGTTGGGTCTTATATTTCTTCAGCCAGAAAACAAACCCAGTGATGGATTTCTTCAGCTTTTTGTCGGTATTTTGTTACTGTAAAGTCACCCACTTCTGCTCCCCGCGTACTCCGTTTCCCCAAGGCATCTTGTGGCAGGCCTGTCGTCGCCGGGCCAGAGTGCGCAAAGCCCTGCGCATTGCGTCGCCTCTCCGAGGCAGTGGGGTGAAGCAAGCCTTGCCGCGATGGATGGGACAGGAGAGCATGCTGGGGCCATCTGGGGCGATGATTGCGGCCCCATATGGGCACAACCTTGCCAATCAGGGTGATATGTGTCTGTGTGTATATATATGTATACATATATATATTATTATATATAATTGTGTAATATCTATTTTAATGATGCAACATGTCTAGAAAGATCTAAAAAGTCTCAACATTTTTTGGCAGAGATTTCAACTATTTCAAGATGTCCAAAGGCACGCACACACACAGAATATCCCATCAGGAGCTCGGGGAGCCCCATGGTTGGCGGGGCCACTGCCCTTGCTGCAAGCGACCCCTGACCCTGGAGCTGGCAGAGCCATGGACCGCCTTCCATCCGCTGCCGGCAGCGAAGGGGCGCTTCGCGTACGTCATCAATCTGTCTCTTTGCAGAAAAACATGGAACACTTGGGGAAGAAAGGGGGTGGGGCGGGTAGATGCTTGTATGATTTTTTTCCTGTGATTGCTTTGTTGGACATTTTTCCCATTTTTGTAGGGATGAACACTCGCTATTGGTTGTGGGGAGTGTGCAACCACAGCTATGTTTACTTTGCTGCGCGTTCGATTGATGATCCTTGAGCAGGGCCAGGGGCATGCATTTGACACCGGACCCCGCGGCGTCTCAGTGCATCATCCGATTTTCAAAGGGAAAACCAATCTGCAAATCCAGTTTTTCCATTGCCACCTGACCATTCGTGAGATCTTTTCTCCCTTCCAGAATTAGCAAATGGGAAACTTCATACAGCACCCACCCAATAGTTTAGATAGTTTAAGGGTAAAAGAAACTTATGGTGTTCTGTAGATTTTCCTCTGAAAAGGCTTTCTGGCAATAAACATGGCTTGCTGGAATATGCACCATTTAGATCATTTAGATGATTTTCCCAGCCAGGCACCTTCATTCTTTTTTTTTTTTCAGCCAGCCATGTTTGATTACCAAAGGATCATTGACTATTATATAATATATCATTATATAATTATATAGCAACCACTATTCCACTCATTTAACTATTCTTAACCCATTATTCATCCATTAATAACCATCATTACCCCATGATTCGCCCATCATTCACCCACTAACCCAATGCAACCATGGTGATTTTCCAGGTGGGGTTCCTCCAGCGAGTACGTCCTGGGCGCTCTGGTCCTGGGCCATTCCCTCCGCCGCAGCGGCAGCTGCCACGCGCGCGTGTGCCTCTGCGCCGAGGACGTGCCGGAGCTCTTCGTCCAAGTGCTGGCGGAGATTTGGGAGTGCCGAAGGGTCACGGAGACCTGGAAATGAAATGGTGGTTGAATGCTGGTTGAATGGAATTTCAGGATAGACTTCACCAACGGGGCAGAGGTGGCGCGACATTTTTCTGCATTTTGCCAGCAGGAAATTGAACTTGGAAGAGGACTTAACCAGGAGGTATCTACATCAGCCAGCAACAACTGGTTGGTGGATCAAGGAAAAACATATTCCATGCCCCAAACATGGGATTATGATGATGATGACGATGACGATGATGACGATGATGATGACGATGACGATGACGATGACGATGATGATGACGATGATGATGATGATGATGATGATCCCAATCGACCATACATCAATTTGATGTACTTGTATCTGTCAATCCATGATGGGGTTCGGGTGCCTCACCTGAGGATATCAAGGCGGTGGCTGCACTGGGGAAGTACAGCCAAGAACACCGCTTCGCACGTGTGTTTACGAAGCTACGAGGGATGGAACTGGTGGATTTTGAGAAGATCTTGATGCTGGACATCGATTTGCTCGTGTGCCATGGCTGAAATACTGTAATATCCTTCAATTATGTGCCCTTGGTGATAAACATGACATATTCTTGGGTTGATTCGACATGATTTTGAAGGACATTTTGCCAGACCTCCCCCAGGGTGCCTCGCAAACATCCCGAAGCCTTGAGTCACTTGAAACAGGGACGCCACGTGCCAGGCGAAAAAACATCGACGAGTTGTTTGACCTCCAAGCTCCAGCCGCCATGAGAAGGGGAGCGGCAGGTTGGCTCAACACAGGAGGGGGGTGGAAGCTCGACTTTGATCAGTCGCATGGGGGTTTTCATATGTTTTCATATGTTTTCATGGTTTTCATAAAATGGAGGTACCCCAAAATGGATGGTTCAAAATGGTTGATATATAGAACATCCTATAAAAATGCATGATTTGGGGGTATCGCCGTGACTTAGGAAACCTCCACATTTGTTTTTGTTGCCGAAATCGCAGGAGATGCCATCGATGGTCGTGCTTTCTTTATGGGGCACGATGACAGCCGTTGGTCTTGGGGCCAAGGAACAGGCCGCCTGACGAGATTGAACAGCCGTGTGGAACTGGTTGTTTGGCTTTGGCAATGTGCTTCCTTGCATGTACCCTCTGGAAACATGGCAATCGGGGAAATCCCCGAACTAAATGGAGGTTTACTGTATAGCTGGGAAAATCATCAATAAATCATAGATCTTCAAGTCTTGAAAGATCTCGGAATTCGCAAGCGGAGCGGAGCTGGAGAAAAATTGCCGTATCTTCTGACATCTTCTGACATCTTCTGACCATGTTTTGTGGAGGTATCAATGCGGGGGTCATGCTCCTCCAGCCCAACCAGCATGTGTTCAATGAGATGGTGGCAGAGCTATCTGAACCGAACCATCCGGAACATTGCAATGGAAACGGGCCGGAGCAGGAGACCAGTGGTTGGAGAGAAGTCAAGACTCGGCAGAGGGGTTCTCATATTTCATATTCCTCCTTTTCCATCCTTTTCCCATCTTTTTTTGGGGATTCAAAGACTTCTTTTTGGTGGGGAACTCACTCACTCGTGGTACTGCAAGCCCCTTGGAAGGTGAATGAGATTCGCTGCAGCCAGGATTACCTGAGCAGATACTTCGCAGACTCACCTTGGAAGCATATCGGCGTTGAATACAACTTCCAGATCCATCACTTCTTCAACTGCCTACATCCTGACAAGGCCTGTTGGGGTTGGTGAATTATTGGTTGAATATGGGATGATAATTCCAATATTATCAATAATATTATCCCAATATGGGATGATAATAATTCCCAATATTATCATCCTCTCTTCAACCAATAAGCGGCCGTTGGGTGCCACCAGATGGATGTTCCTAGCGCTTTTTTAAGCGGCGCAAGACCAGCGCAGGTCGAAAGCTCCAAACGGGTGGCTTTGGCGCAGGCTTGGGTCCACTGGGGAGATGTCTCAATCTATGGCAATTTTAACGGGGGAGAGTCATGGATTTACTATGATTGATTTACTGTAATGATTGGAAGAGTACACCAAAATAGTTAGTCTAAGATATACAGTTTAAGGAGGAACATGATGATCACGATGAATTTAATAGCATCTTTTTGGACAAACGCCTAGCCATGGGGCGCTACAGGCTGACAAAGTGAAAGTGGTGCACTTTTCTGGCGAAGTCAAGTCCTCAGAATGAGGAAAACGTGGCGGGTTTCAACGCTTGGCTGTGGGAGAGCTGGTGAACTTTTGCCAAACATTGAAACCCTTGTTTTGATATTTTCCAGTCATAATTGGGAGCAATGATCAATGTTCCAATTACTATACAGCTCTCCCACTTTTGATCATATTGATTCAATTGGTAGTTTCCAATATTTTGGTCATTTTCCATGGTTCTCCGTGACCGATGAGAGAGAGGGAGAACAACAACAACAACAACAACAACATAGCCAAGTAAATTACAACTATTTCAGCCTGTTTTCGAAATGTCATTGGTATGATGATTCTTATATATTACTATTAATTATTGTCATTGTCACCTGTCCTGGTTAGTATTATTATTGATGTTATTATTTTTGCAATGTCCGACTCTTTATGTTGTTTCATTCACTACTATGACATTATTACATATTATTAAGTACTGTTGTTATCATTTGTTATTTTTATTGTTGATATTAATATTCTTGTTACTATATTATATCTTGTCACCATGTTACATAGCATCATCACTATTGTTATTATCTTCTCTTATTATTAGCATGAGTACTATTTATTATAGTCATTATTATTACCATTAGCTATTGTCATTACTAACTATTGCCATTATTGCTATTACTATTATTATTATTACTATTGTTATTATTATTGTTATTATTATTATTTATCATTGTTACTAGTATGTTTACTATACATTGATACTATGATACTCTTATTGCTACACAAGAAATTACCATTTCAGCTCCAGGATGGCGCGAAGCCTTGGCGTCGAATCTTGGACGAGAAGCTGAAGCTTTGGCCGGCCGCCTGGCTCGAAAAGAATGACGGTTGACGGAACCTGGAAACGATGGGAATCCTGAGGAAATCCAAGGGTTACAACTGTTATCTAACTGTTATATATGATTTCTAGTGTTGATTTTTTAAAATATCATTATATCATATTATATCTATTCTTTTCATGACTTTTTCTTTGTTCTTTACATGTCAGCATTTTTTTGTTTCTATTGTCTTGTTGATGACTGATTTTAAAACAAAACTTATTTGTCACCATTTTTTTGACCACTTTGTTTTTACGTTCTTACAAACGGTTAGGAGTTGTGGAAGTGGAAGGCCTAGACCTAGAACTTCTCTTAGAGAATGCGAATGATGCCCAGTTTCAGATCATAAGGACCGCAGCAAGGACGCCGAGTTTCTGGAGGTTTTCATGGAGCAATTTCAAGGCTACTGGCTGTGGATGCAGAGAGACAAAGATCCTCAGAATCGCGGGAAATGTGGATTGGATTTGATCCCTTCCAAATATTTGGATAGATAGATGGACGAATGGACGGATGGATGGATAGATTTATAGATAGCTAGATATATATCCCACATGTGGGAGCCAAGTCATGAATGGATCCCGTACTAAATCAGGGTGTACAGGGGCGATATTAATATTGGGGGGATGGGATCATAAGATATGCATGTTGATTAGCCGCAGCTCTTGTGAGTGTATTTCTATGCTGCGTCATTTGCAATTCCTTTCCCTGCCCCTTCACTGCCATGTGCTGCGTGGCTTCTAGGGATTATTTATGATTATTTCATACCAGGAAACATCACACATATGCAAGGAACAGAGAACTCGAACCAGATATATAGGTCTAGCCTTTCTGTGGCCTCATTTCAGCCATCAAATTCCGATGCTTGATAGCCTTTGATATGCTACCAGATTGTGGCGCAGCAGAGGGAATCCCCCATACCCTCCAGTACTTCTACATGGCAATGGAAAATCCTCTATAAATGGTGTTTTACTGACAAAGTCCTCTATACACATGGAGGATTTTCTTCATTTTATAGATGATTTTCCCGTTAAAAGCCTCCATTTCTAAGGGATTTCCCAGCCACGTTTGATGATTCTGTCGGGTTTACCAAGCACTTCATGAGGAATGGCTGGAGGACGCAGGGAAAAGCGACCGAGCATGGGAAGTCTCTGATCTCTTCATTGATGGTGGTAATTTGTACAGGCGCCTAGGGCCTAGCCATAGGATTTCTTGGGGAGACACCCTTGGGTAAGTAGGGATTATTGGTGACTTAATGGGATTTGATAGGATTTATGGTTATTTGATGGGATTCACCCTATGGTTATTTAGCTGCGAACTGGAACATTGCCGTTTTATACCTAGGTAACGCATCATGTTTATCATCTATTTCTACGGGATTCTACGGGGCATTTTCCAAAGCTATGTTTTTTTTTTTTGTTTGAAACGCCCCCCCAATCACAAATCCTGACGCTGACCCACAAACTAGTTGTTCTGAGAATTTCTGGGTTTTGTTTAGATCATCTTTTTCGATCATCTATATTGATTACTGTTGGAGGTCTATGTTCATTACTATCATGATATGTTATTTTTTAAATGTTGTCATTCATCAATATTATTTGTTTTTGTAATATGTTAATATCATTGTTTGGTTTATATATTCTTTATTATATAGTCGTCGTTGTTATTTATTTTTGTCATTGTCAATTGTTGTTTCTCGATTATTGTTATCAACTATTTTTAGCTATTTTTTAATTATTGTGACACTTGCCACATTAATACTATCACAATTGTCATGGTCATGATGTTCATCATCATCATCATCATCCTCCTCATCCTCCTCATCCTCGTCATCCTCGTCATCCTCATCATCCTCGTCATCCTCATCATCCTCATCATCCTCGTCATCCTCCTCATCCTCATCATCCTCATCATTGTTTATTCTTTATCATTGTTGTTAGTGGTCCTTATTTATTTGTTCCTGGGGTGGACTTTGGGGTGGAGCTGGGTCCTGTGGCTCTTCCCGCAGGCGCGGAGCTGAGGGAGTTGCAAGCTGTGTGAACCTTCCGGAAGAGGCGAGGAAAGGTGCAGTGACAGTGAAGTTGGTGATTTACCCTACAGTGTAGGGCCCCCTAACTTCAAAAGCTATGATTTATGATTTATATATATATATATGTATGTACAACTATGGCGAAAAGGGTCTTTAAACCAACTTATAACTGGGGGGGGAGGCCCATATTGTAGGGTAAACAAACAGTTCAATGGGGAAAATCCACCATTTGTAGACGATTTTCCTGCGCTTTCCCCATGGCCCTAGGTCCTAGGTAACCTATAAAGATGGGATGATGTTTGAGTCTGAACATGAGAGATATCCCAAAATTGTACCTCATGGGGAACATGATGATAAACCTGTGAATTTTGGGGTACCCTATTTTCAGACAAAATATGCACTGGGGGACTTGCCTCACTGTCACTCCTGAGCAGAGCTTGGGATATCTACTTGTTCTATGTTTTTTTCTACCCGAGTGAGGAGATAACAGTAGATATTTCCCTTGGTGTTAATTATCAGGATCCAACTGCACTTTCTTGATATACAGCATGATATACAGTTTGAACATTCAGACCTTCAAGGTAGTTGATTTGTTGAAGCCAAAGTTCGTCAGTAGATTGGACGTTTGGTTTCTGACGGATGACCATCGTATGACTCATTGTTTACTACCCGATTGTATGGCATTTGAT
>Ga0126342_10021159_pt1 | contig 10869 bp, 6 predicted proteins | sample Cyp1metagenome_FD_92528 | JGI IMG/M metagenome (GOLD analysis project Ga0126342, IMG submission 92528) | Coral microbial communities from Lord Howe Island, Old Settlement Bay, Australia - Cyphastrea 1 metagenome | ecosystem: Host-associated > Invertebrates > Cnidaria > Coral ... | reverse complement strand
TGTGTTCATGAGGAAAATTTCAAATTGAACCTTTACTTAGCAACTTGATCAAAACCAAGTTTAATTGGCAGAGGATACATCCCAGCCACCCATGATCAGGATTGCTACATTTTGCTGTTCAAGCCCTGAGTATGGAGTGATCCAATTTGTCCCAATTACATTTTATCTGGATGCCAACATGGTCAAAACCATGAACACAATGATTTCAGCCCCTGTGAAACAAGTCCACCCCTTAAATGCCAGAGGCTCTTTTCCCCTTAGGGGCTAAAATTATGCATGCCCCGGAGGTTCTAGGTATATATATATATATGGTACGTGATTCGGGTGTGTCTGAAAATGGGGTATGCTTCCCTTAAATAGCAAATTTATGTGGGTAAAATTACGATAACCAGTGGATGGAATGGGGAACCCTATTTTCAGACAAACGCATGTGAGTTCTTGGAGAGTCCGAACGAACCGGAAAAATAAAACATGATTTAACCCTTGCGCACCCACCGAGAATTCCCCAGAGCGTATCTGCCAGTGGCACGCTTTGTGAGAGATGAATTTTCAAGGAATTGGGTTAAGAGTGGTGAAATTCATTGCGGATTTGATCCAGTTTGAGCCATGCTCACAAAAATCCAATTCAGTTGTGCGGCAATCCAAAATCCATTCACAAATTGGCCAGCTTTCCATGTATGATTCTGTATCATGCAGGATTCAGCGATTGTGAAAGGATCACACTGTTGTAACTGAGGCGCATATGGATCAAATAATATCAATGTATGATACGCATCACCAGCGGATATCTGAACTTGTCCACATTGTTTGCTGGAAGAATCTTCACCCATCCTGCACATGTACCCTTTTAAGGCTGTTTTCCAATATTTTTTCCTGCGTGGTTGTCTTGTCAGGGAACTCCGATCTTATCTCCGGCCGTTGGTCCAGGTGCAGGGACCGGGAGTGGGTCAAGTTGTTTCATGGCATGGAGAGACCTTAACACGACCCATGACCCATCATGACCCATCCCCAAAGAGCAACTGCACGCAAGCCGCTGAGAGGTATGGACATCCATTAGTTGGTTCATGCTACCACTATGATCCTAGCGGGGGACCACATCCATCAGCCAGTATAGGTAGTATGATCGGTAGTTCATTTGCTTGCTTACTTAGCCATTTGTTTGCTTATATGCAAAGCAATGACTTGCTCAATGGCTCTTCGATCAGGAAAGTTCAGCAAATTTGGGCAATGGACGGCCATCGGGTCCAGTGTCCGATGGCTTTAGATGGCTTTAGGACATAATCAACTTGGCTGTGCCAGCTTGAATCGAAATGTTTCCCTGCGATCCAGCTGGATCCAGTTGGAAAATTGCCGGCATAAGTTGGGCCAAGGTTCCCCTTCAGGTTCCGGTTTCTGCACACCTTTTTTTGTGGTCAAACATATTACTTTCCCGGCCCCCACAAAATCGTAATGATTCATTATCTTAGCTAAAATGTTGCAGGGAGAAATGTTTGGAAATGTTCGGAGCCCACCAGGAAAAGGAAAAAGGGACTCAGTTCGGGCACTGTTTCATGTGGAAGTGTTGGATTTGTTGCGACTCGGCCAGGTTGGGGCCGCACTCCTACTCCGTCACCGATGATCCGACCATGTGGCTCACCTCTCTTACAGGCCGGTTGTCGGGGGGTGGGTCGCAGGTGAGCAGTGTGGATGTGTGGAGCGTATAGAAACTGATCATATGAAACCCGTAGGAACTGTAAACCGTTTGGCAAGTTGTGCTGTTATCTACTAGAAATTGCAGTGTTACTGCGTACTATCAGTAATTACAGAATTCATATGCCACTGAACACATGATTCAAACCAGGCGTTGGGCCGCCCTTTTTGGGCAACTTGGCTTCTGTCTTCCAGCATGTCCCTTGTAGACCCTGGGTCATATGGCATGCCTCTTCAAGATGCGTCGCTTCAAAATATAATATGGAACTGGAAAATGTTAAAGGAAGCACATGGGAATCCTGCCGGAAGCCGAAGGAATCCAAACAAAAACTAACAAAATGCTAACAAAACTACAAACATATAAAAATCAGATACATTTGGTTCTTTTGGGGAATCTCACCACTGGCACTCCACGCACAATCAGTTCAAAGCCTACAGAGGAAACAACAAATTCCGAAGGAAAACTATAAAATCCATATAAGCAAAACGAAAGAAAGCTGAAGAACACTGTGAAAAAATAAGGAAAGCTGAAAGAAACAAAAGAAAACTAGAAGAAACTACAAAAAGCTAAAACATGCTTTGAAATCTAACAAAGCTAAACAAAACTACCCCAACAAAAACCAAAAGAGGCAAACAAAACTTTTGGGTGGCGGAAGGGGGCCTCAGCTTCCACCCATCGTCCAGTGAGTTGAGGCAGGTCTTGAGACATCAGGCCTGGAAGCATCATGTCCTGCTCACCTTGAGGAGATTGGTGAGAAAAACACCAAAAGGCCCTTTGTCATTTCCCCTTGGTGCTGGCATTCAGATGGTTTCAATCAGAAAACTGTTTTTTTGGGTTTCAATCTGAAGAATGTCAAACATGTGTTCTTCAAGTCAATCTCAAGCTGCCGTACCAATGCCGTCATGCCCATGTCCTCCAGAAAGTCCAAAAGCCGTCAGCTCACTTGGGGATGCACTTCCAGTATCTTCCAGTTACAAGTGCATACAGAACCATTGTTTCACAGGGATTATGGCTATATCATATATATATATCCCGATTATGGTTATATTATCATATATATCCCAACTTATGGAGGTGATCGCCGTGGTTCTGACCATTTATTACTGTTCCCAAATCCATTCCCAAGCCAGGGCCTTCCAGATTTGGGCGACGCCGTTCCCGACTTCTCGAACTTCACACTTCCAGCAGCTATTGAGTTGCAGCTCGTAGAAGAAGGTCGGCCCTGAGCTTTTCCACCGGCTGGAAAGAACTTGTAGCCATATGAGCCGTGTTCAAAACGCTGGCTGATGATTAGTTCGGGGATTACACTACCCAATATACTTGGGATTATAATGGATTATAATAATCCAATTGGGGAATTCCGTTCTTAACCAACCAGCACAAGGGAATGACAGAGGGATTTTGAACACTGTTCATATGCGGAATATGGTGCTTTCTTTAAAATAGGGGATCCCCAATAGCTGGATGCTTTGTGGGTTGGAAAATCCGAAAATCCTATTCAAATGGATGATTTGGGGGTACCACCGGGGAAACCTCCATATGGATCTCGATTCTTAGTCATTCAATGATTCAAGTTCGGTCCCTTAGTCCCTTACTTCTTCGATGGGTTGTGGGATGCATTCCACCACATCTGTTTTTGTTGGCTGGTTCACTGGTTCACCTCTTTGTTTTGATGATTTGCCCCATGTTATGTTGTTATTTCATAATTACTTTTAAAGTCCTGAATACATTGTCTATTGGCATATTGTTGTCCATGTTTATCCATGTTTGAGCGTTCAAAGTACTGTATATCAGAGTCCCAATTTGATGAACACTTTGTGTGTTCAACCAAGCTTGGAAATCAGAAACCTAGCGGGTGTCCTCATGTTAACCCGCTAATCAAACATGGCAATGTAAAATCCCCTATAGATGGATGTCTCATTGGGAAAATCATCAACGATGATTGATTTTGAATTGTCACGTGTGGATCCGTTTGGTGACACCCGAGGGTAAATCCCGAATTGTTGATTATAAAACTTATATCCCATGATATTCTGACATCCCCAATGAATCGCCATTTATGGTTGGTTATTCATCATTAGCTAATATTAATTATATATATATATATATAATTTGTTGATTACCAGTTCTAAATTACTTCTATATATTGTATTTGTTTATCAGTGAAACATCCCATTATGCCTATATTGGTTTGATGACACATTACCATATATTAGCATTTATTGCAGCTATATCCCATATACTATAGTGGTTTGATGATATTACCATGTATGTTTCATTATATCAAACCATTATGGTTAACCATTAAGATTGCTATATCCGATTTAACTAGAATGGTTACATCCCTTCAACATGATGGTTATATCCCACTATGGTTATGAACCATCATGGAGATATCCCTTGAAATATCAAAACAATCTATAAACATTCTATAAACCATATATATTTATATATTTATAACCACCATTATACCCGTTTTAGGGATATCACCCATTATATCAAAGCCATTTGTCTTCACCGTGTTGGCTCCAGGCTCGGATGCCTTGGTCTCGGGCTCTCGCTTTGATTGGACCGTGGCGGATCCCTGGAGAGAACTCTGCAAGTTCCCCAAGGCTTCGTCCTGGGTCGCCCCATTACCGGTCGGCTTCAATGGGATGATGGAGATGTAGAGATGTGAGGCCCCCCATTTAACTCAACGATAGCCAAAAACCCTTTTTAACGTTGGGTGCCAAAAATCTCCTCAGAAAAAATACGATCCCGCATTTAAGTAAGGATTTCAATTGGCGACAATTGAAACTTGTTTTTTGCCGATGAACTTGTGGTATTTGTAGTACTTGTAATACTTGTAGTACCTGTAGTACTTGTAATACTTGTAGTACTTGTTGTACTTGTCAGCATGTAGACTGCGTTACCTTTTCCACCTTAAGTTGTTTATTCAAAGTGTAATAGGAGAAAGAGAAAGAAAAAGAGAAAGGGAAAGAGAGAAAAAGAAAGAGAAAGAGAGAGAAAGAGAGAGAGAGACAGGAAGGGGAAGAGGAAGAGGAAGAGGAAAAGGAAGAGGAAGAAGAAGAAGAGAAACAGGGAGAGGAAGAGGAAGAGGAACAGAGAGAGAGAGGAAGAGGAAGGGGAAGAGGAAGAGGCAGAGGAAGATGAACTCAGGATCAGCTCTGGAAAAATTGCTGCAGTTGTGAACCTCGAGAACGAACCTACTAAAGTGAACTGGACCCTCTCATGGCCCCAGTGCCTTGGAAATTTGTGGAAAAACTGTTCTTTAATAAGGGTTTAATAAACGGACTGATTCTTTTGGGAAAGGCTTGGGCTTTGAACTTCTCAAATGCTTTTGTTAAAGGTTTTTTTTCTTCTCTTGGCTCCAGGATCAGCTCTGGAAAAGTTTGCTCCAATTGTGAAACCTGAGAACAAACCTACTAAAGTGAACTGGACCCTCTCACGGCCCAGTGCCTTGGAAATATGTGGCAAAAACTGTTCTTTAATAAGGGTTTAATAAGCGGTCTGATTCTTTTGGGAAAGGCTTTGGCTTTGAACTTCTCCATTGCTTTTATAAAAGGTTTTTCTTTCTTCTCTTGGCTCCAGGATCAGCTCTGGAAAAGTACTGGAAGAGGTTGCTGCAATTGCGAACCTTGAGAACAAACCTACTAAAGTGAACTGGACCCTCTCATGGCCCAGTGCCTTGGAAATGTGTGGAAGAACTGTTCTTGATAAGGGTTTAATAAGCGGTCTGGTTCTTTTGGGACAGGGAGACAAGCAATATGTTTGTTTAGACAATTGTTTAGAAAAAATGTTCAGATTGTGTTACATATTTTTTTTGGGCAAAACAAATGTCTCCCAAGAGTTCTTGCCACAATAGTGAACCTTCCAAACAATGCATGGGTTCAAAATATATATATATATATATAAATATGTGGGCACAATAGCGAACCTAGCTGCTAATCAGGATACAACATTACCTGGAAAATGTTGGGTTAAGGGGGGTATATCCATATTTAATTTCAGGAAAAACCCATGAAAACTCTATATTTATATGTTTTGTGTGTTTAAAGCTCCATGTTTAATTTAGCTCTATATATTATTTGATTTAAGTAATGTGGTAAATCCGATGATAAACTTGCCATGAATGGTTGGTAAGCATATGTAAGCATCATCCCAAATGGCAGCACATGAATCCCCTATTCTTGGCATTTGCATCCCAGACATGTCGAAGTCTGCGGCTTCAAAATTTAATGCAACAACAAGAAAACTACAAGGTACCAACAGTTGAGTTGTTTTCCTCCAGTTTTGATCCACTTCTTCTACAAGATGATTCCTTCCCGTCATAAGTTGGTTTATGAACCCCATGAACATCCATTCACTACTACAGTAATTCGATATCTCTTCCATAAACCCAACAGTGTTTTCACTCACGAGTTCGATATATCTACCATAAACCTCAGTTATGTTAGTGAACTAAACCAACTTAATGATTTCATTCATCAACTCATCAGAATTCACCTTTTTTCCCGTTGATTTCCCCATGTTCTCGTTGTTTAAATCCACCAGCAACGCTCGTTTATGAAAAGGCCGTGTCTCTGGCGCCAGGACTCCTGTGTGATGTCACCGACCTTCAGCATCCAGGTGCGACACATACCTGGTTGGTGGTTTGGAACATGTTTTTTTCCCATATGGGTATGGATCAATACCTATTAATACCATTTTTAGTGGGATGAACATCCATTTACCAGCTATTTTGCTGTTCACCAGGGGTACAAGGTTTCGACACACTGCCATATGGGATGATAATCCTTCCCATTGACTCATTGACATCCATTGACTAATAATAATAATATTGTTCAAGATGATTCAATATATTGGGAATAATCCTTCCCAACTGACTAATATTGTTTAAGATGGTTAAAACATACCAACCATATACAGTATACACTTAATTTTCAGTATACACGTATGTTGTAACTTTTAAGTGTTTCTGAAAAATGTATAGAATGTTAACGCATATAATACCAACATCGCATAAAGTGGTGACTCATGATTATACATATTCAGATTTCTTTGAGATTTAGGTACGTTTTTTATGCTTCCGCACTTCATGGACATCTTTTTTGCTCACCTCAGCCAGGCTGATTATCCCAACTGCCTCCTGTTTTCTTGGAGTGTTGATCCCCCACCAGATTGACAATGTATATATATATATATATATATTATACATATATATATATACATATATATAGTATATATATATATACACTATAACTTTAACATTATGCTGTAGATGGATTGATGGATAGACGGAGAGATGGAGAGATGGACAGATGGAGAGACTTGGAGAGATGGACAGATTGAATAGATGGAATTCAGAATAGACGAATAGATAGCTGGATTGAGTGTGCAGTATTGCATGTGCACATGAAATACAAATCTAAGCTAAGCCAATTATCTACAATTTGCCGGTTAGAATTGTCAGAAAGATTCACTTGGAAGCAAACAAGAGCCATTCATATCCAGCCCAGTATCATGCCGTACGCGGATAGCAGGAACCAGTCCGCTTTTAGAGTGCGATTCATTCCAAGGTGATCATGTTTCGTGGTAAAGCGCATTGTATGGACTCTGGGCTGCGGATTGCCATCTTCTAACACTATTCCGCGTTTGACTGGTGGCCCCCAAGTCCAAACAACATGTTTGTGCATTCATCTCAACGTTCAAAAGACGTTCAAAAGAGTGGGTTCCTGCAGTCATACGCAGACTTGTGCCGAAATTCACTGTAAAGATGTTCCCAAGGACTGTCATACTAACCATATGATGGTGATCGATCTTGTTGGTTGTCTAGATTCAAATACATCGTACTGTATCCCCATTATATATATATATATATATGTATCAGTTCTAAATTTCATATCTATAAAGAATGGCGGTCACTATCAACCAATCACAATTTAATCCAAGTGTTAGTCATGTTTCCTTTTGAAATGGTAAAGTGCTGGAGATTGGACGTGGTTTCGCAGGAAGGTCACATGCAACTGTCCTTCTACCCCAATGGAAGTCGCACCTTGGCATCGAGTAACACCGAAGCTCCAATTTTAAGAGACATGGATGATAGAAACCATGACCAATTTTTGGGGATTTTTATTGGTTTCATGCTATAGCCGCTATAGCCTGATATGGATGGAGTGTGCAACAATAATGTTCCATGCAAAATTTCAGGAATGCACCAGAACCGATTCAAGGAAGGCTTGAGCTCAAAATCATTTGAGATATACTTAATGACAAATATCATGGTTTCCTATCGTTGGATACTCACCCTCATCAGGGCAACTAGCCCTGACCAAGCAGCTGGAAAATCAAGGCCCAAGGCTCAGCACTTAGCCAATCTTGGCCAGGTCAAGTAAGATTGTTTGAGACTCTTTAAGAAGCAGTTCCTAGGTTCGGAAATGGAAGATGACACCTGAAATTCAGGTCCCACGAGATGATGTTTAGTCATCCCCACAAGGTTTCAATCTCCAACACGGTGTGGCACTAGGTGATCTAGCATGGCAATGGGACGTGTTTATATGTTTCAAAGTCGAACCGGTGTACCTGATATGGACAAGTAGTTGAAGTTCTACTGCCGGAGGATAATTACAGCCATGGATCAATTGGTGGTTCGATGGGTAATATTTGGAATAGGGAAACACATTTGGAATACCCAGCCCAAATGGCAACTTCTAAAGCTCATTCAAGCGGATAAATGGCTATGTGGTTTCTATTTTGACCATTTGGTCTTCCACTGTTTATTGCATTCCATGATCAGAGAAAATTGTGTTTCTGTTCGTGCCTACCCATATTTTTGGAAAGGGGTCAACCCCCATTTTCACTCTGTAACCCTTCAAGTTTTCATAGTGTTGGGACGATTTGAAGCAAACCCATCCCCCAGGCATCCAAAATAACAGATTCACTACCAAAAAGTTGGGTTTCATTTGGGAGCGATTCAAGAGGGGGAACGGATTTTCATGCAGCCCTGATGATTTGATATTAAGTTTATTGAGAACTTCCTAGAAATTCAATTTAAATCCAAGGCAAAAATCATGGAACTACTGGGAAGGCATCCAACCGGGATTCCCATGGGATGTCCCCAGGTGAAGCCGAGCCAGGGCACTGCTCCGTGGCTTTGTCGCGCGGTCCCGACTCGCCGGGAATCAAGCGCCTGGACTCGACAGGGCACCGTGCCACGGCAGGGCGTAGTGGCGTAGCACAATACCACGGGTTTGATATGAAGAATCTGCCCGCAAAGCGACAAATCCCAGTGATCCCAGTTCCCAATTTCAGATTTCAGTTGAAGTATGGTGAAGTATGGTGAAGTATATCTTAAAACTAGATGGAGAGAGATGGCGTGAACCATATAAGTATCCCTGTTTATGGCATTTTGTGGATTTGAATGCAATTCCAACCGGCTTTGAATCTTGGAACTGTAGTAGGGGCGCATCAGTACAGACGAATGATATTTGATGATATTTAGATAATTTTAGATATCAGATCATATCAGATGATAGAAAGGGCTGGACAATTTTCAAGGCTGGTGTTCGCGCGCCTTCAGCGGAGGTTTGAATTCTCGGTCAACGGCCGCTCCACAGGGCCAAAAGTGTGCTTGGGACGACGCTACCTAGGCCCGGACACCTGGAATTTCAGCTATTCATCCCAAGGGTTTCAGCATGTTTCAGCAAAGATTTTATTTAATACATGAACCTCTGAAATAGACGGCAAAAACTTGGCATTGGTTAAAATATGTTCCTTATATCAACCCAGTGACTGATTGGATGTTGGACGGCCTTCCCTTTTTGGATTGTGATTGGATGTGATTGGCGTAATTTCAGATCACGGTGATCTCCCACCGGTTTCGGGAAAAGGTTCATACGTACTTGATCTAGCACTTGCATGCATTTGCTGTATTTTTTGCCATTTGCGGATGTTGCATGGCTGGGCATGTTTTTTCTTGTTATTCTCCTGAATGCTTCCATGTCGTGTTCAGGAGGTTTGAGCATCAATCAAATGAACACCACTTCTTGAACCTTTTTGAGGTGATTGACCAGCACATGCAAGTTAATGCCATAATACTTAGCCATCCAAAAGCAATGTTTCACTCCTCTCCGCCCCAGAAAAAAACTTGGAAAAGATCCATAGGAACCTCCCTGTTTGTTACCATTTTGCCCATGTCGTAGGTGATTATATCAAGCCCTTCGAGGATGACGGCAACAGCTCCCAAGTGGTCGTGTCCATAAATGCCACCTGGCTGGCTAGAATGACTAGAACAGCCCCCGGTGCCCAGTTGACGGGCGGTCATTCTGATCCGGATTTTGGCGCATTGAATGTATAAACCAACTTTTGGTGGAAGTTATTGAAGTTGAACCCAAAAACCATCAAGAACCGTTGGTTTCACCATTGAAACATGACCAATGAGGATTTTGGGGTGCCCGATTTTCGCGTTTGGTAACCCCCATCATTTTCATAGCCGCCGCTTGAGGTAACCCGATGTTCCCCCAGTCCCTGGCTATCATTTCTGCTGGCTCGGGTCACAAGCCCATTTGGAAAGTGGAGTATGGAGGGAAAGTCACAGGACCCCCAATAGTTCGAGGGTAATTAATTAGAAACGTTGCCCTTTGGTAATTCAACAAAACATAAACTATGGAAAATGTACCATTTATGATTTACCCTTTGGTAAGCAAAACTGGAAATGGCAACTCCCCTATAAACAGATGTTTCGAGATTTCTAGCTGAGAAAAATCATCTACAAACGGTGATTGTCCATTGCCACCTTTGAATACATGGAGATACTAAAAAAACATAATATATATTTTTTTGCATATATATATACATAAATAAACATATATATATATATACATATACATATATATCCATATTCACATATGTATATATATATACACAAATATTTATATATATATATATATTATCTAATTTGAAGAGGAATGAAAAGCATGTTTTCTGATGATTCAGGACGGGTAGGGTACATATGACACTTTCTATGGGTACGGTACGGTGGGTACGGTGGGTACGGTACAGTGGGTACAGTGGGTACGGTACGGTAGGGTACCCACCGTACCGTACCCACCGTACCCACCGTACCGTACCCACTGTACCCACCGTACCGTACCCACCGTACCCAACGTACCGCACCCACC
>Ga0126342_10021158_pt1 | contig 10869 bp, 12 predicted proteins | sample Cyp1metagenome_FD_92528 | JGI IMG/M metagenome (GOLD analysis project Ga0126342, IMG submission 92528) | Coral microbial communities from Lord Howe Island, Old Settlement Bay, Australia - Cyphastrea 1 metagenome | ecosystem: Host-associated > Invertebrates > Cnidaria > Coral ... | reverse complement strand
CCCCCCCCCAGCTAAAGCTGATATAGCGACTGCTATATTAACAAATGTCATTGAGCATTTAGTGTTGCTGTTTTGCCCCCCAATAAGCACGCCTTCACCGCCAAAGCGGTGTGGGCGGATTTCCTTGGAATCTTGCTTGGGAACCTTGCTTGGGAACTTTCGTTGGGAACCCTTTGGGAACCTTGCTTGGGAACGTTGCTTGGGAACTTTCGTTGGGAGCCTTGCGTGGGGATCCTTTGGGAAGGTTGTTTGGGAACCTTGTTTGGAACCTAGCTTGGGAACTTTGCCCGAGAACCCCGTTCTTGGGAACCTTCGGGAACCTTGCTTGGGAACCTGTTCTTGGACCCCGTGCTTGGGAACCTTTAGGAATCTGTTCGTGGGGAACCAGTTCTTTAAGAATCTTTGGCAACATGTTCCTGGGAACCTTGCTTTGGGATGCTTTGGGAACCTTGCTTGGAAACCTATTTCCTGGGAACCTTGCTTGGAAACCTGTTCTTGGGAACCCGTTCTTGGGAACCCGTTCTTGGGAACCTTGTTCCTGGGAACCCGTTCTTGGGAACCTTGCTTGGGAACCTTGTTCCTGGGAACCTGGGAACTTTGGGAATCCGGATTTTGGTAGCTCAGACCTACTCCGAGACCTTTACTATGGCTGAAGACACCAAGCTTACAGTACGCTGTTGGGGGAAAAATTGATCAATCCTTCATTTTCAATCCGATCTATGGCAATTTGAACGCTGACATTATAGCATTCGCAGCGTCACTCTTTTTGATGGGAATCACGTTGCTGCTTTGCTTTCTCCTTGAACAGTGCAGCAGTGCCAAAAATGATGCTGGCAATTCCCAGGTCTCTTGATCATCAAGGGGGGGGCACTGCCCCCCTCCTCTCATAGCTTCGAACTTGAGCCATTTGGGCAGTCAGCTGCTGAGCCACTGAGAAGCCAAAATGACTTCGTTTTTGTCATCGATTGTGCACAGATGAGGCTTTAAACTTTACCTTACTTTCCTACTACAGGTTGAAGGCAGATGTGTACCTTCTTGGCCAAGAGCTTCACGTCTCGTGCAGGCGCGTGTTTTTCCAGTTCCACAAAGATGCTCTGGAACCTTCGATTTAAAACCAGTTTGTCTGGTGCAGGTTTGCATAGTTTGAGGCGCTCCAAGTGCTGGGCTTATGCATTGTCCTTTCAGGTGCCATCAGTATCCTTTTAGCTCCCTCCAGAATGTCATGACGATTGGACCTGTATACCTTCTTTTCTCTCGGATCCCTCGCCCGATCTTGATAATTGTGATTGTGATGGATCATCCTAAGCTTGCTAGATGATCTAAATTGTCTCGTTTCTTTCTTGATTTATTTTTAACGATTTCCCTTTCGGTTCGAGGTTGCCTTCTGCATCCTTTGCATCAGTTGTGCAAGAGCCGCGCCGTGATGACTTGCATGCCTCTTGGCAGCAGCAAACGATCCATTTCAGTTGGCGAAGCAAATCAGCTCAGAATGGCTTGAAGTTTGTTTGTCACACAACAATCAGCAATCAGACCCTGATTTTTGAAGATTTGTGGTTATCGTCATTGTGTCTGCAAGACTTACAGAAAGTTGTTTGGTGTCATGTAGGTCTCTTACAAGTGGTATGTGTACCTTTTGTTATTTTTGTTGGTGCCCAGCAACTTTTGTGGTGAACTCGGAGCTTGGTCAATGGTGACCTCAAGGTGAATCCAGCGGCAAGCTCGCCCGCCGCAAAATCGCTGAAGCTCTACTGGAAGCTCGCCAAGGCTGGCTCTGATTTTCCAACATATTTGGGGGTAGTCTCTTTTCAGACAGTCCGAAGATGGCTTATGGGATCTTTAGGGTGTCTCCAGAAATTGTCGCTCCATCAATGATGCTAGCTATCTCAGTATGGAAATAGATGACCGCGTTATATGCTGGACCCCACGGTGTTTGGAGCACCGGGTTAGCCTGCTACAGGGCAAATTGACTCTATGGGTTTCCTTGTCCGTCTGAGCCCTATCCTGCTCACTTGCACGCGTTGTTTTGTCGTTTTCTCCTGTTTCGATCGATGTGATGTTCAGCAGCTGAAACACCAGATCTTTCCATGCTGGCTGTTTGGCTTAAGACTTGCTGTGAGCATGGCATGTGGCCATGCAGAATTTGAAGCCCCTCGAAGAGGGTTGCAATGGTTGCGCTTGTGGTTCTGGCTCCTGCCCTTGTACCTTGGCCAACATCGGTTGCTGCTGCTGATATTCATCACAAGAACGAATCGATTCAATGGCTTTTCCACCAGTTCTCTGGGATGACTAAGCCCTGATGAATGGATTTTGATGCTTTGAAGATGGGTGGCTCAACCGTGCTCAAACGTTAAAAATTGGGAAAGTTAGATCAGGACGGGTTTGAATGTCTCTGTTCCCAGAGTAAGGCTGGAGGCTACATCATGCCCAAATCTTGAAGCAACACCAGACACTCGCTTCTACGATGAGGAGGCGGGGCTGCAGGGCTGCAGGGCTGCAGGGCTAGGGTAACAAAGTAATATTGCTAAACAAAGAAGCAATAAGAAGCACCGTGTCAACGTGGCACTTGGTCAAAGCCTTGCACACTTTGCTGTTTGTTCCCCAGGCTCAGGTTGCAAGGAGCACGGCTGGACTTCTGAGCATCATCCGGGAGGACATCACGCCCCGACAGCTACTCGAGATCCTCAATGTGAACCTGCGACAGTCAAATCGGATTTTTGGTGCTGCTATTGCCTTTGAGCCCGACTCCTATCCATGGATCAATGGAAGTCTCTCTCCCTCCTTCCCTGAACTCGGTGAGGGAGTACCCAGTTACTCTGGAGATTACACTTGGACAGGTGCCACTGCACCCAACACTCTTGCACCTCAAGAGGTATGGCAAGGTGAAAAGCGAGTGCTGTACTCGCCCTATGTTGCAAGGGGTGGTATTTCCATGGATTTAGCCGATTCTTACAATTATTTTGCCAATGGCACCGAATGGTATCATGATGCTCGCACCCGATTTCTCAACGAGGAACTCCTTTTTTTGGAAGGGGTTTGGGGATCACCATATTTCGATGCGGGGGCCGGTGAAATTTGCATGATCACCTATTCAGTCCCATTCACTCGCCTCATTCCAGTTCCTCAAGTTCCGGTTCCTGACTGGTTAGATACCTCACTCTATGGGCTTTCTGTGAATCGAGGGAGGCAAACGAACAGTGGCGTTCGTTATTTTTGGGGCATCGCCACCGTAGACATTGATCTCAGCATCGTGAGCTTCACCTGTGATCCCGACAAAGGCGCCGAGCCAGGATCCTTCTTCAACAATAAGACGGGAAGATGCGAACAGTGTCCTGTTGGGAGCAGATTGCTTGACAATATTTGCATCTCATGCTATGAATACGAATATTCCACGGAAGACAGGTCAGATTGCTTGCTGAATGAGCTGTACGTGCTGTATGGTTTTGTTTTTCATTTGTGGCTGGCCATCGTTGTTCTGCCTGCTGGCTTAAAGCTGCAAAGGCGTTTCTATGTTTTCGGAGTGAAGCATGATGGTGAGACTGGAGGATTCATTCTGCAGCTATGCAACAAGCATGGCATCCATGTAAGTTCTTCCAGACAGAAGAAATCCTTTCCACGAATCTACATGTAGCCTGGATTCGCTGAGTGATCTTTGATACTCCCATTGATTTATCACGATTGGGGAATCTCCTGGATATACGGTGTATATTAAGAATAGTATTAATTAATAATATATATATATATATATATATATAATAATACAGTATATAAATGTATATAATATAATGTGTATATATATATATGTACTATGTAACATAATATATATATATGGTGGAGGGTAGAAGCGACATAGCACTTGTCGTATATTTATTTATTTATTCATTTATTGCTTCAATTTTATTTATTCATTATTTATTTATTTTTTTAATTTTACCTTATTTAATTTCGTGTTTTAATCTATTTATTTGTTTATTTTTCGAAATATATTTATCACTATTATTATTGTCTAAACTTGTCATTATAATGATATATGCATTTTTGGCATATCTTCTATGCCCCCAAAAGAACGCAGTGGACTAAGGTACGGCACTGGTCACGAGGTTTTGGACAATCCTCGAGATACAGTTCATTTCCGAGTCTATTCAGAGGATCAGCTACAGCTTTTGTGGATCCCAAAGACTCCAGGCGACATATGCAACCCAAAGTCTCCAACAGCCACGTTCCAAGAGCCTTGGGATGATAAAGACAAAGGACCATTCATGAATTTGACTGAGTTCACCAAGGTTTCAGGATATGTCAGATTTGGAGTGTTCTGGGAGCTGATGCATATCACAATGTGCCGCGTTCCCATTCTGATGTGGCTGGCACCTCCCTTCGGATTTACTTTAGGTACTGTGATCCTTTGGAGAATAGAGGCTTTTCAAAATGGCAATGGCGCACTGGCAAGCATCTTAAGTACACTTTTTGCAATCTTGTTTTGGGGGTCCTTCATCGTGACTACTCGCTGTTTTTGGCAGCAAACCGCTACATACAAGCAGAACCAGAGACACCAGCTTCTCAATGAACGAGCACTCATCGAGATGTTGGAGCAGTCCTGTTGGGCAAAAGACCATGAAGAACAGCATAAGGCGACAATTTTTGGGGTAAACAAATCTGATTTGAAGTCAGTATATAATGTTTTGCTACAAACGCATTTTAGGGTATTTTAAATAGACACATCATTTGGGCTACACACAATTACAGACGCGATTCAGTGTTCAGGCTCGCACGGAACTACTCAAGCTTGGCCGAGAAGAACACGACATCAAAGACCTGACTGACACGATTCAAAAGAAACAAAGCCAAGAAGCTGGAGTAAGCGTTGCCTACCTTCGATCTGAAGAATTCCTGAAGGAAGTCGAGCATCGCTGCAAGCCGGATGATCCCAAAAACTTTGATCCCACTTTTTACACCTTGAAGGAGGCCTTCTTTTTCAGTACAGATAGTAATGATGATCCAATGCCACTTGGAAAGGACCGCATCTGCCCAAGAGATGGAAGATATGGTTGTGCATTGGTGGATACTCTTTCTCCAAGATACAGGCGAAAAGCCACACACTATTTGTCTTGGACCTGGAAATACAAACTCAGCCTCGTCCAAGACGCTCTTCAGTGCCTGCTGGAGGAATTGAACCTGACCTCAGATGATGTTTTCTTGTATATGTGTTTCTTCGTGAACAATCAGTATCGCATTCTTTTTGAAAAGGATGGTGTTGGCAGCTCAAATTTGGAACATGTTTTTGAAAGTACTCTAAATCGAATTGGGCACATGGTGGCCATTTTGGATGACTGGTACGCCCCCGTGTACTTGACCAGAATCTGGACAATCTTTGAGCAATTCACTGCAATCAAATTGGGAAATGTGAAAGTCACCATGGTGCTCCCACAACAGCAAAATCACAGTTTGGTTGAGCAGATCAGAGAAGGCGAGGATGGAATCCGTCATGTGACTCAGTGCCTCTGCAAGTTTCAGTCCAAACATGCCACAGCATTCTCTCCGGAAGATGAGGAGAATGTTAAGAAACTCATTAGGCCCACGATCGGCTTTAGAGAGGTGGATAGGAGGATTGAACAGTTCATGCTTGCCTGGGTTAGCCATGTCGTGCAGGAGCAACTTGATCTGAAATGGTGAGAGAAAGGGAACTCGGGTTGCAACTTCTTTTTTTACTCTTTAAAGAATGAGCAAAGTCATTCATCATACATCCCAATTAATGACATTATAATAATATCCGATTATATCCCCATTGTATCACCTCTTGGATCGTGTCCAGTTTGCAAAGATTGGAATTTTCTTATGGTGCTTATCTAGTGCTGAACCACAGCTTTGCTAAGATTGAACTGCTGGCGTCCTAATTCAAACTGTCAAATGACGCCTGATGAGATCATGTCCCATACCCTGCACCAGATGGCTTCGCACAATTCTAACCATGAATTGGTTGCAATATGTTGCAATGCTAGACTAAGCAGGGTTTGAGTGCTCGCCAAAGCACAGATTCCGTTTTCGGCAAGCCCGGCTTGCCAAGGTATATGAAGAGTTTGATGATCTACGTGTCAGGAGGGGACAACAATAGCCAGTTCTTCAAGTCAGAAAGATTTGGAAACATCGAAGCAAATCCAGAGGATCAGCATGAAGCTGCGAGACAAGCTGCCTCTGATGTCAGTGATCCAAAGTCCTCAGAGGTTCTACTTGATGTATTTTCACTTTGAGGGCTGGCTTTGATCGCAGGCTGAGAACGCGCAGCACGATTTTTCTTGCAGTGACACTGCTGTGAAATAGTGGTGCCACAGATGCATGTTTTTTTGGCTGAGCAGTGTAGTAGGGTCACAGGTGCCACAGACTTTTGATCCAAGTTCCGCAAGAGACAACCAGTCCCAACAGTGGCACCATGTGGCCTCACTGCAGTCACGTTTCACCGGCTCTGCTCGACTGGAAACCATGTCTTGAGGTTTTCAGGGCCAGTACAGAAGCTTGCGATCTGCAACAGATTGCGCCTGCAACAGCGATTTGCAGGTGATACTTTGGATTTTCGTGTTTGAAGCACCATTTTCAATGGGTAAATCCACTATAAATCACCATTTTCAATGGGTAAATCCACTATAAATCACCATTTTCAATGGGTAAATCCACTATAAATCACCATTTTCAATGGGTAAATCAACTATAAATCACCATTTTCAATGGGTAAATCCACTATAAATCACCATTTTCAATGGGCAGATCAGCTTTTTGGAAAGGATTGGGACGACTGTGGGGAAAGTGCAGCTGACCTCTGAGGCCATGCCGGGCTACTTTCTGGCACTACCTGGATTCGTTGATCCAACAGTGGCCATCGCTTTGTTCCGTGCCCAGGAGGTTTGAGGAGGTTTGAGCACCGATGTGGGTATGGGTCAATACCTATAGATACATTTTTAGTGGGATGAAACATCCATTTACCAGCTATTTTGGGGTTCACTAGGTACCAGGGTTTTGACCCATCCCCATGTTTGTAAGAAACAAATCTCAAATGTTACACCCCAGCAAGTCAATGAGTCAAGGAGCATGATGGAAGATAGGCTGCATTCTTTGGGAATCAAACATGGCAATGGATCCCTCATTTCTAGATGATTTTCCCATGAATATCTTCATTTAGTTCAAGATGTTCAAGGATTTCCCAGCCATGTTTGATTGGCGATTTTGATCCTTGGGGTCCTTTGGCCACTCAGAGTGCCCAGGTTCACGGGGAGTTTCTTGACCTCCTCTTCCGCTCAGACCATCAATCAAATGATTGAGGCCGACTGTGGACTCCCGTGGACCTTGGGCTGTGGTTGAATGTGTCGCTAAGTGAAATCCACATCAAGAAAGACGGGAGTTCACGAAGCGAATGTCGAATTTCTCTGAATTTTCCATGAAATCATCAAGTCTGGCTTGCCTCTTATCTTTATTTATCTTCTCATTGATAAGTTTCCTGCCATCGCTGAGATCCTGTACTTCGATGACTTCAGGTGAAGCGTGATGCTAAGATGAAGCGAACTGCCATGCGGCCTCTTCCGTCATGAACTCAGGGGCAGTGAGTTGTGACATGCTGTGACTATGGCACTATGGTTTAGGATTAGCTGCACACACCAATATGATCCAATATGGATGGTTTAGTCCTAACACATACAAAAATGATCAAACATGGATTCTTGGTTTCATTGCCACACCATTGTGGAGCCATATGGAGCCATACACATCCATCCACAATTTCCTTCTTTGTCGACGGAGCTTCAGTCATACCACTGTGAGTCCACCGTGGCAGGTCAGGGCTATTGACCCTTCCAGAGGCGGCTTGTCAGGAGCTAAGCCAGCTGGCTTGAAGTCAAAATCTCTGCCATATTTGCCACTGGATCCACTGGACCCCGCATCTTGTGAGGCTTCGCCGCTGGATCTGGCGCTCTTGGCTTGGGCATCCTTGCTGCTGAGAGCTCAGGAGTGATCAACTGCAGCAGTGATCAAGCGCCGAATCAATGAATGACATGAACATAACAGAACCCTTCAATAAATCAACGTTTCAACATGTGATAGGCATGTGAATATTGTGAATGTGGCAAGAGAAGGTGCGGGAAAACCAGCTACAATTTGCTCAGGTAGGCACTACAGCACCCACTGCTGCGGTTGCTGCGCTGACTATGGCACGACCCTTACGCTGCTGTTTGGGCATGTGAGGTGTGTGTGTGTATCACACAATTACAGCGACATATGGACCGAATATTTTTGCAGGTGCCAAAATTTCGCAGACAAAAAATCTGTTTATCCTGAGGCTACATATGCTGCAGTGTATACACCTATGAAGGCTCCGTCTACTGCACGAAGTGTAAATTCTCGTGCAGGGTCTAAGTAATCAGTGTACTGCCCCCATGCTCGCAGGTGCGCAGCCCTTACAACACCCATGTTGGTGCCATAAGTGGGTCTGGGGCTTAAAAAAAAGCCTCCCGCTATCTGATGCAAACTGTCAGCCGCTTTGAGGTCACTACCCACCCTGATGGGTTTCACCGCTGCTTTGGGCACTGGTCTTGCAGCCTATGCCCTCAGCTGTCCAACCAAGCTCTGCCAGAAAAGGTTCGATGATTCCGAGATATTCCGAGTTTCATGACGTGCACGTCGCTGTGAAAAGTTTTGAGGTCTCGCCTTGGTTCCCACACGCGGTGTGGATCTTCGGGACCACCATTGGATGATCACTGTGTGGGACATGTGGGACATGTGGAGATGTCAAGCCACGCCAGGATGCAAACATTGTGGCAGATGCCTCATTTCTACGCTCTGGCATGGATGGGCACTTAGATCGCTTAGATCAAAGAGTGATGTCCTGCAAGGAATCGAGGAATCCCAGCGCTGTTTGTATAGGTTGCATCGGGCCGACTACCTTCAGGGTGGATACAAAATGCGACTTGGAAAGCATACAATTGAGTTGGTGATAGTAGGTGAAATTGCTTGCTTATATGCGCATTTTGATGTAGCGGAAAATGATGGAACATGTTATCCCCAGGTTTCCGCTCACGGACGCTACAGGCGGCATGCTGTAACTGTCCTTTTGGTATGTCGCAGTTCCAAAGTTTTTCACAGCACCTGGCGATGCGCCAGCAGTTTGACAAGTCGTGGCGTAGGTGCCGAAACGGCTGCAATGTCAAAGCCGTACCTGGCAGCGCTCTGTGCTTTGCCTTGGGCCATGTCTGCTTGTGGAGCAGCTTCCTGGATGCTTCCAGTTGGAGCAGCGCTTCCCAGCGCCTATTGGTTTTGGACTCAGAGCTGGGAGGCTCATTTCAGGATTTGAAAACCCTGCAGCTCAGGTGGCACACACTTCAGGCTTTTGAGAAAAAACCAGGTGCAACAACTTGTCGTTCTGGGCTGAGATTCTGTTTGCATCAAATCATTCTGAATCCCTTTATTGATCTTTATTGTGAGTTTTGCTCTTGCGGATTTTGTGGGAAGCTGAGGACATTTCTTTCTCGGCTCTTTGTAGGGATCCCAAGGAGGAAGTTAGCACCATTTGCATTTATCTCATTCAGAAGCACGAGCTTGAATGCTGGTGCTTGAATGCTGGTGCTCTGCACAAACGGCCTCGCTCTATCTCATTTGAGGTCATATTTGATCGCTTTGTTAGCGTTGTTCACCGCCTATGCCCGGGTGGAAAAGGTTTCAGACGACTCCATCACGAACAAGGAGCGTAAAAGCATGCGAACGAAAGTCAATCGTACAAAAGGGATATCACAGAGTGGTAGATTGGTCTTCGAAGGTGAAAACGACATACTGTGTGAAGATTGGTCTCACACACATCCTGTGTGAAGCGTGATTTGATTGGCATTTTCTGATAGGATTCGCAAAGCAGTGGCCTTGAGCCTGCCTGGAGGGTTGAGGCCTTTGCTGAAAAAACGGTGAGGCTAGCTGTAACCGAACAAGAACTCAGATTGCAACCTACCCGTGGCACCACAAGAAGATCAATAAGGAAGGCTTGGAAATATGATGTTGTTGCAAGATCTTACAAGTAAACTATAAGAAACTCAGATTTTTTTTGGATAGCTATTGGAAACCCTTAGGTATCGCTATTGCTTACGCACATGGAATGGGAAGCTTTCGCACATGGAATGCCAAGGTCAAGCTGCGCTCATACCTCTTGAATGCATGTCCTCACGAACAGGCACGTGTAGTTTGCACTTGAGATCACGGCAGAGACAAAAGATAGCACAGACGTCCAGATGGTCAATGTATGTCAATGTTCTTTGCCAGGCATGCAAGGAACTTCTTCATACCGCTTGGCAGAATGGTGGTCTAGGACTTATGTCGACATCGATGCCATGCATAAGAGACAGGCGTTGAACAACCTTTGAAAAGCTCAGGTTGCCCAATCGCGAAACCGCCGCTTTAAATGATCAATCGATCTCAAAAAATATGAATACAGGAGGTAACAAAACTATGGAGCACAAATTTAGAAGCAAAAACAATGAAGATACGATTAATTACCATCTCCATTCAATTCTTTGCTAATATCGGTTTGAGGATTTTGTTGAACTCCTATTACTTACAATAATATAATATAATAATATAGATTATCAATAATATAAACCTATATAATAATAATACTACTAATAATAAAACTAATAATAATAATGATATATATATATATACTATTTAAATAATATATATATATAGATTATCAATAACATAAACCTAATAATGATAATGATATATATATATTATTTGAATAATATATATATATATATTATTTAAATAATATGTATATATATGTATATATATATACATATTATATTATATATAATATTTTATAATATATATATATGTTTACATAATATATAATAT
>Ga0126342_10021157_pt1 | contig 10869 bp, 7 predicted proteins | sample Cyp1metagenome_FD_92528 | JGI IMG/M metagenome (GOLD analysis project Ga0126342, IMG submission 92528) | Coral microbial communities from Lord Howe Island, Old Settlement Bay, Australia - Cyphastrea 1 metagenome | ecosystem: Host-associated > Invertebrates > Cnidaria > Coral ... | reverse complement strand
TTAAGTAAAGATCTTACGTCGATTTCGTGCAGAGCACAGCTGGCCACACCCCAAGATTTTCAAGAAAAGGCGTGCTGTGTGCCGTCTTGCTTTTGGGTTCTCTGGCCCACCTTGTTTTGAAATTAAATACTGTTTCTTGCATGTTGGTGATGGTCACTCATGGAGGTGGGCTGAAGCTGTGGAACCACATTTGCCAACTTGAAAATTGTTGCAGCTGTCATTTGGATTTTGGATGATTGGAGGCGCAGGAGAAAACATTTCCAAAGCATTGGTTCTCGTTTATGTTTGATGCCACGGTTTCGATCTTCCTTGCTTTGATTCTTGGGCGCGCTTTGCTCTTTCATTTTTGCATGCATGAGGGTAGGTCTCAACACTCAGTTGCGGACATGCGGGTGCATTGCTCAATTTTGGTGACACAGATTCCTTGGAAGATTTGCCCAGACAATGACAATGCAAACATGCAAAGGCCTTTTGTTCTTCAAACGTACCTTTTTTTTGCCGAGGGCCGTCCGGATGGCGTCCGAAAGTACAGAAAAATGCGTCCAAAAGTACGGAAATATCATGAAATATCCGTCCAGTTTGGATCCGTCCGAACCAAAAGGACATTTTTCTGAAAACGCACCTTTTTTTCACCGTCCGTCCGTCCATCAGTCAAAACTGTGTCAGCAGTTGGCACCACAAGGTCAGGGCCAGTGGATGTGCTCAATCCCCGTGTGTATTTTTCAGAAGTGTCGCAATGTGCAAATGTTTGCCCCCGCAGCTGGTTTTATATCTCGACACAAATCGTGGATCCAAAGTTGTTCTGCCAAGAAGTTTCAGTCATACGCAGCGATATAGAGCAAAAAGGCGCCTTGTTAGTGAAGCATTTTGTGGAGCTGGGCGAGCTGGTAACCAAAAGAACTGTTACTTGTTTTGTGGCCAGGGTAGATTTTCCATTGTTTTTTTCCCCGGAAAGATGTTTTCCATGTCTAAAAGGGTGGTGTCCCCTTCCATGATAGAACTCGCATGCCATCAGCGTCTCTTCTGTCATGATTAGATACCGGGCGGTGAACTAGGGTTGATTGGAGAGATATATATATATATATGAATGATATTTTATATTTGATATGATATGATATGATTTGATATGATATGATATGAGTGATATATATATATATATTTACATGCCTGATCCAACATCAGGCAGGACAAGCACAAAACGTTCACATGATTTGGCTTAGTAATGCTTAGTATACAGCCAGCACATGCTTGGAAGACAAATATGGAAAGTTCAAGTGCTATATGAAGTGGTCTCTTGCACATTGAAGTCAAGTAGACTTTTGGGGGTAGTGATTAGTTGGCATCCGAAGTCCAAGCACAACGTGTTTACGTTACATGGGCCATATAGGGCCCTTTAGGCCAAGTTTTGTGCGTGTCACAGTGTCATCCCAAGTTAACGGCGACAACTTCACAATACATTGCTCGAAAAAGTGTCACAAGGAAGTCATGAAACAACCGCAAGCCAAATGCTCTGGAACCATCCGAGGAGTAGACTTTGGGACAACTCTGGAACACAATCGTAAAACTTATAGTGATGACTTCAGCTACGGCGTGCAATTTCATGATTCATTTTAGAAATCACCAAAAATCAATACATGTCAAGTTTGACGGGATGAGGAGGTCAGGGAAGCATGCTGACTTGTTTGATTCAATGTTTGGTTGCTCTGATTGTGGATTTGGCTAATTAATTTCATGGTTCACGGTATGTTGCTTTGATTGTTTGACATGTTTGTTGAAAAGATGTCAAGGACATGGATGACATCTTGGATTGCTATGATTATATATATATGTATAATTATAAATATATATATCGTTTATATATACATATATACACACAGGTTTGTCCGAAAGTCAAGTGCCCGTAGGTTTCACTGGCTTATCATCATTGTCCTTAAACTTGCCATAGCTTGGGGTTCATACACCATGTTGAGATACACCCAGACATCAGATTCTTGCTTATAGTCTATTATATCATCATTATGTGCTTATTACAGTTGCTTTTGACCTTCATTTTTCCATTATGCACTGGTTACATAAGACTATTTATCTCATGATGAAAGTCGCGGTAGGTGACTTGGATGACCTCTTTGAAGCAGCAGAGGTGATGGTGTAAGGGCAATGGTGTAATGGCTGGGATGGGCCATGATTCTGGGGCGTACTACACATGTATGCATATATATATATTTGGTACCCACCCCAAAAAAAAAACGACGTTGTCTAATTACCTTGTTCAGTTTGAGTTCCAGTGGGGGGTACCATGTCTATATATATATATAGATAGATAGATAGACAGACAGACAGACAGATAGATAGATAGATAGATAGAGAGATAGAGAGATAGATAGATAGAGAGATAGAGGGATAGATAGATAGATAGATAGAGAGATAGAGGGATAGATAGATAGATAGATAGATTAGATAGATTAGATAGATTAGATAGATTAGATAGATTAGATAGATAGATAGATAGATAGATAGATAGACAGACAGACAGACAGACAGACAGACAGATATATAGATAGAGAGATAGAGAGATAGAGAGATAGAGAGATAGAGAGAGAGAGATAGAGAGAGAGAGATAGAGAGATAGATAGAGAGATAGATAGAGAGATAGATAGATAGAGAGATAGTTAGATAGATCGATAGATAGATAGATAATATCTGAATGTGTTCTCTGGATGAATTATAATGACTTCGCCTTGTGACGTCACTGGAATGATGATATTTAAGGGGGATCATCCCCAAATAGCCGAGCTGTTCCGCTATTTGAAGTTGGTGAATTGTGAGAATTCCGCCAGTTATTATTTTATCTATATATTTCGGGATAGTAACGATTTTGCAAAACAACTAGTAACTATTAGTATTCATTGTGTCTCAGAAGAAAAAAATCCTTGTCCAGGGATGTCCAAGTACATTTTTCGGTATACATCTGGTATACATTATATATATATAGACATGTATGTGCAGGTATAGCGGTCGAAGGGGAAATTCTTTGCGTTCAGGTCACGGCCATAAAACCGGAACAGTTCTAGGCAGCCTCCCAATCATTTTCCTGTGACGAAAACGGGCATCCATGAATATACCTCATTTTCAGGTTTTCTAAAGCCGTTGAAGTAGTTGAAAATCCATATGTATATATATGTATAGTATATAACTTATATAGTATGTAATATATATATAGTATATTATATATATAATATTATATATATACCAATAATATATATATATATATATCACCCATATAATTCCATAAGTGACGTAGAGATATCTCATAACTGGGGCCTTTCACCAGTGTATCCCGTTCTCCAAGACTTGATCCGTTGCAGGAGCAGGTGGCGGAATCTCTTGAGATGGACTTCTGGAAGGACCCGGTTAGCGGGGATCAAACTTGGCAGAAATTGGAAGCAGTGCCAGATATGCCAGCAACAACCAACCAGAAGCAATAATGACATATAATGTTGTATATAGATGTGATAATAAATAACAATAATACATATATATATATATATATATATAATGACATATGATTATAATGATTCATAATGAGGCATAATGACACAATGATTTTTAATGACATATAATGATATAGAATTACATATACGTAATGATACGTATGTAATGACATTTGACTACATAATTCGAGGGATTTCAGCATGATGTCAGCTATCAATCATGGTATTTTTTCTGATAGTCACTAGGTTTTTCCAGTGGCCACCTGGTGAATGGTGGTGCTCATCAGCAGCCGTGCCAGTAGCCTCGCCAGCTAGTTAACCAAACAACCAAAAGTAATCCTTTCAACCAACCAAAAATTGATTATCCATGTCATGTGCGTATACAGTTTTTAAATGGATATCTATATAATATATATAATACATATCATACACGAATATCAATACATTTTATTTATATAATTATGTTGTTGCTTTTTAATCTGCGATTTCATTTGTCAATGATGTGGAATTCGGCTTTAGACTTTTGGCCCAGCAGCAGTTCCACTGTCCAACTGCTGTGCCCGGGGAAAGGACATGGCATGGTGAATCATGGTGATGATCATTTTGGGTTCATATATCCAGCAATCAATGAATCAACCAGCTAATTCATCAATCAATTACAGTTATGGCCCTTTAGCAGTTGTAAGTACTTATAACCCCATTTTTGGAATGTATAACCCCATTTATAACCACAACTGCAATGACTCAATCATATGTGAGGCGGCATTTTGTATTGGAAATTATGATCAGCTTTTCCGAACATTCTTCCGTCAAGGATCCAATGCCGTTCGGTGGCCGTTTACCAACTAGGTATGGTCAGTCCAACAGCATTGTTCTGAAGATGCAAAAAGGGTCCCAACAGATCTGTTTTCTTGATATATATATATAGATATATATATATATACATACATACACATTGATATAATAGTATAATTATAAATTTCATTGATATATATATATATATATATAAGCCAAACTTGAAGCAACCCCCAAGTGTCCCTCGTTGGCGGTGCCACTCATCAGGCCCACTCGGCAACTCAGTCGCACCGGGCTGTTTCGAATTGGGCACAGGAAAGCCACCAGCTGGAAGAGGGGCGCTTTGAATTTAGCGACTTGAAGTGAATGAACATGTAGATACATTTGGAAGTGTTTTTAGATGTGTTCAAAAGATTGCCCAGAACAAGGTATTTCCCATTTGGCTCATTTCCCATTTCCTTCGCCGCCTGGCTTCCCATGGTTCCCATTTGAGGCCAGCCGCAGCAGTGCCTATCTCTCCAGCCGCTGGGATTTATGTTTGATTACCAATGGGTACCAGTGGGTACCAGAGATTTTGACAAGAGGTTATCCACACTTACCATGCAAGTTCATTCCATTGCAAGGTGGCCAGGTGGCCAGGCACAACTCCACCAGATCCTGGCAAGTGCTACATTTTTTTCTCAATGGAAATCATGCGGATTGTCGAATGCTGGGCTTCACTGTAGAGTTGCTTTGGGAGCTTGATGGAATCTCCGAGCCTTTTTGTGGATCTATTTTTGCTTTAAGACTTTAAGACGTTTTAAGACCATTCATACCGGGGTTACGATGAGAAACTAGTGTCACAGTGCATGGTTTGCAAAACCCACCCCTGAACCTCGCACACCACCCAATCGAGATCTTTCGCAAATAATTATGCCTTATTGAGGGTCATGTTAAGACAATATGATTGCTACATATTGCTACAAGATGGGGGACACCCCCGTACGTTAGTTCGTTTATAAACCCTAGTAATGTTGGGCTCTGATTAGTGTGGGGGGGCCCTCTCAACAATTTTAGGCTACTCGATAACTCGGAAGTTTCTGTGCGCCCCCCCCTCAACAATTTTTAGGATCGTCAACTTAAGTAAGGATTTCAATTGACATCAATCTACATTCATTTTTTCCCTTTTAAACCTCAAAGAAATGTACTGATAAGAAAGGATTTCAGTTGAAATCAATTTGCTTTCAAGTCATTTGAATCTACTTCATTGATTTTCCTTTTAAACCTCAAAGAAATCTATTGATAAGAAAGGATTTCAATTGAAATCAATCTACGTTCAATTGCTTTTCCTTTTAAACCTCAAAGAAATCTACTGATAAGAAAGGGATTTCAATTGAAATCAATCTACGTTCAATTGCTTTTCCTTTTAAACCTCAAAGAAATCTATTGACAAGAAATGATTTCAATTGAAATCAACTTACTTTCAATTTACTTTCAATTCATTTGAATCTACTTTCAATTGATTTTCCTTTTAAATCAAAAAAACAAAAAACACCCAAAAAAATGCTGTGCACAATCGGTACCATCCAGACAATTACATTATTGAGGATCTCGGTCACTCATGTGGTACCCCCTTGAAAAATTGTTTGGGTGCTGTTTTTAATAAGGGTTTAATAAGGCACCTAGTTATTTGGGAAACCTTGCATTTTCAAGGCTTTAACATGGATGTGGCTTTCTAAAGTAAATGGACCAGCTTTACCCAAAGAAAGGTGAATAAAGGGTTTTGTGTTTTTTTGATCCCAAAAGTTTTTGTGTGGGCGATGTTTTTAAATAAGGATTTAATAAGGCATCTAATTATGTGGGAAACTTTGAATTTTCAAGGCTTTATCATGGATATGGCTTTCTAAAGTATATAAATGGACCAGCTTTACCCAAAGAAAGGTGGAGTTGTTGTGCACAATAGGGTACCATCCAAACAATTACATTATTGAGGATCTCGGTCAGTCACGGGGTACCCCCTTGAAAAAATGTTTGGGTGCTGTTTTTAATAAGGATTTAATAAAGCAACTAATTATGTGGGAAACCTTGCATTTCAGGGCTTTAACATGGATATTGCTTTCTAGGGTAAATGGACCAGCTTTACCCAAAGAAAGGTGGATAAAGGGTTTTGTGTTTTTTAATCCCAAAAGTTTTTGTGCGGGCGCTGCTTTTAAATAAGGATTTAATAAGGCATCTAATTATGTGGGAAACTTTGCTGTCGATCGTCAACTCCAACGCAGATCACTTTGCCATCCGGTCTTCGTGTCAGTCTCCATGGACCCCGCTGATGCGACGCAGGCCACCCTCACCACGTTGGAGGCTGTGGCACAGTGAGCCGGCCTTGCTGGGATGACAACTCACCAAGAAAGACTCTTTTCAATTTGTTGGGAATCGAAGGCACTGAGGGTGCCGAATCATAGCCATCATACCACCGGCAGATTTGCACACAGTCTTCACCAGATGGCAGATTCCCAATGTAGCGGGCGTGGCAACCGCCCCCACAGTGGCTCAACTGGGTCTGGTATATGGGCAAGGACATGCAGATTCTTGTGCGGAATGGAGACCCGGGCAACGCCACCATCAGTCCCGGCTGTCACACCGACCACCAAAACGAATGCGAGAAAGGTCAAACTATCCCAAGTGATCAATCAAGCTGACGAAGACGAAGTGGATATACTTGACCAGGCTGTTATCACAGCCGCCTACGCTGCCTATCGCAACAAGTTTCCCGCCGGAAGCCCTACACCGATATGGCTGTATGGGGACCTTTCCAACACCGACTGCAGAAGAAGATCAAGATGAAAGGAGTGAGGTTCACCTCCGAAGGAGAGTCGTCATTGAGCTCTACGGGGCCTCTGACTTCGAATCGTGGCGGGAGTGCTACATGGTGTTCAGAACTGGTGCAATCATGTTCGAGCAGATCACGCCATCGAAGCTGGACAATGAGAAGACGATCAGACACTTCAGTGAGAGATATGGAAAGTCTTGCTGGCCCATCATCTACCAGGCAGATGTACGAGCCCGTCTCGAACATGCTGCAAGACTTCGAAGGATGGGTCAAGAAGCGCATGACCGAGCACAGCACGCGGGACTCAATCACCATTTCGATCCTGCCAAGCCCTGGGAGTGGGTTTGGGGTGAGCTGTGCATGGAAGCCCTTGGATTCTGGCATCGTGAAGTCACAGCCTTGCATGCTCTACCTGGCCAAGACGACCAACCTGAATGCCCTGGTTGAGGATGATGCCCTAACCAGGCCCAGAGAAATCGTCACTACGTCCACAAGATCGATGCCTGCACAGACTCCGCAACCATCACAACCTTCGAGACCCACCAAGAGAGCCAGAGGCCCAGACATCAGGGAGCATCGTGTTGGAGAAGATGGGAGCTTCACCCACACACGGCAAGGCATTGAGCTTTGTTGCCTATTCCAGACAGGCGAGTGCACTGAGAAAGACAGCAGACACAATTGCGCCAGAAACTCAAAGTGCCTGGCCGAAACACACGGTGCCAACAAATGCCAATCAGATGGACCAAAGCAGCCTCGAGCAAAGAACGGTCGCAAGGGCCGCGGTAAGGGCTCCAAGTGACTGGGGCCTTTGCAATCAGTGCATGAGAATTCAGAGGTGCAGATGAAGACGGATCCTTTGGGATAATCGGATAAAGTCTGAAAGCCAACCTTACTGATAGCACAGAGCCTTCGAAGCCTGGCACACACGAGGCCAGGAGTTGGGGGCAACCCGCCAATACAGCGAGATGCATTTTGCATCTATTCAGTGGACCTCACCATCGCCCGGCAGCAAAGTTGAAGAGTTTGGGATGGGATTGCAAGGAGTATGACCTATTACCTAGTTAATGGAGAGCAGGAAGATCTCACCAATGACTTCATCTGGCAACAGAGGTGAAGGCAGACTTCAGCGCCAAGTACGATGGCCTAATCGGTCCACCATGCAAAACCTTCACCAATGCCAGGAAGAATGATGGAATTGGACCTTTGCCACTCAGAGGACCGTCGGGACCGGACAGATGCGGCCTGGTACACTTAGCTGGCGAAGTAGGACAAAGTCAGAATCGGAACTTTGCTGGCACAGAGATCGGTAGAAGCTGCGATGGCCACGGTGATAGCCTTGTACATGGTCTACGTTGGGGGTCCGATTGGCCTTCAAGAAGGCTGACCGAGGAGATTCAGTGCGCCAGGATGACAGTCTTGGACCAACAAGGCCAGAATTGAGGTCAGAGCCAAACCTGAGATTGTGGGGGAGGTGAAGCAGATGACACTGCTGCACACTCCACAGAATGTCTGTGCAAAGAAAGCGTTGCCGACATACATAGGGAAGTTCAATCACATATCGGGCATCATTGAGTTCCTCAGGCCGTTCATGGCAGACCTCTACGGTGTCCTCCACGGCACCAACAACACCAGAGCACCGGCCAACTGTTACAGATTACTGGACGAAGCAGTGGCAGCATGTCACTGACTGGATGATGGCCTTCTTCAAGAATGAGGCACCCGATCTTGTCAGAGAATAGAGAGTCAGCACCTACTTCGGAGAGGGCATCAAGATGGACATTGTCACCGATGCTTCACCTTGGGGCATCGGAGGCTGGTGATCGCGGACAAACTAGCGTCCTAATTTTGATGTCCTCTGGCAGCCGAAGACGAGCGAGTGCTGCAGATTGAGATTGGGGAATCATCCTCACAGCAAGTGGCGGAAGCCTTGGCTGTGCTAGTGGCCCTCAGGGGCTGGAAGAAGATCTGGATGAAACAGCAGATCAGTTTGCAGGTGAAGAGCGACAGCAAATGGAAATTTGCAAATTCAAACTTTACCCGGTGACTCAAATCACCATTTCTTTTCAACTGCAGGACTCGGAGCTGCTGTCCGACGAGCTGGCCTCGCCGTTCTTAGTGAGTTGCCAGCACTTGTCGCATCGGCTCTTGCCGTTTCCGGAAATGCTGTCGGATCGTGTAGTGCCATTGACCAAAAGCAGTCGTGGGGCCTGCTGACCAGGTCTACCTGGAGAGCACTACCTCCAGATCAACAGGCAGGTTGGGGAGGAGAGTGGATCCCACTCCTAAAGATCCAGCCAGCTTAGCAGCGAACCCAATTTTTGGCAACTCAGGAAAATCTCTCATCGTTCTGGTAAGGAGGGTGGCATGTTGATCTGAGTGATTGTTATGTGGAACATGCAATGTGGATTTAACAATGAACGTAGATCAACAGTGGCGGGAGGAAGGCCAGATCCTGTTGTCCATTTTGGCTCACAGATGCCATAAGACCTCATGTTTTTGTTTCCCCACCCGCCCACACCATAAGCAGCCGTGGGGCCTGCTGACCAGATCTATCTGGAGAGGATTACCTCCAGATCCACTTCAGCAGCCGGTCAGGCAGGTTGGGGAGAGTGTGGATCCCACCCCCTCAAGATCCAGCCAGCTTAGCAGTGAACCCAATTTATGGCAACTCCGGGAAAATTTCTCCTACTCTGGTAGGGAGGGTGGGATGTTGATCTGAGTGATGGTTTTTGTGCAGAATAGAGTGCCATCGAAACAGTTACATTATTGAGGATCTGGGCCACTCATGGGGTACCCCCTTGAAAAATTGTGAGGGCGCTGTTTTTAAAATTATGAAGGTCTTAATAAGCAATCTATTTATTTGGGAAACCTTGCATTTTCAAGGCTTTAACATGGATATGGCTTTCTAAAGTAAATGGACCAGCTTTATCCAAAAAATGTGTATAAAGGTGGATAAAGCTCGTCCTGGAAAGATTGGATCTGAGAAAAAACTTTTCACAATAGAGCTTCCCCCCCACAAACAGCAAGATGCTCAATTAAATAGGAAGGGAAAATATCTCACAACAGGGTGCCATGATATTAATTGGAGGCTAACATGAACCACTATTTGAGTTGCGTTTGCCAGCTTAGCTAAATCCATTCAATCCCGTTAAACCCCATGAAATTTCATGAAGTCCCGTAAAACGTCTCACGAAATCCACCATTTTTCCTGATTAAACGATCTCTGTAAGACCCGGGATATCGAGGTGATCGTCCTGGAAGCACTACAAGTCAGGGAGCCTTCGCTGAGGCCCGGCAGGGGTACCCCCAGAGCTGGATGGTTTATTTCATGGAACATCCGAAAATCAAATGGATGATTTGGGGGTATCTCCTTTTTGGGAAACCACCAAATACATACATACATAGATACATTTACATACATTTACATACATTTACATACATTTACATACACTTACATACATTTACATACATTTACATACATTTACATGCATTTACATACATTTACATGCATTTACATACATACGTACATTTACATACATTTACCTACATTTACCTACATTTACCTACATTTACCTACATTTACATACATTTACCTACATTTACCTACATTTACCTACATTTACCTACATTTACCTACATTTACCTACATTTGCCTACATTTACATACATTTACATACATTTACATACATTTACATACATTTACATACATTTACATACATTTACATACATTTACATACATTTACATACATTTACATACATTTACATACATTTACATAC
>Ga0126342_10021156_pt1 | contig 10869 bp, 11 predicted proteins | sample Cyp1metagenome_FD_92528 | JGI IMG/M metagenome (GOLD analysis project Ga0126342, IMG submission 92528) | Coral microbial communities from Lord Howe Island, Old Settlement Bay, Australia - Cyphastrea 1 metagenome | ecosystem: Host-associated > Invertebrates > Cnidaria > Coral ... | reverse complement strand
TGAACATGGAGGCAACACAATTGGCTGAAGCTTTCAAGGCTTTCAAGGCTTTCAAGGCTTTCAAGGCTTTCAAGGCTTTCAAGGCTTTCAAGGCTTTCAAGGCTTTCAAGGCTTTCAAGGCTTTCAAGGCCCACTTTGATCATCTGCAATGGGAAACTGCAATGGCTGCTGCCATGAAGAGAATCCTGCTGTCCCAGTAGAAGTGACAGCGTGGCATCGCGACGCAAAGAGTGAGGCCCCCCTAGCTGTTTCTTAACTGATTGAAATGGAACATCGTTCTTGCCCAGTGTTGGATTTGTTGGCCCGGAGACTTTTAAGTGTTTCAGTTGACTCAGATAAGGAAGAAAGTCGTTTGAGAAGATGCATGCAAATAATGAATCCGTTTTACATGCAGATCATGCATGAATCCATCATGCTTCAACTGCTTCAACGCATGGTGCTAGATGCTGTGTGTGGTGTCAGGACGAAGCATCTCCGGAAGCTCCAGTTCCAACGATTACAATCGTGCCTGCATCGCCTCGTGCCGATGCCTCCCCAAGCAAGTTGAGCAGACTGCAAAATATGGATGTTTTGGAGGTGACACCGGGTGACACCGTGGACACCGAGGGTGATGGGGAATGGGAAGAATGGGAAGAATGGGAAGAATGGGAAGAATGGGAAGAATGGGAAGAATGGGAATGTCTCAGAACGACGATACGGAATGAGCAAATTTGGAGAATCTCTGTTTCGAATCATGACATGAAGTGCTGATGGAAGAAATGGGATAAAGGGTCAGGCAGCAGAGCCAGGATTTCTCTTGAACACAGAGAAAATTTGGATAGTGCGAATGTTTCAAAACAACGCCAGAACGCACAATGATTATCAATGAACACCTTTCCGACAGGTGGCTAGTTGCTTCACCAACAAAATTGAATGTGGCACGGGCTGGCACGGGCAGGTTGACAAGGAGATTCTTCGGGGGATCTCATTGAGTGCCTCATTGCACAGTGGAGGGAAGCTTTGGCGCAAGTCGCCCCTTGACATGCCGGAGCAGGACACTGACATCTCACAGAGGTGCAACAACTTGAGGTGTGAACAGTTTGTGTTTGAAAAGCATGGAACATCCTGAAGACATCACTCGGACATCCTGGCACTTGGTGCAGTTGTTTTTTTTATTTGTTGCCTTGAGCGGTTTGAAGCTGCAGCTGCATGTCGTTAGGAGCGAGAGAAGCTCTGGACTCGCTCTGCCCCAGTGGAGAACTTCGACATCTTTCTATCGCACACTTGGCTGACGCCCGGCAGGCCTAGCATTGCAAAAAGCTGCATTTTTGCACAGCTTTTTGCACAGCTTTTTGCACAGCTGCGTTTTTTCACTTTCGCTGCGACACTTTCACAGGTCATTGTTTTGTGATGTTTTCTTTCAGGCACAAAGTGGTGTCGCTTCTCTTCCAATCTGGTTGGAAATTCGCGCTGTGTTGCTGGCTGCTTTCTATAATCATCGCCGACATCCTTATCATCCAAGATGTGCTCCCCATGCCCTTCAGGCGGCGTTGCTTCTTCCACAGAGTCACCTCAGGTGACATTAAGGTGACATTAAGGTGACATTAAGGTGACATTAAGGTGACATTAAGGTGACATTAAGGTGACATAAGCTAAGAGATTACTTCAGATAACTTCAGACTACTTCAGCAGCTGGAATTTCGAGAAAGCACTTGCTGTGCCACCTGTGTCACTTGATGTCGCTTGAGGACAGAGGTGGAGATGTTCTGCTTCAAGGCCTGACGCAGTGGCCCATGCCGCCAGATCGACATCCTCCAAATGTACTCCGCAGACAGTGTGCATTGTGTCTTCTTATCAATGCCATGTTGACATGTTGACATAGAATCGAAGTATATCGAAGTTCATGTTGACATCTGCATGTCTTGTTTGTTTGAAAGATACTTTTGAGTCCTTTTTGGACTCTCGGTTGTTTTTTTTCGTGGCTGAATTCGTGGCAGGGTGAAGTCCACTTCTTTTTCTGGCCAATGCTGGCGGGCTTTTTGGGCACCTGGATGGGTCTCTTGCTGTCGCCCTACGTGAACAGTTTGTCCAAACCCAAAATGTGCTTCCTCGATGTGGTCTCCATCCACCAGACTGACCAGGAGACGGTGAGACGGCACCGGGAGATGACATGTTTCCCGACGTTCCCATGTTTTCCCATGTTGTGTCGCGTGGTCTCCCTTGAGGTCTTGCAACATCCTTTTTTTCCATATTTTGCAACATGTTGCAACATTTCGAGATACTCATCTTCCAGGGCGTTACGGCGTTGGTGTCACAAGTGTCAGATTCGGTGTGAGATTCTGTGTGGCACGAGTTGTGTTTGATGTGGCGCGTTACGTGGCGTAGGAGTTGATGGAACGTGGGATCTATGGCCTAGGTGGCTTCCTTTCGGTGGCCAAAGAGCTTCGAGTGCTTTGGAGCACGCCCTACCTCTCGCGTCTGTGGCCGCTCGACTCCTTCGTAGGACGACTAGGACGACTGGCTCGTGGCCGCTCTCTGTCAGAGGTTAGCTGTTTCAAGATGTTTCAAGTGGCCATGCAGCACATTCCTCTTGAGAAAGCATAGGAAAGCTGTTATGAATGACCAAAGATCACAATTGATCACAATTGATCACAATGAAGCTGCAGATGTTTACGTTTTTTACGCTTTGTGATTACGCTTTCAGGTGTGTTTTTGAGCTGGCAGCTTACCGCTCAGCCAATCCAAATGGGAAGATATCGCTAAAGCCACTCTTTGTGGAGCGAGGTATGATGGGCCTCATGTGCCTTGCCGTGATATTCCGTGATGATTCGAGTGCATCAGAAAACTGGAGGTGTCGCGACGTTTTTCGTGTTTCCACATGTTTCCACATGTTTCCACTGCTTTTGGTGCTAAGGTTGGGCACCTACTTTGCAGCATTTCTTTTTTGGCTTGGACTTGTTTTCAATATCAGCCAGGGCCAGGCCAGGCCACATTTGGCTCCTCCTTTCCGAATTGTGGTGGTCAAGATCAAAGAAACTGGTGCAGATGCAGACCATGTAAAGAAGCTGAAAGGCCAGACACATCTAAAGAGTGACATAGAGTGACGACGATCAAATAAGTGTAAACTAGTCTGAAGAAGGCATACAAGAGGAATCACGAAGAATGAAGACTTGTGATAGAATCTAATAGAATCTAATAGATACTCATACTAACATATAATAACATACTAATAGTGTCAATCAAATAGTTTCTAATAGATACTCATAGTGTAGCTGCAGCTTTCAGCGGGGAACAGACTGGGAACAGACTGTCGACTCTGTCGACTCTGTCGAGGCATTTAGCTTGTTGGAGCTGCTGGCGAAGCTTGGACATCGAAGTCATAGGTCTTTGATTGGTTTAAAATCTGGCTTGATTTTTCAATGACTTCACGTATAGATTTTGTCTGCTTTGCAATACTTCGGAATCCTTTGCAATCTCTATATATATGCCAGGGATGTTTGTGAATGGATTGGGGCTGCAGCCTTTCGAGGGGCTCGAATGCAGCCCATCTCCGCCGGTGTTGCGTCAGCTTCTTCACTGGCTGTGGCACTGAAAGCCCTTAATTGGATTGACCGACCAGACCCATATACTTTGTGCCAGGCATTGCAACCCAATTCTTCCTTTTCGTGGTTTTCATTTGCTCTGGGGCTCTTTTGTGGAGTTTTGCTGTGCGCTGTGATTGAGTTTCTATTGACTCTGCGTTGGGCGCTGCAAACCTGGATTGCTACTACAGCTGCTGCACAGACTGCTTCAGAGTCTAGGCGGGTGGCGAAACCAATTTACAAGATCATTTAATGCAAAGTGAGATTGTTGAGTTGAGGGAGGCATTGAGTGATTTGAGAGAAGAGGTATCGGTGTTGCAAGAAGAAGTGGCACGTTTGAGGAGGTTGGTGTCTAGGGGTGCTAATTCTAGTGTGAACGCCAGTGTTGTGAACTCACCGGCTCTGCATACTACTTCGGCTCCTTCTGCTTCAACCACTCCCGAGCCAGCCGTGTCACGTGGACCTGAGGGGCGTGCTAACCAGACTCGTGAGGTTCAGCCCTGGGCTGAACGAGAGGCTATTGCTCGTGAAGTTGGTGCTTTTCTGGCAAAAGCTCTCAGAGGGGATCATCGTGGCAATTCTGGCAGGGAGCGAAACAATTTGGCTTCGCGATTCTGGATTGTTTGCCGTGGCATTGACGGGGAGACTTACAATCCCCCAAAGATCTTCCGCACTTGGCGTGCGGCGTGTGCTTTGGTGAAGCGTGGCTCTGCGGTCGGGGACTCGGTCTTCGTTGGTCTCCCTTCTCAGGCAGAGTGCAGTGTTGCGATCTCAGCTGCTGGTTTGAGCTACGTCGGCCAGATTGATGACTAGCTGGATCCAGGAACAATTTGCGGATACAGATAGCCCCTACGTGGTTGCCGAATCTGCAATAGCTAATTCATATCCGGTGGGGCTTTTGACCATTACTTCACTGGCGCACAATCCCAGAGTTCAGATCATTTTCATTGCTGAGTTTGAGGGCAAAGTCCTTGTTGGAGTGCCCAAATCGGCTTGGCATAGGAAAACAGCACAACGAGTTTTACCAGCTGGATGTCTGTCCAAAGTTACAGCCATCGAGACGTCTGCATGTGGGGTGGAGGATCGCGAAACCGTGATGGATGGTGTGATGATTCCCATGTGGGCAGGTTACCTCAAGGCAGAGGTTGTTTCGCAAGTGGATTTTCTGCAAGTCGAATTCGATGCGGAGTACACGTTTCAAGCCGAAGGGGCGGAGTTTTGTCTTCCTCATGCTCAAGCATTGGCCGAAGCAGCCAACGAGCACTTTTCCTTTTTCTCTGCTACCGATGGTTTTCCAGATGCGGCGGAGGTGGTGAATGGCCACGACGAGCCTGGATCAGCCGACGTATCGTCCAGGGTCAGCCGCTTGGAGAGCTATATCGAGGATATGGCACAGAATATGAAACAGTTGATGGAGGCCCATCAGAGTGGGAGAATCCCTGTTCAGACTTATGGCCCGAGATCTTCTTCTGCAAAATCAGGCAAGGATGCTGCAGCGGTCCCAACTCGGAAGCCGGCTTTGAGGAAACCTGCTCAGAAAGAAACCTCCAGCGCCAGTGCGTTTCCTCATTTGGCGCAGGATGTAGTTCAAGCGGCCCTTCAAGCTGGCATAGACCCAGATGTTTTGGGGCAAATGAGCAAATTGGTGGCGGCGAATCCCAAAGGAGCCAAGTTAGGAGATTTGAATCCCAAGATTCAGCCAAATCCACTTTCCGAGGACGAAGCCGAAGAAGAGGAGGAGTCAGAAGGTGGTTCGCCCACTGCTGGCGGCACGGATCCTATGCAAGAAGCTCTGACGAAACTTACGTCAATAGTGGCGACATTGGCCGAGGACAAGAAGAAGAAATTGGGAGCGAGCAAGTTGGATTCTGCATTGGACCATGTTGGGTCCGGTCCTTCTTCAGAAGGTGGTGGCCTAGGAACTGGGAAGAGATCCGCTGCAGCCAGAAGAGCTCTCAGATCGATGCTGCACGAACATCCTGCGGAGATTTATCAATGCATAGAACGCTTGATGTGGGAGGACATCTCCTCTCAAACTCTGGTGCCCGGGGTGACAGCTCCATCGTTTTCATGCCGAGCTTGGATGGAGCATCGATCCAGGATTTCCAGCTATCGGACCTTAGCACATGCAGCCTGGGGGGTGGCAGGAGCTCTAGACTGCTTAGCAAATCAGAAACCAGAACATGCTCGAGCCAGATTAGCTGTGTTGATGCTTCAGTTCGATCAAAGCGCCATCGACAGAGGCTCATGGTATCTGGCCAGCGAGTTAGGTTTGGAGCCCGGCCCCCCGATGACAGCTCTGGAGCAACACAAGCTCCCCAATGTCATCGAGGGCGAAAGTCCTTATTCAAAGTTGCTGGATCCAAGGTTGAAGTGGCCATGTCCCATCTCAAGGAGCAGGAGGAGTTTGTGACCCGTCGCAAGAATTTGGGAAAGAGCAAGAAGGAGGGCGAGGAAGACTCCGAGTCCAACAAACGAAAGGCAAAGGCCAAGGCCAAAGCGAAGGCCGGGGCCGAAACTACTGCATGAAGGATGAGCAGAAGGAGCAGGTCCTTACAAGTGGAGCGCCTGCTCCGCAGTCTGGCAACGTTGGTGATCATGGGCATCAGGGCGGTTTGAAGCTTCCTGGTGCCGGTGCTACAACAGTTCGGATTTCTGCTTTGATGAATTCATTGCCCCGATGGTTTCTGAAGACATCTGGAACTTTGCGGAGTTTTTTGCTTTCCATTCTTTCTTTGCCCCGACATTCAAGTTCTATGTCTACGTCTCAATCAAGGTACAGTGTTTGGCCGATGCCTCTTCCTTATCCTGAGGTCTTTTGCAAGTCCGGCAAGCGTGGCTCTGGGAACCGGGATGATTTGAAGCGCCTGGTCTCAATGCAAGTTGTTTGCTTGAATTGGCTGGCATTAGGCTGTCCTAAGGCTGCTCCTTCGTGCTTGGCTTTGGGCAACAGGTTATTGGCTAGGCAATGGTCTGCAGTAAAATATCTTTCTTACCTTTGTGTTGACGGATGCACTCCCCTGAGTGTTGATGCTGCTTTCATGGGCCGCGCGGCTTCGAAGATTGAAGGTTTGGAGAAGTCGATTGGGGCCTTAGCTAGAGCAGCTGCATTTTTGAAGGAGGGGGAGAAGAGTTATTTCGCTTCTGGTGTGACTGGTTCCCGTGATGGGAAACTCTCTAACCGGATCGGCCACTATGAGGGAACTCTGGATGTCGCTCAGGATGTCACTGCGAAGCCTTTGATCGCTGAGCGTCTGGTTTTCCCAGGGCCGCCAAAATTTGATCCTGCTCCATTTTTTGATGAATTCACTTGTGCTTTGTACCAAAAACCCTTGGAACATTGCGATGATTTCCTGGCTTATGACGGTGAGGTCCCGAAGGTGAAGGTCTATGCCTCTGCTGAGAACCGCGTGCTTGTTTATCAGAAATTGGCTGAGTCGGGAAGACTTCAGCCGGTGCTGGTGCAGTATAAGCGTGGCGCTTTCACTTCGGGGTTGTTTGCTGTCCCCAAGGACTTGACCAGAGACAGAACGGTTTTGGACGCAAGAGCTCCGAACTTGTTGGAATACAAGCAAAGCAGGTGGGTCCAAGCTATGGCCAACGCTGCCACTTTGAGCGGCATCTATATCTCAGATGACAAAGTTTTGCTCAGTTCAGGTGAAGATCTCAGAGATTACTTTTACCAATTCAAATCTGATGAGCAACGAATCTGGCGCAACATTTTGTCTGACCCTTTGACGATTGCTGAGGCGAGAGTTGTTTTTGGATCTGATTTTGTTTGGCCTGAAGAGCCGGTGTGGGTAGCATTGTCTTCGCTGGCCATGGGTGATAGTCTTGCTTGTGAGTTCGCTCAGTGTGCACATACAGCCTTGTGTCTACGCTATGAGGTGGCCAGGGTGCAGGAGTTATTAACTCTACGTTCTCCATTGCCTAGAGGCTTGTTGCAGGTGGGGGTCATCATTGACGACCTGGTTGTCTTGGAACAATGCTTGCGCAGCAATTTGGAAGACATTGAATCAGGTACAATGGGCACTGAAGCGGACCGGAGGCTTGCTCGAGCCCGCGAGGGTTATGCCGCTGCTGGGCTTGAGACAAATGAAAAGAAGAGGTTCAACAACTGCCGGCTTGGTCGTTTTTGGGGCATCGAAATTGATGGGAAGTTAGGCTTGTTGCGGGCTTCTTCCACTAGGTTGTGGGCAACCATGTTCATCACCATGCGAGTTGCTATGTTGGGTATGGCGACGACAGGTTTGCTTGAGAGTTTGGCTGGCAGTTGGATTGCTCTTTTGGGACCTCGCAGAAGGCTATTTTGCTTGCTGGACGTCATTTTTGACGCGCTGTCCTTTAGCCAACAGAATGCAGTCATCAGGTTGTCTAGTGCCATGATCGACGAACTGTGCTGCGTTGCAGCGTTGGCACCTCTGGCGGCGGTGGATTTGCGCTGTGAGTTCAGTTCGGTGCTGATAGCAACTGATGCGTCTCTCGATGCAATGGCTGGCGTTGAAGCGGCAGTTCCTTGGTATGTATGTCAAGAGCTGTGCCGGACTAGTCTGAACAAAGGGCGATGGAGCAAGCTGCTGTCAGCCGAGGCTGCTTGGTGAAAGCAACATGACCTGCTTGAATGTGATGAAGAAGTGGAGGACCCTTATACAACTCATCCTTTGTGGGAACTTTGTGCTCGTGGTCTCCATTTCAAAGAAGTCTGGAGATCGCATGTCTCACAACCGCAGCATATCAACCTTTTGGAAGCGAAAGCTCATTTACGAGAAGAACGCAGGTGTGCAGTTGAAAGACCGTTTAGACGAGTGCCCTTTGCTCTGGACTCTCAAGTATGTCTGGGTGCTTTGACTAAGGGACGGAGCTCGTCCCCGGGGATCAACAGGTTGCTTAAAGCTTCTTTGCCATATCCTCTGGGCGGTGGAATTTATGCTGCTTACATGTATTTTTCTTCCAAGATCAACCGTGCTGATGGGCCAACCAGAGATGCCTCACCACAGCCTCCTGATAGAGAACTTCCCGATTGGTTTAACCTGGATGATCAAGAAGCTTTTCTGCAGGAGTTGGATGTTTGGCTTGATGCAAATGGGGAGTTGCCGTTTCATCTGCTCAATGGAGATGGACCGGTTGATTTGCAAACTATGACTCATTTGAAGAAGCCAACAGCCAGAAGACGCCTAGTCAAAGAAATGAAAGACAAACATGTTGCTGCAGCTGAGAAGATCGAGCTGCAAACGTCGCAGGAAACGATGGAGAGCTCCGACACTAGCGTGCCTCAGCCTGTTGAGGGCCCCCCTTTTTATAGTAAGTGGGAGGAAGCAGTTTATCTGTTGCGTGCCCACTTTGATGACAAGCAGTTCTTTTTCAACAAGGATTTTGAAAATTTTTCTGAACCTGGTGCGTTAGATTTGTTTTCGGGAAACTATGGGGTTGCCAAGCAAATGGTTCAAGCGGGCGCCCCGTGGGTCTTGACTTTTGATATCAAACGCAGCCAAAGGGAAAATCTTCTGGATCCCGCGCTTCAAGAACTGTTGTTGAAGTTGCTAGAGCTGGGTGCCTTCAAGTCAGTCGGGATGGCACCGATTTGTGCTTCTTTTAGCAGGGCTGTCACTCCGGCCGTTAGGTCTAGACGCTGGCCTAGGGGGCTTCATGGAATCACTGCAACAATGCGGCAGAAAGTCAAGGAGGGCAATGCACATGCGGATTTTTACATCAAGGTCATAGGAATAGCCATTGCTTTGAATATTGCTTTTTGGTGTGAGAATCCAGACACTTCTTTCATTTGGATACAGCGGGGTTGGCAAGCGTATTCATCACCAGACAGTCGTGAGCTTTTTCGCTTGTCCTACTGCAGATTTGGAACCCGGTGGAAGAAAAATACGCGTGTGGCTTGCAATACACTTTTGGCTGGTTTGAGAATGATGTGTTCCTGTGGTAACCGTGTTCATCAGCAGCTCAGAGGATTCAGCCCTCTACATGCTAAATCTTGGACCTCTGTTGCTGAGCCGTATCCACGTGGGTTTGCTAAGCTTCTGGCAATTTCATGTTGCGTGCATGCAGGATGGTGTGACGAAAAGAAATTGAACATCACTGGATGTGCGCGTAGCAAGTCTGTCAGAATTGGCGAGGCCGCTAATCCAGGACCTCGTTTCGTTCAAGCTGAAAGAAAATCCTTGGCTGAGCTGCCGCTGCTTTCGGCGGCTACCATGGCCATGGAAGCAAGATTGCTTCAAAAATTCATTGAATGGTGCATGAGCGAAATTCATAGTATTTCTTGCGAGGAGCTCTTTGACCGATGCCCACAAGCTTTAGTTCTCCTCTTGCGCTCACATGGTGACATATCCTTTCAACAGAAGGGGAGTTTAAGCAATTTTAGACACTTACTGCTTGTTGTGCAACGATGGAAACCGTTAGCGCGGCCTTTTATGCAGCCTGCGTGGGATTTTGTTGCGAGATGGGAAGCCCAAGAACCCACCCAACATAGAATTCCTATTCCTGAACAGCTCATGAAGTCTATGGTCGTGCTTGCTTGGGTTTTTGGATGGAGCTCTTGGGCTTGTGCTACTTTGATTGCCTTTTACGGGGGAGGTAGAGTTGGTGAGATTTTGCAAGCGTTCCGTGAAGATTTGATTCTGCCAAGTGACCTTATGGAAGGAGGCTTTTCCCCTATCTTTTTGAGGCTTCGGAGATTCAAGTCCATGCTCAGGCAACCAGCAAAAGTGCAGCATATGCGTATAGTGTCTGAAGATGCTTGCAATACTTACATGTTGTCTTCAAGAATTTAGGCACTGACGAGAAGCTTTTCGATTCGTCCCCCTATCAATATAGGAAGCGATGGGATTTGCTGCTGGCTGCCTTGAAGATTCCCGAAGATGTTCGGATCACTCCAGGTGGGCTAAGAGGTGGGTTCGCCGTATGGGCATATAGAGCTGGAAAACCAGTGCAGGATATACTGTGGTGTATTCGTTTGAGATCTCAAACCACATTAGAGGCATACCTCCAGGAGACTGCCGCCTTGAACTGTTTTGCCGGCCTTCCAGGAGATGTCAGGAAGCGTATTCTTGAGCTTGCTAAACTTTTCTCTTTCCTCCCTGCAGCAGTCTCCTAACCACGGGCTTTTGACGCAACATCTAGGCTTGTGATGTTCCGAGCGCGTCCTTTCTTCACCCGGACTGGCTCGCACTATGAGTGGTATGGCATAGCTGCTAGTGCCTGTGATGCCGTTTGTGTTCAATTGAAATCCTGGTGCTTTGCTAGAACTGGCGAATGATTACTCTGTCTTTTGTTCTGGCCTTTTATGCACCGGCGAATT
>Ga0126342_10021155_pt1 | contig 10869 bp, 11 predicted proteins | sample Cyp1metagenome_FD_92528 | JGI IMG/M metagenome (GOLD analysis project Ga0126342, IMG submission 92528) | Coral microbial communities from Lord Howe Island, Old Settlement Bay, Australia - Cyphastrea 1 metagenome | ecosystem: Host-associated > Invertebrates > Cnidaria > Coral ... | reverse complement strand
TTAAGGTTCGTTTAGGTTTCGTTTAGGGTTTATGTAAGATTTGTTTAGGGTTTATTTAGGGTTAGTTTAGGGCTGATTGAGGGTTGGTTTAGGATTCGTTTAAGACTTACTTTGGCTTGGGGGGTAGTTTAGGGGTTATTGAGGCTGAGTTTGTTTTTTTTATGTCTGGGTGAATTAAGGGTTATCTTCAAAATGTTTTAAGGCACCAGAGCCACCAAAGGACGGAAGGACCAAGGGACCAGAACACCAGAGGACCAAGGGACCGGAGGACCAAGGGACCAGAGGACCAAGGGACCAGAGGACAAAAGGACCAAGGGACCAGGGGACCAGGGGACCAAGGGAGAGGACTGAAGGACCAGGAGATTCAAAGACCACAAGATTTGAAAATGGCATGCCAAAACACTGCACCAGCGCAGGAAAAATGAATGTGTTTTTATCCCTTATATAAATAGGTTTATTGATGCCTTATATAAATATTTATTTTTTGATGCCTTAAATATTTTTTTGAACCCCATGCCATGATCATGATGATGATGATGATGATGATGATGATGATGATGCTGATGATGATGATGATGATGCTGCTGATGATGGTGATGGTGATGGTGATGATCTGACAATAATTATGGTGATGGTGACGGCGATGGAGCTGGGTAGGAAATTAGAAACAGACTCTGATGCTGCATGGTCCTCAAGACCTTGGGCTCAATCTTCTTGACAGGCTGCTCCTTCTCCTGAGTGTGCTTTTAATGTTGGCCCAACACATTCATCTGGGATGAATCAAAGGTAATATCAATCAATTCCGAAATGTCCAGCCTCTTCCTCTTCCTTCTTCTTTTCGTCCTTCTTCTTTTGTTCCTCCTCCTTCTTTTTCTTTTCATCTTTCTTATCAATTCCCAAGGCCTGGCAGCACAAGACTGGGCCAGGCTTCCACAGCCTGACTTTCTGTTGGATTTTCGTTCCAGCACTTGGACGACTTGGACTGTTTGGCTGACATGGAAAGATCTGAATTACTAAGTTTTTTTTCATCTGGATCCCCAGCTCCTTCTCTTGGACTTTCTTGATCATCTTCGCCTCCTTCTTTACCAGTTCGCCTTCCTCGATAAACCTGCACTCCACACTTCTGTTACACGCCAAGGTCTCTTTTCTTGTCACTGAACCGAAAGTAGGATGGGTAAAAATACCAATTCTTCAAGGGCAAAATGCCTGGCCTAAAACTTCGGCGCTTCATTCGCCCAGATTGCTCCTGTGATTTGCAGCAAATTCATGGATATGATCCGAGCAGACTCACGAAAAACTTGCTTTACATGGCTTCTCATGGCTTCTCAACATCTCTGGCTCTTCCTTGACTTTCAAAGTCGGGTCGAAGAAGGAGCTCTCTCCCAGGCCATCCTCGCCAAGATTCTGCGAAGTTTCTCCAGCTGCTCAGCGTGAATCTACTGGTCAACAAAATTTCCAGTTCATGGATTCTGATCATCCCCAGTACATAAAAAGTAGTAGAACCCCCGAACCAATCATCGACCAACAAGGCTTCAGTAGCGTCAGTAGCCAATAGTAGCTGCTACAGTAAGGAGGCAGTCCTTCTTGAGGCCCAGGATCTTCTTTAACCTGGCCTCCTTCTCGCGATTGATGTTGACTTTCAAGGTGCTAACCACCTGGCTGCAAGAGGAGGTACTTTTAGAGGAGCACCAACTGATAAATCCTTGGAGCGAATCATTGAGATATAACTGACGATACTGATATAACGTGTATCTGTTTACAACCAAAACATATCGGACTTAATAATGTTACATAAAACAAACTTCAAATGGGTGCTTTAGCTCCCGTGCTCCCGTGCCTGTGGTTTCATTGGGACGACTTGTCCATCTTCATCCAGCTCACGACCAAACTCATCGAGAATGAGTTTTCGGGCCTCAACCAACTCAGTCGGAAATGGAAGGTCTACCATCTGGTTATTTAACGACATAGCCATGGAAAATCACCATTTTTAATAGGTAAACCTCTATAAATGGGCCATTTCCCATGGCTATGTTAAATAGCCAGAGGGTATCTCTGCAATTTCATTACATCATGTGAAACATTGTGAAACTAGCTGAAAGTAGCATCCCAAGCGTACAACGGGATCAAGGTGAACTGGCAACACATACCCGCAGTGCCTTTGGGGCTTCACCTGCCATGAAGCCTCCTCCAATACCTGCTGTCTCCAGTGGATGCTTGGGCTAAGTTCCAGGAGCACATGTTCAATATCATTGTTGTAGATATATATATATTATTATATATATATAATTATATATATATGTAGCCAAAAGACAGAAAAGCAGGAAAAACTAAAAAGCGGAGAAGCAGGAATAGCAGAAAAGTATAGAAATGCAGGAATCCAAAAAATCCTAAGCCTTATCCAAAAATAAAAATAAAATGAATAGCCAATAGCCATAATAGCCCTCCCTTATGAAACAAAGCCGTGGCCGCTGGTGCCTTGGCCCTTGATCTTGGCCATTTGCTCCTGAATCTGCCGCTGGAACATTGCAGCTCTTTTGGCCTGGCGATGGCAGAACTGGCACCGTGTTTTTTTTGCCGGAAGGGAGTCCCCGGTCTCAGTTAGTAACGCTTTGTTGAACTTTGTTGGTTCATAGATTTCATCGCTACTTTTTGAACTTTGTCAGTGTCTGGAGGAACCGCTAGTGCATTTCGGTCATGGCACGTCTCAGGCCCATCTAGTGAATCTAGTCGCAAAGCAGCTGACATCAAGTCAAACATGAGCAACTTATATCTTGAACAAAATTGGATGATTTCCGTAGAATATTTGTATTACTGTTCTTACTCCATGTCAAGCCAAAGCGGCCTCCACGCTAAGTGGACCTCACCCCTGACATAATCTCGCACCTTCTCCAGCGCTTCTCTTGCAGCCTGTGCTGCAGCCGAGAGGTCCTCACACAAGGTCAGCATTGTCCAGTCAGCTGGGTCAGGGACCCTGGTGGTAAACAAACCATGGTACTTGTGGATCATAAGTCATAAGTCAAAAATCACCAGGAGAACATGTATACGAGTCATATGAGTATATGATACATGGGTCAGTTGACCCTGGCATCGGGTTTGAAGATGCCCAGTTAGCTGGTAGAAACCGATGCTTGTCCCACAATCGATTGATGGTCCCTAGGTATTGAGGCGTCTCAGTTCTCGCTGCAAAACTGTTTCCCACAGAACTTACAACCGGAGACCCAACACACAGGCTCGGTCCAAAGAGGCTCCGGCGGGGGCTCCCCTGTCACAATCCAAGGATAGCAACGAAGCAAAAGCTTTGTTGCACTTGAAAATCAGCCGGAAGGACAATCCAGGTTGCACAGTCAAGAGACCCAAAGCTGATGCATCAACACCTGGCATCAGAGGTTCGTCAAATGAATGTCTGCGATGATGTGAATAGAAAAATCAAATGATCCAAATGATTCCAATGCCTCCCCATCCATCAAATCACTGCAAGCATGTCATGGATGCAACGAGCAGGAACACGATAACTGTGAGATCGGCACCTACCAATGGCGCAAGCGCGAGGTCATCAGCGCTTGGCACAGGCATTGCTTCAGGTTCCTTCAAAACACGCCAAGAAGAGGGTATTTCTAGCTGCTCCAACCATGCTCCAACCATGTCGAACACAGTTTCTTGTACTACACTTTGCTGCGGCTCTGTCCTGACCCCATCGATTCCGTCGCTGACGTTTTGGCTTTGGCTCCTCTTTCGGGGCATCCACATCCTGTGGCGGTCGCTTGATCAGCTTAAGTTGATGGGAAGTAGCCCACTTGCTGAACCCTGCAGTGTACCAATTCACAAAGAGGCCATACCCAAAACATCTGTCGCACCAAGATTCGCACTCTGGCTCTAAGCCAGAATATACGTATAATTGTAGACTCACCCAAAAAAAAAGGTAAATCCCTACTAATTTGGTGATGACTTACTTTCCTATCTTTTTGGGGGGTGCAATATTATGTGTGTACTGTATATATATATATATATATTTATATAATTTATACATACATATTCACATGTCCAACGTAGGCTTAGAGTAGTGCTCGCCCTGCCTCGACAACTTCTGTCACCTCAGGCTTCTCCTCAACCTCTGCCTCTTCCTGGTCTTTGCATCGCATGTTGGGGTTGTTGCCCATAGGGGTCCCCACATGTCCCCACAAATAGAAAAGTATATCACCACAAAACAAACAACAATTGCCAAAACCTGTGAAAACCTGTTCCATCTTTTCGGCTTTTGTCGCGTCAGCCAGGCTCCTCCGCCATGTTGCCAGGACGGGCACAAGCTTTGCCTGGCCTCACCTCAGGGGTTCATGAAGCCAGGAGAACCCCCAGCAAGTGCATCTTCCAATTCGCAGCACGACTGCATTGCAAAGCAGTTGGACAAAAACATGGAGCCAAACGAGTAAGTTCAATACCAAATATGCTCAACAATGTGTGAAGAAATGATTAATCAAACCGAATGCGTACCCAATCTCGAATCATTAGTTGTTCTTGAATCCGCCTGTGCCAATTGCTTGATTGGCCTGCTGTTTATCTTCCGAAGACGTAGAAATCTCATACATTGAGGGCAAGAGTTCGTGGCCAAAGGTTCTGCGAATCCATTTGCTGCAGACTCTGCAAACTGGTTGCTAGGTCTCGAGCGGTTTCTCCAAACCGCGAATCGTAGGACTGAAAATCATTGAGCCAAACATAGGTACGGCACACAAATACGAAGTGTGGACGGATCTCCACTCGCCAAATAGCAATTTATTTCGATACCACCAGTATAGGATAGCCCTCTTCATGCAAAACATGGCTGTAAATTTCAGAGCGGTCAGAAAAACGATCCTCATCAATTTTCACCTCTATGTGTTGATTCCAACATTTCATCACACCTTTTTTGAACCCTGCGTCACACCGATCTGACCTCTATCACAGATCCTGTGGCGGCCATGTGGCGATACAAATGGCACCATGTGTTCACTGGTCACTGAGCTTTAGATTTTAGATGGAGTTGTTGGAATCAGTTTAGAGACCTGAAAACGATTTTTTTAGTCATGAAGAAAAACGAAAAGGATCCTTTTGAGAAGTTGTCATACTTACATTTGAGAGTGCTGGCCACACAAACCCTTTGAACTTGTTTCATGATTTCAAAAGAACACGGGAACCAAAGATTCTCTGGGTGAAACGTTCTCTTCTGCGTCATCAGCGAGTCACCCGAGGATGCGCCTGGGTCAACCAGGTCAACCAATCCGATGCAGCAATGCCACGTGGCAATCCTGGGTATTCCGATGCCACTCCCAGGCCTCGCTACGTGTTTCTTTGAGCGGCGAAGCCGCTGGACCTGGTTCGGATCAGAGATCCATCACTGGCAGGAACAATAGAAAAAACGATCCGTCGTCCACCATCATCCACCATGATCTACTCGCACGTGGTCAGGTTTAGGTCAGGTTTATGTCCATCCACAAAGGTCCTTCCCAGACTAAGCCACATACGTTTAACCACCTTCGGCAGACTTCACAGCCTTTGGCAAACATTCAGTAGAAGAAAATGATGCCAAAATTTGAGAGCGAATCAATGGTTGATTCTTAACAATCACAATTTATCAGTATTTATCATGATCATCATCATCACCACCATCATCACCATGACTCTCCGAGGCAGCTGCCCATTTCATCTTTGGGGCCTTGTTCTCAGAAACCTTCCTGAACAGCACACGAAACGCAAGTTGCTGTGACACTTGGTTTGTGATACAACTTTCGATCCGGTTGCGTTCAAAAAAAAAGAGAAACTCCCTTACATGAAATCACAGCCAGAGCACACAAAACTGAATGTCACAATCAAAACTGTCTCCGAAGTCTGCTACTTTTGCACGAGGCCTTGCTCCATCTTCAAAATCAGGAACAAAGGTCACATCCTGATCAGGAGGCCCTTGGCTCAGCCCAAACTTCCACCTAGAAATAGAAGGCATGCAACAATCTGTGTGCCGCTTGCCTCTGACTCCTCATACCAGCTGGGCTTCCCCTGTCGTTGGCATAACATCAACGCCATGACACCTTTGCCAGACCATGCTGCAGATACTGAGCCCTGAAATTCTTGTCCCACCAACCACATTTATCCAATCCTTGACGCCCGTGTAGCCGGGTGGGGCCATCTCCTTCAACCCAAAATGGAAAGATGTCATCTGCTGAGCCTTTTTCTGCTGCTGTCTGAGGATGAGTAAAAGATGGAAACGAAGCACTGTGATGTGGTAAACCCAATGACAGACTCCAGTTTTTGGGGTTGTAAATCCCTCAGATGGTAAATCTGATGCGCTTGACTACTGGGTTTGCCACAGTGCCAAAGTAACAGGAGAATCAGGCAGTGACAAGAGCTCCTCGCACTGGTCTCCGCCCCACTTGCCAGTGGACCTCAGTGGCATCCCGTGTCGCTACTCAAATGAGTCATCTGGGAACAACACTCCATCAACAATCCAGGATGAGCACCCCCCCTGGCATGCTGTTGGAAGCTGTTGTCTGTGTGTAGTCACTAACTTGTCTATTCCAGCAATTCCTCAAAATAGAAAAGGCTTGAGCAAAAAAACTGAAAACTGGGCCTCTCGCTTTGCCCCTTTGCCTTTCTTGGACTTCCCCTTCCCTGGACGCCATTTTCAAGATGCAAAACCCATGGAGCAGGTCGCGAGTGGGACTGAGGGAGGCACCAGAGTCATCCTTGCTTTTGCCGCCTTTGCCTTTTCCCCTTAGTTTTACATTTATGTGAACCGTTGATGACCAGTGCACCACCTGTAGCATGGTCCGGACATCTCCTGAGATAAGTACTTGCTTGGAGCTTCCCAAGGCGCCGCTGCCTGAGATCAGGAAGTCCGACTCAATATCGGGCTGGAGCCAAGTAAATGTGAAGCCTGTACACTGGCAAACCTGGGTGAGTTTCAAAACTGAAAGCGGTTCCAGAAAGAAGAGCATAGCCGCTTGTGAGGAGTATGTTGGTTTATTTTTTTCGTTCCTTATAACGCGATTTTAGCTTATGGACTGCGTCACGAATAAGGCCAATGAAGTCACAAATGAATCAGCTAAAAGGCATAAACCAGCAACAAAGGACCAAACAAGGAGTATGTCGGTTGAACTCGCAGCTTGCTTGCAAGCGAAAAAACATTGTTTGAGACTAGCAGAAATTGCAATTCCAGACGGCCACAATGAGAATGGTGAAGGCTGCATGTGTACCCGTCTTTGGGATGCACTGCGTCTACATGTTCCTTCTAGGCGTTTAAATATTTCGAGAAGAAGCGGCCTTGTCGTATGGATTATTAATAATTATTATGTATTTAAAAGAGCCTCAGAACTTTGAGAAGAAACCTCAAGCAGGAATGACCTCGAACAAAGTAGCGAAGACAAGAAGAACTGTATACAGTGTACAGCGAGACTCGGACAACTGGGAAGTGTCGCGGCCATCAAGTGCAGAAACATCCAGCGAAACATGTTACTTTCAAAGGCCTGAACATCGGCAAGGCTTGGGCAGTCAGCTGAAAAGGTCAAGGGTGGCTGTCTGTGGCGACTGCCCCACGACTTCCAAAAGCCTCGACACAGTCCAAGTCCAACTGCGACCAATGGATCTGGACTGGATCTCCATTGAACAAACTCTTCAAGCGCAACTAGGGGTTTGTCTGAAATGAAGATACCCCCTTGATAAGCATTTTAATGCGAAACTGCTGAAAAGCAATGGCATTTGAAGGTTGTCCAATATTTTCAGACAACCCCATATTTTTTCAAGACAAATCACACAATAGTCAGCAACAACCGCCTGGGGACTGCAAACCAAACTGCGTCGGAGGCTCCATCATGGGCATCTGCATACAGATGCAAATTCCAAATACACCAATCTGTATAATCTGTGGAGACTGCAATCTAATGCCCCACACTCCAAACTCCGAACTCATCTCTTCCCATTGCAACAGAGCCAGAGTTCGTGCAGCGCAGCCTCCTGCTGCATCCCCATCTGCATTGGGTGCATCCTTGGCAGATGTAGCTAGCAGCGTAGGAATGGCTTGGTGTATGTACATGTTACATGTATATTCTGTATATTATGTGTATATATATATATTATATCGGATGAATCAGTCGTGCTGTTGCAGTTGAAAAGGCTGCGCAGCAATGGACGCAATGCGATTATTTCCACGTGAGTTATGACTGCGGAATGAAAAGCAAGGCAAGAGCAGAGAAGCTAGAGGATGCCTGTATACATAGATCACTATTGCTGGCTTAGTCTATATCCATTTCTTTAGCATCGCACATTCTGGCAGCGGAATTTAAGGACGTGAATTCCCAATGCGTGTTTGCTGTTGCATGGGAACTGCAAAAACAAACAGAGACAAAGATACCCACTTCAAAAATTCAAAGGTGTTCTGGCCAGAAAATAAGATCCAGGCATGCCAGGAGGTGGCATGAAATCGGAAAAGTTTGCCCCTTTGCCTCCAGCTGGAAATCCGGCCTGATCTCATCATTTCCAAAATTGCACTTTGGTCCGCTCATACGACTCATATCGCATAAGAGAACACTTTGATGTTGCACTCCACTCTCAGTTTTCAAGTTCCAACCAAAGCTGTCCTGTTTCACAAAGGTGTTTTCCTTCTCGGAACATTCCAAACATAATTTTCTGTCAAATGGCTGGAGCAAAGCCATGTGGAGGTATATCTCCCTCAATTGGGGGTAGCCTGGCTGACTCATCGGGGTGAAGCACGGCATTGCAATCTTTCACCCAGGACCCACAATCAAAACTGGCAAAAAAAACTTGCAAAAACACCTTTTGGTTTCACCTTTTGGTTTCACCTTTTGGTTTCACCTTTGGTTTCACCTTTGGTTTCACAATGCCAGCGTGACCCAGGCGGTACAAAGCCCATACTCTGGTTGACTGGAAAGAAGCTCCGCAGGAAGTGCTCGGACTTGATCGCTGCATTCACAGGTTTCCCCTGACATCATCAAAACGCGCAGACGTTTCGCAATTTCTCAATTTCCAAAACATCGGTTTCTGAAAGTTACACAACAAACAGTCAGACTCTCAGCACCCATCTCAGCAAGAGACTTTGAAAGTTTGCGATCTCAGCCACAAGACCACATCTTGGGCGCCATCGTCCACGTTGAATTTCACAAACCAGGTGTTGTTCACTTGAGCCAAGTCGCCAGTCCCCACTGCATCCCTCTGCTTCAGCAATGCATCACAGTCGCCAACCTCCGGCTTGACACTCACCACATTGTCCGCAAAAGGCCCAGCTGACAATAGTTGCACAATCTCTTCCTGCAGACTCCGCATCATGTATTAGTGATTGCTGTGATATGAGAAAACCTGTGGGTAACAGGTACCAGTCCTCGGTAGTGCCATCTGGCAAATCTCGAAGGATGACAACATTCCTTTTGGATTTGAGCACTGGCCGAACCTTCGGCAGCTCAAGAAAAACAGGAATCAAAATTTCCAAGTTTTGCAGTTTGACCTCCAACTAAATCCCGCAAAGTAGGGTGTTTGATCGATATCACCGCCGAATGCAGCTGGGCCCCACACCATCGTTTTTTGTTCATCTACCCCCAGACGTTTGGATTTTGCAGCTGCAGCTGCTACCTTGCAAAGTTGCTATTGGGGATCAAACCCGCGGGCGCAAATGATTTTGAATGAAACATTGCATTTTCGGAATAATTAAAGGCATCTCATACATCTGACAACACAAAGAACCTGAATGGCCGACATGAAATGAAATCCGTTCAAAATTCACACCTGTTCTTTCGTTGCCCCCAAGATTTGCAATCGGTCGTGCAAAAGCAAAACCGAGATGGGGATGTACCTTCGCAAGTCTGGAAGCAAATCCATTTTTGACACCTAAAAAATATGAATCAATGCATGAACAAACATATTTTTTAAAACGGCGCACATCTGTGGATTCATTTTGCTGGCCAAGAACTGGTCTTTGACCAAACCCTTTTTGGACAGCATCGACTCCAAAGTTTCCTGGCTCACAGTGCTGCATGAAAATGGTCATACATAATTCCGCCTCCAAAAGCAACAAAGTGGTTTATCGGTTTATCCAATTGGGTTATCTGTGTACCCATGCTGCAAAAACATCTGTCTATGTTTGATCTGTTCAAGCAAATGCAAAACGGCCTGGATCTGTTCTTCCGGAGATTTTTCCTTGGTTTTGGGAGCATCAGCTCCACCCGGCGTCTCCGCCTCCATCTGCCTGCGGATATCTCCAGGTGTGACGGCTACACATTGCATGGTATGGTTGTGCCAAAGCCTTTTTGGTTCAAAGCGGGCAGCACATTAACGATGGAACAAAGTTCCAGACGATTCTGCAATGGCTACGGTTCATTGACTCATATGCACACCTCAATATACACAATTTGCACGTTGATCCAATAATTCAATATGTGACACTTCGCAGTCAAAACATTAAAACAACGTTTAAAAAAATCCCACCGCCTAAAAACGAAGAACATGTTTGGAAGGGCAAAATGGATTAGATGACTAATCGCCCTCAAAAATCATGAGCAACAATCTGCATTTGCACCAAACAAATATACATACATACATACATTACATTACATTACATTACAGTCTGACGTGTCAAGTTGGCCACAAAGCATGCCAGATACACAACTGCATGCATCACACTCTGTTTTCTCGGGGGACGTGCAGCTGGCTAGGCCTTGGGTCTGGCCCAGGAAGTTGAAAAAGGGTTGGGTGAAGAGTAAGCCTTTGCTTGGGTGGGCGCTTTTCAACTTCTACAAAGAAAAACGGCGGACCCACCGCACCCTCCCTTGAAAAGAAATGTCTCAGGAACAACAGGATTCATTGTGTCCCGAAATCTAAGATTTCTAAACTTGTCAC
>Ga0126342_10021154_pt1 | contig 10870 bp, 10 predicted proteins | sample Cyp1metagenome_FD_92528 | JGI IMG/M metagenome (GOLD analysis project Ga0126342, IMG submission 92528) | Coral microbial communities from Lord Howe Island, Old Settlement Bay, Australia - Cyphastrea 1 metagenome | ecosystem: Host-associated > Invertebrates > Cnidaria > Coral ... | reverse complement strand
TGAATGTCCAGTTTCATGCCCGTCCACGGTTCATGAACCACCCAAGCTGGAGTCACATCACAACGACAATCAGAGTTATAACGTCTGACACAACTACCTTTCGTGTCACCCCTTCTCAAGTTTCATTACACTATATTCTCATAATATTCCATGATATATCCCATTCAACCTCCATGTCCAATATATTCCCATGATCTTCCATTATATATCCCATTGAACTTCCATTTATATAGTTTTATCCTGGTTAAACCCGAAGCTATCAATTTATACAAACCTCGTTATATATCCCGCCATAAACCTCCCATAAAAAGGCCGGAGGCTATCGCTGGTGTCATGGAAGCATCTCTGCCAAGGTTTTGGTGTATCCAGATACTAAGAGAAAGCCGCCGCTGGGCGAAGGTTTGAACAAACCGGCCACCGTGACGATGCAACCCGGCAGGAGACCACCATGGTACCGTGCTTTGGTAAAGGATAAACCACCCAACTGTGGATCATATGGTTTAGATCCCATAAAAATGGTACAAATGGGTGCGGAATTGCTTGACAAACATGTTTTTTGAACATCTACGTTAATAGACGGTGGAAGGGAAGTAGATTTTAGGAAGAACATACCAGCCAGTGGCAACAATATCACTCTTGCTATATCTCCAAAAAGACATCCCAAATCCCCTTGTTTCAGGGTTGGGAAGTATGGTATGTTCCTCGCATGCAGTGTTTGCGGAATAGGATGGTTTTTCCTATTGGTTTGGGGACCTGAAGTGAATCAAAACACGGCCCTGAGGTTTCACCCGCAATTGGCCATAGGAAATCAATTGGTGCACTTTTATAGGCTCTTTTTGTTGGATCCCAAAATGATCGTAAGTGGCATTTACATATTGACTTGACTTGAACCCAATGTTAAGTGTGAATCCATCTTTTGGCGGGCCTTTCAGAGATGCATATGCACCATGTGTCAAAACATTCAAAACTCAATAAGGTCCTAGCCCGGGAGCCATACTTTTCAGGAGTAAACCATCCTAGTTAATTATGCGGTAGCAAAGTTGACCCATACCATATACTTGCCACATTCAGTTGGATGTTTCCTGTGAGGTACGAGTGCTTCCCACCAGGGGAGCAAATTGGAGATAAAGAAGCTAAAGACTACAAGGCAACTGGGACACTATGCGGTCCCGCTTGACCCCCAAGTATGACCTCAGGCCAAGCGTTATAGTTGCTTCGTCCTTCAACTGCCACTTCTTTCAGAATGTTTGTCTGAATAATATTTCTGATTCAGTTGTCAGGCTCACAGCGCTCATTTCTGATTTATTGGTACTCTCCCAATGATTATCCGTAATGCATATGAAATTACACAGACATATGTGCAAAAATATTGTATATAATTATATGTACATATAGTGTAGAAAGTTCTGGTCAAACGTCGCAAAGCTCGCCTTTTTCTGGATGGCCCTCTGTGGCTTTTTGGCCCTCGGCAGGAGAAAATCAAACGCATGACCGAAGAGAACGGCGCCTGCAAATTCATCGACTACGACTGCCAGACCGGGGTGGCCTGGACCGATCCAAGCTGTCAGTGGCGCTGTCAGATCTGGTTTCGTTTCTGGGACTTTTGTGGTTCGCCGAATAGGTGACCATTGACTATTGACAGTTGGTTGATGGATACTGATTTTGCATAGTTTTGCAGTCACCTAACAAACGAAATTGTTAAACACTGGTATAAATATGTAAAAATAGATGTTAGTCATTTATCAGATGGGGTAAAAAGTGCTATAGGATTATGGGATGTTTGAGCAGGTCAAATAGCAATCAACTGGCAAATGGAGTGTCCTTGCCGCCTTGCCAGGTGTGGAAATTCGACGTTGCCCGCTTCTGACGGCCGGAAACCGTGCCAATTTCGCCAATGTGCCACCTCTGCAAGCTACAGTGACCTACAGCCTATCCGGAAAACTTGGTGAACCCTTGTTGACGTTAAAGGGAACGTTGGAAGTGGTTGAGTGATGCAAAATGCTGTCCCACTAAACGTATCATAACGTATCTACAAGTCTAGAAGTTGTTGTTTTCCAAAGGTGCTTCAGGCTAAAGGGCACTAAAATCATCCAAAATCCTTCTTGATGGTCAATCACTCATGCGTTTGTTTTATGAGCCAGAATGTGATGGGACTACGTTTGGTGAGAGGGAAGCGTGTAGGTTCTATTCCATTGTAATCTATAGTGAATCTAGGCCATCGCAGCTGAACAAAAAAAACCTGCAGCCATTTGCTTGTGGTTTCACATTGGTTTTCAGGTCGGGAACTTGGGGTTTCTATTGCTGGTGAAACATATTTCTGCGTGCTCCAACCTGATCAGCATTTGCAGCAGGTGATGGTTCCACATCATCAGAACGTGCCGCCTTTAAAAGGATTGGTGGTTCTTATGAACCAGCTGCTATTGCTTGCAGAACCACAGTAGGAAGACATATAAACGATCTCAAATAACTAATGTTTATATACTCGTTGGTTGTATTGTTTTCAATCAACCCTATCACAATCCCCAATGACGAGCATATTCTTCGGATGGATTGAAATGATTGAAACCAGCACCCAGTGTACTTGCTGGTGATTTTACCAAGTATCCCACATGAATTGTGTTGCTGCACTCTCGTGTGTTGGGTCATTTTTTGGTTAGGGCCGGAATATGATGGCAGCATTGCTGGCCCTTACTGTAGATATTGCTAGGATTAAGCATATCAGCCAAGTCTGAGAAAAACCATCGAAAAACCACCACGGAAAGTAGACAATAGTAGACATATCATCAAAGGAAATGGCCTATTCACATGCTTTATCCATGAAAAATACCCATTGCTTGGTGCTTTGAAGATGTTTTTTCACTGGTTTCCCATAGGGTGATCCTTGTTGGTATTTGTTGGTTATAATACATCTATATAATATACATATATTCCATGATATGTTCTATCATATCCCCATGTATTATATTCGTTATTTCCCATGAGTTTCCCGCAGCCGTTTTCGGTGCTGTTACTGCCGCGCACGCTTGAGCGCCGTGCTACCCGTGTCACGCCATGGTGGAGACATCTTACGACGACTTGTTGAAGACGCAGCTGAAACAGCTTCACGAGGTTTCTCCAATTGCGCTGGGGCTGACCGGTGGATGGTGGATGTTCCAGCTTGTCACGGCAAGTATGAAATCCCGGAGGGTATCCAAACCACGGCAAGACTGAAGTATAATTAATGTTTATTGAACGTGAGATATTTCATGATGTTTATTTTTCAAACAAGAGTTCAGTCTCTGTTTTTTGCTCTGCTGCAAATTCTTGGTGTTTTAGTCGGTCACTCATTGGTGATATCTCTGGCTAAATTGTGAGCATGGATAGAATCGGATAGAAGCTGCACCCTACCAAACATTGGCACGAACATCTCCAAGCAGTTCCAAACATAGAATATATTTATGTCCGATGACTTGGTTTCGCTCAATTTTTGCCCATATTCATCTGTTGGGAGAGTAGGTGACTTTGCCCCCACTTGGGGCGCCGAGTTGGGATCATACCCTTCGGTCATTCGGTAGCTTTGGAAAATCACCGAGTCTTGATCAGGCAACTCATCTGTAAATCAGGAGTGGTGATAGCCACAAGAGGGATAATTTGGTCATGTTTGTGCCTCTCTTATCTAGCCATTTTACCTTCCTTGTATCGGGGGTGTTGGGATTTCAATGTCACACCGCTGGCGGCCGTTGCCAGGTGCTCCTAAGGGCTCATCAAGAGGCTGGGGCCATGGGGCTGGCTGGGGCCAGGGCTCGGCCGGATCAATTTCACCTGAGATGTGAGATGGACTGGGGGAATCATCCAAAAATGACCTGTAAAATCTGTAAAAACTGCAAACCACCCTGGATTTGGAAATCAGTGGCTCCAAAAAAATAGCATTCGAAGTTGTGTCTGCCCTGAAAAATCTGCCCCAGAAAGATATGAGCTATCTTCACCATTAACGTGCCTATTTTGAAAAAAAACGCATTGTTTATTGCTTATGCACAGTTGGCATTATCAAATCGTGATAAATCGTGGGTTTGACCATCAACGTGATGATGGGTACCAAAAACGGCTCGAAACCGAAACTACAACATCTTCTCATCTTTGCGTGTTTTTAACATTCTGATTGCTTTCGTTTTTGATCAAATCAGTGTATCGACTTGATTCATAAATTTGTGACTCTTTTTTTCCAATCTATCAGGCCTTTTAACGACCAACGGGTCGCTGATTTCTCGTCTCGAGGAGACCCGGCTCATGAAGCAGCAACTCCTCTCGGGCCGTGACGTGGGATCTGCGCAAAGCTGCCTGCTGAAAGAAGCACCAGGTATGCCCTACTAGTTGATGAGAATGGGAAATCGCGGGAATAAGTTTGAATATCATGTGAATATATCAACCATCATAGGAATATAATAATTAGAAATGATAGAGGTTTAATAGATTTTAATGGGTATATCCTCTGGTAATCAAAGATGGCACTGGGAAATCCCCAAAAACTGAAGGTTTTGAAGGGAAAAATCATCGAGAAAAAAGTGGCGGATTTTCCAGCACGCCATATTTTGATTCCCAGAGGGTAGCACTGATATTTGGAAAAATGGTGGTGTCATCATGAGGGATTGTGTATGGGGATTTCTTGGTTAGTGGCAGATCAACAAGTGAGTATATAGAACCAAACTGACAGCTCATTTTTCCAATGTCGTAGCAGTTTGATTGGAATTTAGCACTTACTCGGTGTCCCAACTTCAACGTTTCTTCAACGAATACCTTTGTCGTTGACACCCGGTCATTCACATCCCAATATTTATGTCCTGAACGTTGGCCATTTGCCGGGAGGCCCGTGGGTTTAGACAGTGACCTTAGGGTATCGAATTTGGTAGTGGTAGGGGTGTGATTGCTAGTCTGATCTAGTATGGGTGTGTTCCAAAATTGCTGATGCAGTGGGACCCTTTCGTTCCCCATAGAACAATTGCCTTTGGTTTCTTTCGAGTTTTTCAAAAATGCGATCCAGAGATCCAGCGCAGCAGGTGCCAGAGAGCCAACGTAGCTATGGAGGATGGCCCATAGCGGTGCTAAATTATCGGGCACAGTTGCTGTAGCTGACAGGTTTTGCCAAGCGTTTTTTTGTTGCTACACACTTAAAGCCAAAGCCAATGTGGTGCCCTCATTAAAATGTCTGCTGTTTTTAACCTCCATGAACTATAATATATATAGATATAAAATATATATATATATATATGCTGAATATATATATATATATATATATACATAATTATACATATTATTTTTCCATAAACCCATCTGTTTTTGGAGTGAAGTAAACAACCTAACCTTAGCTATCTAAACGCCCAACTCCATGAAATCTTAAGGTTCGCTTCACGCCGCCGCCCTGGAACTGGATGCGCTAGATGGCTGCGCTGACCCTGTTCCCACCGAGCGAAAGCCGCTGCAGAGCGAAACGGAACTGAGGCCGGGGCGTGTTTTTTTCATGTTGGGACAATTTGGGAAAATGGGATAATGAATGGGAAAATCATAGGATGATAGTGGGATGATAAGGGGATGACTAGGGTAACATTGAGATGATAATGGGATGATATAAGATATAATAAGATAATATTGGGATGATCATGTGATAATCATAAGAGAATTGAGGAAGTTTAGTAATATTTCTCGATACCCTCATGGCTTGCAATGGTGGATTTTCCAGGAAGCCATGGACAAAGTTGTCTGGGAGCTGGTAGGAGGTTGCTGAAGGGATGGCACCGACTCCAGATGGCAAACATCCTCTCAAGCCATGGAACATGGCCATGGTTGACATTGTTTAAGTATTCACGCGTCATTGACCGGCGATGCACATTTTTTGAACCATGAATCCATGGCTGAAGTGAGACGAAGCCCCAGAGGTGGACGTTTTGCCAAATGTGCAAATGAGAAGTTTCATTAATCGGGCCAGATGGTTTTTGGAAGCTGGATATCAATGGAATTCATAGAATGATGAGAATTGTTGATTAGGTAGATTGGTTCATAAGTCGTACCTGCTGGACCATATTGATCATATTGGGGATATAACCTGACTCACTCTAGAGTCTCAACTGCCTGGGAAGGTAGGTGTCTTCCAGCCCAAGTTTTGGATATTAATGCCAGTTGGCTCAACTCTTATCACCTCTTCACCACTTCCCGCCTCTTTTCAACTCTCTTCTCAACACCACATTGCCAACCGTCTATTTGCAATCCCATCACCCTAGCCCGGTGTAGTATGAAATACCCGCAATAGACCCAACATTAGTAGATCCAGTACTAAACCAGTGGGTCTAAGGGAATGCTTCGTATTTGATCAATGGCATTACTTGATCTGGTTGGTGGTTTGTTTTTTCATTTTCCATATATTGCGAATAATCATCCCAACTGACTAATATTTTTCAGAGGGGTTGAAACCACCAACCAGTGATGGATGACCATGTTATCGCAGCTTGCGCACCAACTTCGTGCTTGTGGTAAGTGGTAATCCTCTGAAATGTACAGCTTGGAGAGAATGCAGGCAGATAATTTTACCCTCTGGTAATGTAGCATAGCTATGGAAAATCACAATGTTGAATAGGTAAATCACCTACATAAATGAGCTGTTTTCATTTGTTTTCTATAGCTATGCGAAGTTACCAGAGTGTAGGTCTATTACGGAGGGTTTTGGATGTGTACTAGGGAACGTTTAGAGTTTAGTGGCAATTCGCTATGAGATACACGACTCTATATGAGATAGATACGCAGTTCTGTCCATTTGCATTGCTTCTGCTTGAGCTTCAAGAGACGCGCAGGCGGCAAGCCACGATTGCAGCTGTTTGGACAAGTAGGCCAGCATACGGACGAACTACCCTAGTGCAACTAGCACATTGTATAGATAAAGAATGCATATAGTCATATTTTTGTGTATATAACTACTCTCTCTCTCTCTCATATATGGCCACAAACTACTGAGCTCCTGGAACATGCAGAACTTGACAGGGCTAAGTTTGCTCACTGAATTTCAACCCTAGCTCTCCTAAGGAGAGTTTTCACAAGTCATCGTAGTTGCGCAGTATGCCCAAAGAGGCTGCTAGTGGCTATGTGGAGCCAGTAGGTTGTTCCGATGTGATCGACCTTCATGTGCTTTGCTTGAATGGTGATGGTTGTGCGTTGGCGCTGAGTCCTGGAACGCTGGGCCGGGAAGTGCGCCAGCTGGTGTTGGAGCAACTTGGGGGAAAGAAAGGAAGAAAACTAGCGCTGCACCACAATGCTTCACCGCTAATGCCCGGCCAAACATTGCAGGAGCAGGGGATTTGTCAAGCTGCAACGCTTCCCTGCACTTTTGTTCCAATCGATTTGTGCGCTGCATATCGTGATCTTGGATTTGCTGGGAATATTTGTTTTTCTCTCCAGTAGTAAATTCCACCATTTGGGGAATATATTTGGACTTGGAGTATGTTTCTTTTGGTTGGGGGGTCGCATATCCAGGTTATATGACAGGTAAGTCTGCTCTTGACTCCCGGCGGGGAGAGCTTGCAGAAGAGTTTGGTCTCTTAGAGGGACTGACCCAGATGGTGGGAACGACATATCGAGAGTGTTTGTGCTACCTGCCGACGACTCTAGAACACCTCACTTTGGGAAATGGCTTCAACGAGAGCCTGGAAGAAGTGACCCTGCCAAAGAGTTTGCAAAGCTTGACCTTCGGAAATAAGTTCAACAGGAGCCTGAGAGGAGTGACCTTTCCAAGCAGTCTGCAAAGCATAACCTTTAGACATGACTTCGATCAAAGCCTGGAAGGAGTGACTTTCCCCAGCAATTTGCAAAGCTTGACCTTGGGCCAGTTGTTCAACCGGAGTTTGGAAGGAGTGGTTTTGCCAAAGAGTTTGGAAAGCTTGGCCTTGGGACAAAGTTTCAATCATAGCTTGACAGGGGTCACCCTCCCAAGCAATCTTCAAAGCGTGAGCTTTGGCGATGAATTCAACCAAAGCCTCGCAGGAGTGACCTTTCCCAGCAGTTTGCAAAGCTTGACCTTCGGCCATAGGTTCAATGAGAGTTTGGAAGGAGTCACCTTGCCAAATAGTCTCCAAAGCGTGACCTTTGGAAATTTATTCAATCAAAGCCTGTCAGGAGTAACCTTGCCAACAAGTTTGCAAAGCCTGGCCTTTGGTGGTGGATTTAATCAGAGCCTGAAAGGAGTCACATTTCCAAGCAATCTGAAAAGCTTGACCTTTGGATATAGCTTCAACGAACCCCTTGAAGGAGTGACTTTTCCATGCAGTTTGCAAAGCTTGACCTTTGGAAGTCACTTCGATCACACCCTCGAAGGAGTCACCTTGCCAAGCAGCTTGCAAAGTTTGACCTTCGGTAGTAGGTTTAACCAGAGCTTGGATCTAGTGACTTTGCCAAGCAGTCTGCAAAGCTTGGTCTTTGGCAATGCCTTTAACCAAAGCCTTGAAGGAGTGACCTTTCCCAGCAGTCTCCAAAACTTGACTTTCAGCAGTAAGTTCAATCAGAGTTTGGACAGAGTGACCTTTCCGAGCACTTTGCAAAGCTTGACCTTTGGACATGATTTCGATCAAAACCTGACAGGAGTTACATTTCCAACCAGTCTTCAAAACTTGACCTTTGGAAGTCTGTTCAATCAAAGCCTCGACCGGGTCGCCTGGCCAAGTCTGCAAAGCTTGACTTTCGGCAGTAGGTTTAACCAGAGCTTGGAAGGAGTGATCTTGCCAAGCAGCCTGCAAAACCTGACCTTCAGAAGCTCTTCTATTCAGAGACTCGCAACAGTGACATTTCCAAGCGGTCTTGAAAGCTTGACATTTGGAGGTTTGTTCAACGACAGCCTCGAAGGAGTCGCCTTGCCAAGCAATCTACTAAGTTTGACCTTTGGGTATGATTTCGATTGTAGCCTGAAAGGAGTGACCTTGCCAAGCAGCTTGCAATCCTTGACCTTTGGCAATAGGTTCAATCAGAGCTTGGAGGGAGTGACCTTGCCAAGTAGTTTGCGAAGCATGACCTTCGGCACTAGGTTTAACCAAAGCCTTGAAGGAGTCACCCTGCCAACCAGCCTCCAATCCTTGACCTTTGGCGGTCGCTTTGGCTTTGGCATGAGCTTGGAGGGAGTGACCATGCCAAGCGGTCTGCAAAGCCTGACTTTTGGTGAGGGATTTCATCAAAGCCTCGGAGTAGTGACATTGCCTAGCAGTCTGAAGACTCTGACATTTGTCTCTTCCTTTGGCCCCTCGTCCGTCAGCAGCCTATGATCATGGTGAGCATGACCCCAGAAGTTTCAAGGCAAATTCGCCCAAAAGAAAGGCTTTGACACTTTGCTGCACTGCAGCTCTGGCAGACAATGCTTCAAGTTGATGTGCAGTAATCATCCGTAATCTACATATGAGTATGTTGATTGGCATTTTCTTACCAACAATGTGTGATAATCAAACACATATGTTACTATATGCTGCTTGATAATTTACAATGGCATCATCTACACATCATTTATATAACCATTTGCAAACACATATCAGCATCTCTAGTATATTCATATATGAACATCTATCTTATCATCTATTCTATCATCCATTCTAAAATCTTTTCTATCATCTATTCTATCATCTATTTCATCATATTCTTTCATCTATCATATCATCTATTATATCATCGATTTTATCATCTATTCTATCATCTATTTCATCATATTCTTTCATCTATCATATCATCTATTCTATTATCTATTCTATCATCTTTTATATCACCTATTATTTCATCTATTAAATCATCTATTATATCATCTAAATTATTTCATCTATTAAATCATCTCTTATATCATCTATTCTATCATCTATTCTATCATCTATTCTATCATCTATTCTATCCTCATCATCATCATCACCATCATCATCATCATCATTTTCATCTCACTAATCATCATGATGTCATAATAAAACAATCTACAACTATCTATATCCCGTTGTGTCCATAAAGTTGTGTTGCTTAATTGGGAGCTCACCGCTGTCGCAGGTGGGTGACCATGACCCAGAAGCTCCTTGACAGGGCTGAGGGGCCCACGCCAAGGCGCCATGTGGAAGCCATGCAAATGGTGGGATTTCCACAGTTATGTTGGTTTGTTGCGGGTATTGGTGAATTGATGTGTGTTTTTTGCTTGTTTTGTTTGATGGTGCTCTTTGGTGGTTTTCTTTGATTGGTTGCTTTCGTCAGAATATGTTTGCAGTATGTATACGCATCATGTATATGAATCTTGGTTTGCAAAGTCCTGGGCAATGATGAAATGGACTTTTGATCAATGGATCAATGGATTTGGTGTTTGGTGATTGCCTCTTGGCTGATATGTCTTGAAAACATTGGTGCTCCAAGCAGCCTCTTGTTCCAGAACTAACACTGCATCACATAGAAAATCACCATGGAAGTAAAGGCAAATCATTCCACAAAATGGTGCCATCTATACCATGGCAAACTATTAACTTATCAGGGCTTGTTTCTGAGGCCGACAGGCTGACGGGAAAATTTTGCAGCTTTCATCCATGTGTCACTGTCTTGTAGTAAGATGCTTACCAATTGCCATGTTTCGGTGGTACCACGGTGGCAAGCCAAATGATAAACCATGCGCCAATTCCCCGGAAATAGCATAGAAACAAACCCCAACTCGAGGTTCGTTGATGTTACCGGCACCACATGATGGATTGAGGTCTTAGATGGGGCACCCAAGCACTTGGAAAATCCTGGCATGCTGGTTGTGCTGAAGATCTTGTTGTTTTTGATAGCAGCTTATGGCAAAAATGTATATTATATGTATATAGATATAACTACATAGTTTTCAACATAATGTATACATATATATATATAT
>Ga0126342_10021153_pt1 | contig 10870 bp, 7 predicted proteins | sample Cyp1metagenome_FD_92528 | JGI IMG/M metagenome (GOLD analysis project Ga0126342, IMG submission 92528) | Coral microbial communities from Lord Howe Island, Old Settlement Bay, Australia - Cyphastrea 1 metagenome | ecosystem: Host-associated > Invertebrates > Cnidaria > Coral ... | reverse complement strand
TCTCTCTATCTCTCTATCTCTCTATCTCTCTATCTCTCTATCTCTCTATCTCTCTATCTCTCTATCTCTCTATCTCTCTATCTCTCTACCTCTCTATCTCTCTATCTCTCTATCTCTCTATCTATCTATCTATCTATCTGTCTATCTATCTCTCTATCTATCTCTCTATCTATCTCTCTATCTCTCTATCTATCTATCTATCTATCTCTCTATCTCTCTATCTATCTATCTATCTCTCTATCTCTCTATCTCTCTATCTCTCTATCTCTCTATCTCTCTATCTATCTATCTATCTCTCTATCTCTCTATCTCTCTATCTATCTATCTATCTATCTCTCTCTCTATCTATCTATCTATCTATCTATATGTATATATATATATTTATATGATATGTGGACAAAATATAAGAACCAATTCACCAAGTTGAAATGTTGAACCATTTTGGGGATGATTCCCCTTGGAGTGATTACCAACCATCGTTTACAAAGTTTACAGTGACGTCGCACCGTGAGGTCATTATAATTTATCCAGATTCTGTATCCCGTTATATCCCCCCAATCACATGCACACAAACAGGGGGATATATTATATACACATATTCCCACATTAATGGCTATAATAGATGATGTTCTCCCTATAGATTTCCCATCATATCCACACAAAAAAGCGTTAGTAAACTCTTCAACTTCCCTCCTCTTGCGGCTATCATTAACCCGGATACATCGACTATAACCCTGTATTTTGAAGGGCTAAAACCTGCATTGTTTTACATCAATGTGCAATCCTGTTCAACAAGGCTATGTATATAATATGTGATGACTAAAACTCCGAAAACAGCTTGTCATACATAAATCTTTAAGTTGAGTATGTGTTTGTGTATGTATCTATATATATATTATTATCGTCCTGAAGTATATATCCAATATGCATTTTCAAATATATGTTTCAATGTTCGTGATGTTCAAAAAATTCTTCTCTAGGATGATTATATATATATATATATATTTGACTATCAAGATCACAGTTATTGTTAACGTTTATAAAAATAATTACCATCATATCTATCATGATGACAATTTATATTCTATAAAGTAATAACTACTATTATGATGACTACTTATATTATATATATAAAGTACCGAGATCCAGTGTTTCCCCCGTGCTCCCTTTCAATGCTTCCCGCCGCACACCTCCGCCTGTGTCCGCTTGGTCAAGAGTGGCGCAAAGCCCTGCAGAATCACCTGCAGGACAGCGGTGGTCGGGGTGGGAATTCCTTTTCAGGAAGTTTTAATGGGAAAATCATCTGTTTCTATGGGCCATTTTTCCATAGCTATGTTAAATAATCAGAGGGTAATATTTATTGATAGGCACTAATGATTTAATAATAATAGGCACTAATTTAACTTTAGATAATAATTAAGCAGTTATTTCCAATCAAAATAATTCAATAACTGCTTGATATCTAAAGTTAGACTTATTATTGATTACCTAGTACCATTACTCATATATATGATACGCCTATAATGTTTACAACCGATTATGTATGTAAGTACTAGTATTGTGTATATAGATTGTATCAACATATCATAATACCATAGTTATGAAAGCAGAATTTATACCAACCATGGGATTACCCTGCGGCATCAGGCCGAAACCGGTCTTTTTATTTGTCTTACTAAGACATCATTGCCCGCATAGATATATCCAGAAGCCATGAACTTTTCACACCTTCCCAGGGTAAATACAAGGTGGTGTCCCAGTTCGTTAGCAAAGTTGGTTTAAAGTCCAATATGTAGGCTTGATTAGGGGGTTATATCTATAGTTAACGGGGACTATCACCCAACTTATAACTGGGGGGCACCACCTTGTACTAGCCCGGTTCTTTGCCATAGCTGTTTCACTTTCTGCTTCCGCTGCCTGAGTCAGTAGTTTTTTGACCTTTGATCATCTGATTACATGGTGATATAAAGGCAAATTATAATAATTCACAAATGGGTCCTATAAATCATCCCCAAGTTTGGTAGGTTTATGGCATTGGCTTTCCCACACACGGTGTTTCTTATATATATATATGTGCAAATCATAATGATTCACTAACCTGAATTGTTGGGCCATTTGGGGATGATTTCCCTATAAAAACCATGATTCCAGGGTTCGGGAGAACAGTGAGGTCGTGATGAAATTTACCCATATACTTATATATATATAGTGTTATATATATATTACATATCCAATGCACCTAGTACTTGGCATGGCAAAACTTGGATATCCTGATACCTCTTACGTCGTATCATCTGGGTACATATTGAACCAAGCTACTTGGGGATGTTGACAACAAAGTGGCCCCCGGATGACGAATCGCTCAGTTCACCTATTTGCCTTGCTTAAGTGTTGGGTCCCGGGGATTTAACTATAATTCATGGGGGATTTCGATAAAAAGACTAAGTTGGATTATAAGTTGGGGTTCACATAACTCCAATTTCACCATGGTTTATGGTACGCAAATAACGAACTGGTTACTGAGGTGTATAAAGCAAGCTATAACTGGGGCTTGGGAAATGAAGCAACAGTCATGGTTTTTAGGTGTGGGACGGGTCAAACAAATAAACCCAAGAGGTAACCCGCGACAGCAAAGCACCACATTTCAGCCGGCGAAATCCGCTTTTCTCGGTGAAATACCACTGTCTTGGTCTTGGCTGTTACCGTCTGGTAAGCTAACATAGCTATGGAAAATAACAATCTTTAATAGGTAAAACAACTATAAAGCTGCCATTTTCAATAGCTATGTTAAACTACCAGAGGGTAAATTCCATTTTTTGGTGCCACCTTGTGCTAAGTGAGCAGTGCCAAGAATGAATTGGATTCTTTTTTTTACCAATGTTCGGTTAATAGTGATTTCCAGTCCATGGATTGTGAAAATCCCCGAAGTTTCTTATTCTTTAACTGCTCAAGTGATCCCCGTTTTTGGTGCTTAAATTTGATTTTCTGGCGGTTATACATTCCCCACGTTCGTACAAAACACATGAAATAATCCAACTATCTGGGTAAAATATACAGTAATATTTCACTAACCTGAATTGTTCGGCCATTTGGGGATGATTTCCCTATAAAAACCATGATAAGCATGAAGCATGTGTGGTTTATCAATCAGGACGGCCATTTTCATGACCATACCATTGGACCATAGCAGGTATGGCCGTGGAACCCGGGACCATCTGCTCATATCCGTATAAATCTGTACTCTTAGGGGTAAAATGCCCACTTGTCATTGCTTCAACTATCGACCTCTTGAAGCATCATTTCTGCTGGCGCCAAACTATATCTTTCATGGATCCAACCATGTTAAACCACCATGTTAAACAATATTAAACCACAATTTTTCCGATATTTGCCCTTGCTAAAGCCATGAGTTTTTCCCGCCTGCTGCAGGAGCTGAGAAGCCATGCTGAGCTCTGCCAGGGCCACAGCCATGCAACCTCCAGATGATTTTTCCCGCGTTACAAAACATGGTTAATAGATGGTCAAATGGTTTGTTGAGATGATGCTTAATATATGAGATATATGGTTAACCATGTTTCAATTTTTGAGATGATTGTTAATATTTGTTTAATATGGGCTTATATGGGATTAACATGGATGTATAACCATCATCTAAAAAAAGGATGATAAAAATGGAGTTGCAGCATATGGTTAATATGGTTTACTCAGCAAGGGAAATGATCTAAATGGAACGGGATGTATAACTGTAAAACCATCGTGAGGATATGTTGATGCTATGATGGGAAAACATCTGGGAGATAATGGTAGTTCATCCTAGGAATCGTAAGTGGCTTGGTTCACCCCAGTTCCAAGTGAACAGACAGCCTCTACTGAGCCCATTGAAATCATGAGGATCAAAACCTACCTAAGTGGGGTGAACCACCAAGTAAAAGACATGTTTGTAATATATATATATATATAACACTATATAACACTGTATATATATATATGGGTAAATTAGAACGACCTCACTGTTCTCCCGAACCCTGGAATCATGGTTTTTATAGGGAAATCATCCCCAAATGGCCCAACAATTCAGGTTAGTGAATCATGATGATTTACACATCTATATATATATATTTATAAGAAACACCGTGTGTGGGAAAGCCAATGCCATAAACCTACCAAACTTGTCGATGGTTTATAGGACCCATTTGTGAGAATGACCATAGTGAATAATGTGGTAAACCCAATGTCATAAATCATCCCCAAAAGAACTGTAAAGGGTTGGTATCTACCATGCCCAAATGGTAGGTTTATTGGTTTTTCTCGCATTACAACCATGGCTATTATCATTGATTATCCCATGAAAATTGCCATTCTTGAAAATGCAATTACCAAGCTTAGGAATTTCAAGCTCCACATTCCATGGTTATTATTTTTTCTTGTGCTCCCGGAATCACAATGAAAAACCTGTTTCCTTCCTAGTGGATATCCGGAAAACCACACATCATCTTCAGCAAATTCGAGGATTATCATGGGATACCCTCTGGAAATTTAACATAGCTATTGAAAATGACCATTTATAGTCGATTTACCAATTGAAAATGGTGATTTTCCATAGTTATGTTAATTTACCAGAGGGTATCATGGGATATCACGGGACTTTATGATGTTGAATGGCTAAAAAAACGGGATCATTGCGGGACTATAATGGGATGGAGGATATATATGATGAGTGGTTTAGTGAGGTTGAATCCCAAATTAATTGTGTGATTGAAGCATGAAATTTAAGGGATCTTTTTGCAGCCCAAAAAACATGAGATTTGAGCAACAAAAATGGGGATTACATGGGACTATAGAGGATTTATGAGCTCTGAAAAATCTTAGGGAAAAAAGAGGGGCCCGTTTGACATATTCTTGATGGTCATCTACGTATTGGTTGGGGGGAAAACATCTAGCGGGAAAAGGACATCTGTAAACATCTGTGAAACATCTTGGGAATTAACATGAATTAGCAGATTAGCCCATATGGGGGTTTCCATAAATGGGGGTACCCCTAGTTCTCATCCATTTTAGATTGGGATTTTCCCGTATAAACCATCCATTAATAGGGGTACCCCCATTTATGGAAATTCCCATATATATATAATCGAAAGATGTCGCTGAAGACACTGATTGATGGCCTTGGTTTGCTCGAACCCAGCAGTGGATGTCTTTGGTGCAGTGAAGCATACGTAAAGCCAATGAGAGAATGAAAGTGCAACTTGCCATACATAGCTATAGCAACTCCAAAAACGATAGAACAGATTAGAAAAGTGATTCATCACTATTTTCGGGGGAATTAACTTTTCTATCCTTTTTGAGGGTTCCTATACAATCCGACAAAAAGGGGTTTAGACGCCGTAAATTGCTAGATTATGGACTCTATTGGATCAGAGCTGCGATGGATTGGCTTAATGGAAGACTCATAGGAACCCCCTATCTTCGGTAAGGAAAAACCATGGATTCCGGTTTTGATCTTCCCTTCAACATCTTCAACCCAGCATCAGAATCTGTTCTCTACTCAGACAGGGTGTTCTCACCCACGATACACCACAGCACCACAACTGGAACCCCAATGGCGACGGAGACAAGGGGCTGTAAGGTAATGACTTTGGGATGAATTCCACCACATATCCTGCTTTCCTGCGGCGCTGTTTCTTTTTTCCCCGGCAAAAATGGGATGAACAGGTAAACATCAATGTAGTGGTTGGTTTACCCAATAAACAACATAAATTGATCCCCCTGGTTGGTAATCACCCAGGTTTTCTAAATTTATGACCAACAGAAATCCGGGTTAGCACCAGGAAATGCCTTGGAATTTGCTCAATTTCTGGAGGACAACTTATTAGATTTCAAATGCTTTTTGTCAAAGCTTTTCGAGCGATCAATCTCCAAGCTTCAGGATATAACACAAGAAGTTTTTTGGGCTTTCATGGGGCATAATTTTCAAGAAATGGTGATTTAATGAAGTTTATAACGATGATTCAATGGTAATTCATGGGACTTTCTAGTGATTTCCCAAAATCATGTGGTAAACCCAACGCCATAAACCTACCAAACTTGGGGATGGTTCTTACCATCCAGCTCTCTCACAGGTCACCCCAAAACAAATCCAACAAAGCCAACGCTGTCTGGATGGAAAAAGATCATGGGTAATTCCAATAAATGAAAATAGCATGAAATACTAGTGATATCTAGTGATATCTAATGATATAATAATCATCTCACTAGATATCATCGTACAATATGGATCAATAAGGCATACATATAAAAGTGATCAACCCAAAGCTACACACATCAATCTGGAACCATCAACATGTGGCAGGAAATGGTAAGCTTCAAACATCAGGAAGTTGACGACAGCGTCAGGCATCCTGACCGTCTTTGGTGCCGCCGAAGCTGCAAGTTGCCCCAGCACAGCTGGAGGCATTTCGCCACTGCTTCGCCTCTATCGACTTCACCTCTGATCGCTCAAGGATAACGCACATCTGCCATTGCTCGGGAATGAAAGCGAGAAAATCAGGTCAGGACCATACTTCGGCGAGCATGCAAAACCGCCATCTGATCGTCGAATTGATAGCTGATATCCTGCTGTACCAGGCCAAATAATTGTAAAATTGCTGCAGGTTCAAACCATGGAAATATATGGACATATGTAATTCTTGTCAAGGTAGTCTTTGATTTTATGTTTTGTTCACCCATGGCGGGGGGACCTTTTAAGGTCTAGCCTGTTCATAGCCCAATCTAACTATCCATGACATAATCCCCAGTGCTTGTCACAGGAAGAAACCATCTAACATCATCTAACTAGCTGACTAGTCCGATACATCCAGTATTTTTTGTAATTACCCCAGGTCATCAAGTTATTGAGCCAACTCAGCTGGGGTTTGGTCCCTCCCTGGAGCTTTTCGGACCTTTCAGGTTCAGGATTTCCTGGTACCTTCTCATGGTGAAGCACTACTTGGTGGTTCATCCCACGTATCGGAAGTAGGTTATAACTATAACCCTGGTGAATTCAATGGGATAAGTAGGGGCTGTCTGTCCACTTTTAACTACGGTTATAACCCACTTACTAAGTAGGATGAACCACCAAGTAGGCTGTTTCCCATCAAAGTAGAGGTCAGATTAAACCTCCATCAGCCACCGGTAGACCTGGTGACCAGAAATCCTGGCATCCATCATGACGGGATTTCTAACACATATTCCCACATTCAAAGGGGTTGAAAGTGAACCATTGAAAAAACACACCATTCATTTTCTTCTGGTTGGTGGTAAACCTACCCCTCTGAACAATATGGAAGTCAGTTGGGGATTATTATTCCATATATTGTGGAAAACAGTCCAAATGTTCCAAACCACCAACCAGATTTCTTTCATTTTCAAGTTAAAGATTGCCGATTTTCCCGACCATCACACGAAGGGAAGGGGCCCGCAAATGATAGGTAAGTTCGTTCATACCTACAAAATATCTAAAGGATTTATGATGGATGCCGTATATATGTCTATAATATATATATATATATGTATATGGCTGTGGCTATTGGTGGATGGGTAAAACTGAACCATACGAGAAATAACTGACCCTCTTGCTGCAGGTTTAATGATAGGCTTCTGCGCGCGTGGGACCCTACGACTCCCCTGTCCTTTGGCCCGCTTTGGGCGTAGCATCGGAAGTGCCCGGAATCATCCTGAAGGTCATTCCTTGCAGTTTTCGGGGAAAATGGGGAATCTAGCCATCCAAATGTCAGCTTTTTCTGGACAGATCATGATCTACCAATGGATTTGGCGTTACCCTATTTTCAAACCCCAATACGGGTGTCAGCAAATTTGGTTAATACATAACCATCAAAGTGGCAAACACTGGAATACAACACTATCCATAGATATCCATACACTTGGTTGACCCAGCTGTTCGTTGTTGAACAAAAAGTGTCTCTCTCTCTCTCTCTCTCTCTTCCTACATATATATATACATACACATATGTACATGGACTCAAAAATCAAATCCCCCATCATTTTGAAAACCTACGAGGGACCACCGTGGAAAAGCCCTAGGATGAGGATGTTTGACGCATTACCACAGCTTCGTGGTGTATGCGTGTTGCGAATCCAACGCCATTGCTGTTGCTCATCTATCCCAAAACATCCATCTACCAATCCCAAATTTGTCTGGTTGGTGGTATACCTATCCCCCTCTGACTCTGAAAAATATGAGTTCGTCAGTTGGGATTATGACATTCCCAACTGAATGGAAGTCATATTCCATTCATGTTCCAAACCACCAACCAGTTGTGGTTTAGTATTGGGCATACCTCTACTCTTTTAACTTTTACAATAGCCCTCGAATGGTTCGATAATTAAGGATGTTTTTTTTCAAATAGTGGATCCTACATGATTCGTGATAAATATTTCTCGATTCACAGAGAAGGTTTTCCATACAAGGTGCTGCCGTGATAGTTAAGAAAGGGCTCGTTATATAACTATAGTTACTACAGCTTATGGCAGATACATCTATAGATATCTAAAGTTAAATGGGGTTTGCAAATCAACTTTGACCGGGGGGCAAATCATATCATTCATATCATTCATCAGAAATTCATCATAGATCCCATTAGATACCATGAATTCCCATTAAATCCCAAAGACACCTCCATGAAATCAGTGTTTCCTATCCATACCTTTTGGACCTGGACCTGCGAGGGTGGCTGAAGGACTTCAAGAAATGGCAGTTTCCACAGCCATGCGGGTACTACCCTATTAATGGATGGTTTATTTCATGGAAAATCCTATTAAGATTGATGATTTTGGGGGATACATCTATTTCAGGAATCCCCCAAAGATTTCTCAACAAATTCTCAATTTTTGCTTGCGGGCTATCCAAAGCAAACAGCCAATAAAGATGGATAAAATTTGATATATTAATCTGATCAGTCCACAGTCACTTTGCGAAGGGTACCTAAGACTGGGAGTCAACACACCTTTAGCTGGTTGGTGGTGTACCTACCCCTCTGAAAAATATGAGTTCGTCAGTTGGGATTATGACATTCCCAACTGAATGGTAAGTCATAATCCATTCATGTTCCAAACCACCAACCAGTTAAGATAATCAAAAAAAAGACAATGGTTTGTTCCCATCTCCCATACAAAGGGTTGGAGCAACCCTGACAAATAAATGTCACAAAATGCATCTGGCGCAGGGAATACGAAGCTGACTGTGCTGAGTTATTGCCAATCTTAGATATCCTTCAAACAATATGATTTTTGACTGGTTCGGTGGCTCTATCCAAGGTTTTATCAAAAAAACAGGTAGTACTAAACCATACTAAACCAACCAATGCATTTGGTTGACCTACATATGGAGGTTTCCTGAAATGGGGGTACCCCCACATCCATTTCAATAGGATTTTCCATGAAATAAACGTACCTTCATTTCAGGACCCCCCCCATATGTTCCCAATGATTCTTCTTAACCTATAGTAAACTAACAGTTTGCTATTGAACATGGCCGTAGAAATAGTTGATTTACCCATTAATAACATGGAATTTTTCCGTAGCAAACTGGTAGGTTACCAGGGGCTAACTGCCCAAATCTTGTTCCTTGGTGTTTTTTTGAACCGAGGCTCTCAACGACATCGTTTGCGGAATCTGCGCATCCTCTTCGCCCACGCTCACCTTGCGACCCCTAGAGATCCCTGGTGGATGAAAGAATAGGCGGAAAAAACACCTGGTGGATGATGATTTACCACCTAATGTCATTAAACTCATAGATGATTAAAAGATGATTATTATGATCATAATATATAAGTGGTTGGGTTTATGAGAGATTTATCTAATGCCATCTAACAACTGTCTTCTTGTTCATAGGAACTTCAACATGTGGATCTGTCATGTCACAGCCGGAGGTGTTCAATTCCAGTCCAATTTCATTGCCATCATCATCATACTTCTTCTGGCAAAAATATCCCCACATTCTGTCGTTCTCTCTGATCAACTTGTCGAGATGCTTTCTGTAGAACGTAAACACAGCTTCTACTAACCATTCCATGTCTTCTTGAATCATCAAATCACGTTTTTATAGAAGCCAGTTTTCTGACCAACGCTCTCTGTGAATGTCAAATCGATCTTCCCATCCTGGTGGCTCACCTTGTGCTCTCATCCAGTCTGTCAAAAAATATAGACAATCATCTAGGAAAAAAAACATGTCAAATTGACGTGTTTTGTGATAATGTGCACGAAGTCGACCCATCTCCCACGATCTTGTGAAGAGATAGCAAAGATGTCCTGTCCATGGTAGCTTCTCCCATGCTGATCCAATGGACTGCCTTCTCAAAGCAACTCTCTGAGGTCCAAGCAAATATCCCCAGTCCCTGGAGACAACAATCTTCTCACCTGGTTCAATCTGACCATCTTCATCACGAGCACAGATAATGCTTGCCTCATACAGGACCCAGGGATTCGATGCAGAAATAGAAGAACATGTTGCCTGTTCAACTACATAATCCTCATCTGGTGGATCTTCTGCTTCCCAAAGATTGACAACCTCTTCACCCATGGGATCATCTTGTGGAGGATCAAACTGTGCATTTGTAGGTGTTGCTTCTTGCTCTAGTTGATCATCAGGTGGCATTTCTTCTGGTTCTTCTGGATGTTCTGAACTTCCTGATGATGAACGTTCTATAGGCGTCTATAGGTATATGAGAGATACATCTACAGTAATGTCATCTAACCGAAGGAAGTTTAGAAGTCAAACTTCCGACAATATGGACAGATGAAAAGCAGAGCAGGGAAGAGGCAGAGAGAAGAGGAAGATTAGAAGAAAGAAGAGTAGAAGAGAAAGAGTAAGAAG
>Ga0126342_10021152_pt1 | contig 10871 bp, 12 predicted proteins | sample Cyp1metagenome_FD_92528 | JGI IMG/M metagenome (GOLD analysis project Ga0126342, IMG submission 92528) | Coral microbial communities from Lord Howe Island, Old Settlement Bay, Australia - Cyphastrea 1 metagenome | ecosystem: Host-associated > Invertebrates > Cnidaria > Coral ... | reverse complement strand
GGAGGACGAGGAGGAGGAGGAGAGGAGGAGGAGGAGCAGGAGGAGGAGCAGGAGGAGGAGCAGGAGGAGGAGGCAACTGACATAAAATCTAACAACCCTCACCTGGCAGGTGGGGAAAAACAGGACTTACAGTAGCAAAATGTTTGACCAATGGGGTTAAGTGTCAGCTCTGCTGACGCCCTGAGTCCTTTGTCTCGCGGTACAGAAAATTTTGCTTGGTCAATCCCGTCTAGCAATATAACAAGGACCCCCGAAAGGGGATCCTTGCTTAGGTCTTGAAGGGCCCAGCACGCACTTCGATCCACGTATTGGTCATGCAAATGTTCACGATAGACTTTCACAGCAGTCAGTTTAGCTTCCAATGACAAGCTGTGATCGCTCATATTTGCAGTGAGTTGCTGGCAAATAGTGCATTGGGAAAACCTAAGTCTGATGCTACACGCAACACTGAAAAGATAGTTTTTTCACCTGGTATAATATGTGGGTATGATTTTTCATGAAAACCTGTTGCCCAAAAGCAGGCCCTGGCCAAGATGCATGGACCGCGAGCGGAACTTCAGCACATCAGACCAGCGCTGCTGATACACATGGCGAAAGGTGCTGTACCTCAGCATGTGTGGGCAGCGGGCCTGCGACAGGATGGATGGGGACCACGAAATCATTTTGACAATTCAGTGCTTTGATTTTCAATACAAATAAGCTTTCTACGAGACCAACTTGCTTCCAATGAGTTGGCGTGTTGCAGCATAGTGGTGGTAAAGCTCTGTGGTGTTTCCAGGTGGTAGATACTTTGTGATTTTGCCTTTGTCAGCCCCGTGCAAAAATTGCATGGCTGAGCTAGATCCTGGCTTGGTCAACCATGAAGCCAGTTCAGTGTCAGAAACATCGCTGGCAACATCAATATCCATGTCAGGGTCATCTGCCCTTGCAGCCCGCCCCCTCCGAACGAACCTAGCATAGGGTCAACATACAATAGTGCATGGCAAACCCTGTCTTGACACCCTTTATTCTAGAAAAAAGTAAAAACAATTTCGCCCGATGGGCACCTGTCCGGGAGAGTCTCGGCTACCTGATCATACATGGTTGTCAGAAATGAATCTACCGAGTATGTCTCCTGTCTGGATCCAGTTTTGACCTTGCCGTGGCGCAAGTCCGGCGTTGAAGCTGTGGTTTTTCGCAGGCGTGCAGTCCCTACACCAAGCAGGGTGACCAGGCATTTCGGGCCGATGTTTTTGCCCAAAAACTTGTAAGCAATAGCATTGCCACTTCCATCCATGGACTGGTACATCTTAGCAGAGGCTCGCATCCCAACATGATCTATCATAGCGCTGATTATGAATATATTCTAGGGGGAACCTCGGCAGCTTTGAGAAAACCAAGAAATAAGATGTGAGGTGACGAAGGACCCTTTTCTCCGGAAAACCAAGACACCAATGAGTCCTGGTCAGACTTCTTGAGCTTCCAGAATTCTTGGAGAAATCCTGAGACATCCTTCTGCGTGTACTGGTTGAAGCAATCAGTCTTAGCACCTGGGCTGTGGCAAGTGTCATTGCACTAAGCGGGACAGGGCGTGTTATTTCCACGGGGTCAAGATGGAAAACAACTTCACGTTTGAAGACAGGGTGCAAAGACAGCCATCTCTAGTCAGAACATTCACAAGCCGTTCTTCTGAAAGACCATTTTCTGAGTAACTCTTGGCCTTCGACCTTGTATAGAGAGCCTGCGATGATCTTGCTGAATTGTCGTAGGCCCGTTTCTGTCTCACAGGTTTCCCAGCTTCTGCAACTTCTTTGGAGAACCGAGCTCTCGCAGCTAAGTGCACCGAATGCCAACCAAAATTGAACACGCTCGGCTCTTTTGTGGCAGATTCAGAAGAATCGGAATCACTTGATGATTGTTCTTCTGGCTCTGTGTGAAACACATGATCATGAAACGCATTCCTCTTCGCCCTGGGGTTTCCAACACCAGATTGACTAGAAGACCTTTCAGGTGGTTCTGGTTGGAATGGGCGTCTTTGCGTCAACATGGAACTGGCTTCAGCAGCTATACGCTTTGAACCTGTCAGGGCCCCTTACAACTCCATCACATTCATGATGTTTCAGAAACAATTTTTCAAACCACTTTCATTCTTACGAGTTTCATTCTTACGAGGGTTTAGAACCATTTTGAACCCACACCTGCCCCCCTGTCAGATTCAGACTCGGCAGGTTCATCTTGAAACAAGCGCTTCCCAGCGGTCCTCTTGGAGGCACGGCCAAGGGCTCTCTCGGGCTCGGGCCCTTCATCAGCAAAGGGCAGCATAGGATAGCATGGCTTACACCGGGATTTGCATCTAGGTAGTGGATGCCTTGTCATATTGGTTGCTGCTCATTGGTATCTATGCGATGTACCTATTTAAAGTGTATCTCTATCTATCTATCTAACTATCTATCTATCCATCTTTCTATCTATCTATCTATCTATTTATCTATCTTTCTATCTATCTATCTATCTATTTATCTATCTATCTATCTATCTACCTAACTATCTATCTATCTATCTATCTATCTACCTAACTATCTATCTATCTGTCTGTCTATCTATCTATCTATCTATCTAGCTAGTGTGTGTCTAGACATTATCTACAAAATAATTTCCTTGTGATCCCTTAGTATTGAAATATATATATATATATAGCAGGTCGCATTCAGCTCGCTGATGTGCACCGTCATCTTAGAGCCTCTCACAGCACTTGGAGAGAACAAGTTTTTCTGACACGGTGCCCCAGGAATAGCACGCCATTCACTCGGACTCAGGTCCTTTGTAATTTTGCAGGGCTGACCAAACGCCTGGCTGGCTGAGGTTGGCACCCTCGCCGTCGCACAGAAGGGCGGAAGGCTTGCAGCAGACCTGCGCAAGCATGATGACTACTTAGCCAAAAGCACGATTTGTGTAGCAGCACTTGAAGCAATATGAAAGTGTTGTTCTTTATTTGGTTCTTGAGATTTGCTACCATAATCAATTCTATTTTTGATGGTGCTTGGCATTTGCTACCGAAATACTTGGGCAGCAGGGAACTGTTTTCTGTAAGCCGCTGGAAGACGCAAGTTCCACGTTGAAGGGGTGCCGCAAGCTACTGACTAAATCCATGAAACACTTCGCATCTGGTCTAGTCCAGCGTTTCCACCTTGGAAACAAACAGGATATTGAGCAACAAGGAAACACCTACAGATGGAAGGTGCATCCCATTTCCGGATACACGGGTCAAAAACGCTTCAGAAAACTTTGAAGACTCAGCCAATGCCACTTTGTCCTAAGCTGCGGCAAATGGGATGGTTCCAAACTGAACAGGTTGGAGTCGGAACCGCATGTTTTTGGTCCGATATCTGCAAACCAGTTTCCATGCTTGCGCTTGCACATGCTGGTCCCCACACCGGATAACCCAGTGAGAACAGCTTCTCACGCCCAGTGAAGCACCGCTTCAATTCTTCAGACCTGAGAACGATTGATTAGAGCTCAAAAACATTGGTTCATGTGGAATTAGATGTTAAGAGTCCAACAACTTGAGCTTTTGAAATGAGGCCATGGGACCACAAGTACCGTGAACTGGTAGCAAGAGTGGGTAGCTCACCACCTTTCAAGTCAACCCGACCACGCTTGTCCTTGACACTCTGGCCCAGATCGAAAATAACCTTGCCGGGGTAGCTGGCCCTGTAGCGCACCAGGCTCTCCTTCATCGACCTGGGGTGTGCACTCCAGGCCAAGGGGTTTCATAATATTTTAAGCCATGTCAGCACAATTCTAAGTTGGGAACGGAGGGAGGGATGTTTCAGGATTCTCGCCAAACAAATGCTGTATCTCTTCTGGGGAGCTGATCGCGAAACATGTTGGGGTCAAATTCAATGGCTGATCTTTCTGTGCCAAGATGGCGTCCACGCACTGTTGAAAAGTCATCCGTTCCTTGGATTCTCTAAATCATGGCCAAATCCAAAGTTTGTACAGCTACAGACGATTATGAATGATGATAACGGTAAGGATGATGATGATGATGATGATGGTGATGGTAAGGATTTTGATGATGATGATGATGATGACGATGATGACGATGATGACGATGAAGGTAAGGATGATGATGATGATGATGGTGGTGATGATGGTGATGATGATGATGATGATGCTGATGATGGTGATGTTGATGATGGTGATGGTTTGGTGGTGATATTGATGGTGATGGCGATGTTGATGTTAATGATGATGGTGGTGATGATGTGAAAATGATGATAATCATGGCAATGGTGATAATGGTGAGCGTGACGATGATGATGATGATGAAGAAGAAGAAGAGGAAAAAGAAGAAGAAGAAGAAGAAGAAGAAGAAGAAGAATAAAATTATGAAGATGAGGGCGAGGATGGAAATGAGGATGAGGTTGTTGTGGATGATCTTCATGATGTTGGTAATGGCGCTGGTGATGATGGCAAGGAGGAGGATGAGGATAAACATGAGGATAAGCAGTGATTTCTGATGATGGTGATGATGGTGGTGGTGGTGGTGGTAGTGGTGGTGGTGGTATTGATGATGGTGGTGATGATCATGATGGCGATGATGCGAATGATGAAGATTTTGACCTAAGCCCCGGCAACAGGACCATGGAGGCCAGGGTCTGTCCAACTTGCAAACTTGGCATCCCAAGTGTTCCGATACTCTCGAGGACGTGCAGACGGGTAGCCAAAGAGTCGCGGTTGCAACCTGCAGTTGGCTGCTCCAAAGGGCAGGCGAGGGCTGGTGGTGGGTGACTATGACATAGCCACAAAGACCGCCAATGGACATATTTTATGTATGATTGTGCACATGCATATGTATATCTAGATTTACATCTATCGAAATTTGTGAGTACATATACATATATACACATATATATATATATCCACTCCACAGGTGTAGAAACATGTGTTTTAAAATCTATATGTATAGTGAAAATTAAGACAGTCAGAAACACATACACGGGCAATATTACACATGCATGTCAAGAAGCTCAGCCATCATCATTTTGTGAGGGCAACTGGTGTGAAGCATTTCGTCATCATAACCTTTTACGTTCTCATGGACCGAGGAGTGTGACTTGTTCATTGCCGCAGTTGCTACCGTATGGCACTGCGCTTTGGGTATGTTGGAGAAGGACTCACGGTTTCCCAGCCTTAGATGAAACAACATATTCGGTGAACATCTTTGAACTAGTAAAGAATAGTTTGAAGCTCAAGCCGAACAACTAGTTTGCCTGCTTTGGGCAATGGCACAGCAAAAAAAACTAAATTGCTTTCTGTGAACCGGGAAAACAAAATACATGGAGCTCCCAAGACCAAACGTGTCCCCTTGCAAAGCGGAATATTGCATTCCCGTCCATGGGTCATGCAGAATGCTTTCTCTTTGAACTTGATCTCCGACGGTTTCAACAGTCTATCTTCGGGGACCTTGTTCTGGATCAACTCCATGACATCATTGAAAATGCAAGTGTCTGGGTAGAGCTTGGCCATCCACTCTTGGCACAAGCGATCATGCTCTACCTACAGGATATCCCAGTTCGAAAAGAATTCAAAGCATGAACAGGAAACATGTCCTAACAATGACCAACACATATCAACAGAAACCCAAGACTAGCTAGCCATGTTGCCGCACAAGTGAACTTGACACCTGTGGTCACCCCCCAAAGCTCGATGGCTGCATTGTGGATGCAGTCCCATGCCTTTCTAGCACACTCGATACCTGAGAACATTGACATGATCTCCTACTTTTGCAACAGCCGCTCCGAGCAAAACTCATGCCCAAAGAGATCTCCACATCGCCGCAGAACCACTTTGGCCCAGGCCCTCAAGATGGGAAGAGAAACAAACACCTTTAACTCAAAAAGTAGGGGATATGACTCAAGCTGCAAGAAAAGCAGGACAACCGTATTTAGAGTGTATTGTATCGGCATTCACCTGCTGGGATGGGTTGTAGATTGGTCTCAGGATTGAAAAGACCAACTGCACTTTGTGATTCCAGCCCTTTTTTTGCTGCCAGGAATCCCTAGTTCTGCTGGGACACGTGGAGAAGGGTATGGTGTGTCCAACTTCCTCACACGCCGGCGGCCCAAGGACAAGCACAAGTTTCAAACATATGCGTTAATTGTTAAACAGGTACCTCTCTGTGGACGCCTCTGTGTCTGTAATCCCTGAACCAATCAAGCTCAGGGTCCGGGGTGGTTCCGTAGATGGCTCAACAACTGAAGCAGCAGCAGGGCGCTTCATCTTGGCACTAGGTCTTTTCCTGAGGTGGGCCATTGTCACAAGGCTGAGTTTGCAATGTAAAAAAGCTCCCTGAGTTAAAGGCCCACGGGGGTTTACAAAGCTGAGTGTCCGAATCGTTGGCTTCACTGACTTGTCCTTCTGCTTGCTCTCCTTCTTCTGCTTGCTCGCCAAAAGAGCCGCCAAAGATTTCCCCATGGCATGGATCTGTCTACCAGTTGGTATTCCCAAAAAATGTTTTTTTGGTTGCCAAGACATGCTCTATAAATATCTATATATACTACATAGTATAGATAACATGTATAGATATGTATATTCTTGTGTAGCCAAAACAAGACACTGTCTTCTGTGCCAAGACACTTTTTTTTTGTGCCAAGACATGCCACTTTCATTTGTGCCCAAAAAAGCAAGATTGTCAGCGCACCATATCATCAACTTTGTCCAATACCACATACCAACAAGCACCCCTGGCGGCCTGCGCCAGGCAGCGCGAGTGCCGCCAGCAGCGCAAGCACCACCAGCAGCGCCGGTGGCACAAACTGTGCCAGTGGCACTAGCTGATGCTGATGCTGATGGAGGGTTGGGTTTTGGATTTAGTTACCTTGAATTTGGCCTCACTTACCTCGAATATAACTTAGTATATGTGTATATATATATATATATATTATATATATATATATGTATTTACAAATTTACACATGATTCATCTGTGATGAACCAACCTCAAAAACTCCGAGGGCTTGTTGTTGGGATGGGAGATTTCACCAACAAGTTGTGTTTCCGATGATTCCAAGATATTCCAACCAGTACAATCCCCCTTAAAATCCACAAACAAACCTGAAAAATCATGGTTTTTCCTAGGGAAACCATGGTTTTTCCATGGTTTTTCGTTGTTTTTTCCACATCTTTTGGTACGTTTCTTCCAGGAATTCTCCAGCGAAGTCCAGGTGCCAACAGTGATTGAGGGCCGCTTCTGGTGCCAAAGCTCTGGTGAAGGCAATAGCTTTCAAGAAGGTGCGGCGGCGAAAGATGGTGATGGGAAAAACAGATCTGGCTAAGTAGCCGGTTGGCCAAAAATTGTTCTGGCGATGGGTTATAGATGAATTAACTTTTTTAACCTCATAAGCTTCATAATCTACTATAAAGAGAATTGATTCATGATGGCTAAGTTGACGCACATAACTTGATAAACTCTTGGGTTGATGCTCGGGGGATCTGACCACGGCTGACTATTCATAACTAGGGACCTCACCGTTGGGTTGGTGTTCTAAAGACCATGCTGAGTGAGGGATATTCGGGAAACCGGTGGTCGTTGGGTGACTTTTTTTTCAAACTGAATATTTGGCTTTTTTGATGGGGATATAACGGCTCAACATTCTCAACATTTTTTTGTTTGCGCTTAGTATCTAAGATTTCTCATAGTTTAAAAAAAAATGTTTGAATTTCCGTTCCGAATGACGAGTATGTTTTGGGGATGGGTCGTAAGCACCAGTCAGATAACTTATGTATAAGGACGACGATCCCAAATGACATGTAATTTCACGATGAAACCAGGGTTGACACTGCTAACTAGGTGTTGTGAAAAATATTGTAAAGTTAAACATTTGTTTGTGGACATGAATTTTGGTTATTTATTGGTTGTTTATTGGTTATTCATTGGTTACCCTCCGGTAAACTAACATAACTATGGAAAATCACCATTTTTAATGGGAAAATCCACTATAAATGGCCATTTTCAATAGCTATGTTAGTTTACCAGAGGGTATTCATTGGTTTATTCTTCGATTCTCAACATCAACAATCACCATGTCCGGCCTTTGGGACCCCTTCGATTGATCATCTCACGGACTCCCGATCCAATCGGAGATCCTGATTGGAACATAACGTATCTAAAGTGTTCCAAAAAATCATGTGGTAAACATTCACAGTTTGTGAACTGGAAAATGGCCATAGAAAGTTCAGTTCGTTGATTTACCCATTAATTAAGCATGGTGATTTTCCATCGTTTTTTGGTGACTGTTTACCAGAGGGTCTCATTTGGGGTTTGGTTCAATCCGAGCCGTTTCTGGCTGCTTGGCGAGGCGCCGCCGGCTGCTTCTCTTTGTATCGCCTGGCCGAAAAATGCCGCGACAGCTTGCTGTGGCACTGTTGGGACCTGTTTTTTTTCTCGATTTTCAAAAGGAACGGATGAAATCAAATTGTTGTTTTGGCCTTTAGTTTCAACATGTTTCAAATGATATCAAATTCATATTACCCTCTGGTAATCTGCTTTTACCCTGTGGGAATCTAAGATAGCTAATAGCGAAAATCACCCATTCGTAGATGGTGTTCCGATCAAAACCTCCAGGGATTTCCCAGCTAGCCATGTTTGATTACCGAAGGGTGCTGCGAATTGACATTCGCATATTTTTGAACTTGGAGTCGATCTGAGTGGTAATTAGTGCAATGAAGTGATTGGCAGTGATGGACAGTGGTTGGGATGGTAAAATCATAGTTTTTTTTTATCACAGATCATGGAATTGTTTTGCACCCGAACATTTTGGCGGAGAAAACACAACTTGATGTTTTATTACAAGTTGATTGCCATGATTGATTGCCGTGATTTTGAAATCCACATTTTCAGATGAACCCATGAAGGTTAAAGTCTACGATCCAGAAGGGATATGTTGGCCTTTTTTGAGTGATAATCCAAGGGCCCAACACGGAGGTAAACATTTCAGTAACTGGGGGGTACCACTTTGTAGTACATGGCTGGCTGGTGTCATCATGTAATGAACTGCAACCCGCACTATACCCAGTCATTCTCTGGGATAGTGTATGATATGATCAAGACATAACAACAAATATATGATACCCTCTGGTAAACATTCACAGTTTGCGCTATTGAAAATGGCCATTTAGTTCAGTTCGTTGATTTACCCATTAATAGCATGGTGATTTTCCATAGTTTTTTGGGACTGTTTACCCTCCGGCAATGAAACATGGCTCGTCAAGGATGGATTTTCCAGCAAGCCACGTTTCATTGCAGGAGGGTACCCTCTGGTAAACAGTCACCAAAAAACGATGGAAAAATCACCATGCTATTAATGGGTAAATCAACGAACTGAACTTTCTATGGCAATTTTCCAGTTCGCAAACTGTGAATGTTTACCAGAGGGCAAGTGGGATGCGACCCACTACCCATGGGCAAGGCTCTCCTAAAAACTTCGCCAGGGCCACGGCAGGGAAGTCCCAGACGTTGAATGTAAAACTCCCGATTTGTAGAAGCCTGGTTGTTCAATGACGGCCCACAAGGAAACAAACTTTGATTTTGCTGCCCCAATGATGGTTTACTGATGTTTCATGGGTCATTTCTGACACATAACTTGAAGATGTGTTCAGTCGTGTTCATGTTATCTCCTAACTTGTGTGAGAAACAACTTAGATTGATCAAGTGAAAACGGCACCCAAGAAAGTCAGTACATTAAATGGGTACACACCACATCGATCTATCAATCCGATGTTTTCATTCGCTTCTGGTCGAATTGTGAATCCGACTCTCTTTAGCCATTTGCATGGCTTATCCGTCGAGAAGAACAAGTACCACTGCTCTGTTACCACAAATGTCACAACCACAGCACCACCAGAAACAACAAACAGTAACACCACTTAACACCACCAATTTTGGTGCCCGATCTTTGGTTCAAAACGATTTTAGCGGCAGAACATGCACTGCTTTTGATCAGATAATGAGCAAAATTAGTTCGTTCGTACTTACATGCACATGTCATTGTTGATTATCCCATTTTTGAGTCCAATATAGTCCAATCTATTCGGAATATATGACATATATTCATTATATTCATTATATGTTAAATATGGATTATATACATATATGTGTATCACTATATTATCCATTTCCCGAATTTTTGACCGCTGTAGCTGCGCAAAAAAGGCCATGGATGTACAAGTCCTCGCGCACTTTGGTGGTGGCCATAACCACCGAAGGCACCGGCGCTGTGATGTTTAAAAAACCGAGAGAACTATCCCAAAGCGGCCAGAAAATTATCTTAATTGGGTATGGATCAATACCTATTAATACCATTTTTAGTGGGATGAACATCCATTTACCAGCTATTTTGATGTTCACCAGGGGTACAAGGTTTTGACACACTGCCAATTCAGCTTAGTAAATTCTTCTTGATAATTAATATGGAGGTTTCCTAAGTCATAGGGGTACCCCCAAATCATCATCCATTTTAGATGGGATTTTCCGTGAAATAAACCATCCATTGTTGGGTACCTTCATTATAGGAAAACCCCATCCATACAGATCTTCACTTTGTGCCAAGTTTGATCCGGGCATCTTGCGAAACACAATATGCGGTTAGCCTTGCAGGGGCTCATTTGGATAATTATCCCCATACAGAGTCACTATACTCCCAGTTCTTGTAGGTTGGTTTATGTAATGTATATATAATTGTGTATATATATATATATATGTGGATAGGACCTTTTGGGTTTATTTCGTTCCTACGTTCATATGTCCACACGCGCTCTCAACTATGATCTTGGGCAAGGTTCCCTCGGCTATGGTCTTACTTTTTGGCCTTCCTTTACATGTGTTTGTC
>Ga0126342_10021151_pt1 | contig 10871 bp, 12 predicted proteins | sample Cyp1metagenome_FD_92528 | JGI IMG/M metagenome (GOLD analysis project Ga0126342, IMG submission 92528) | Coral microbial communities from Lord Howe Island, Old Settlement Bay, Australia - Cyphastrea 1 metagenome | ecosystem: Host-associated > Invertebrates > Cnidaria > Coral ... | reverse complement strand
TTGCTGTAGCTTTACGTGAAACGATATGTGCTCGTTTCAGGTTTTTGGGTGACAGACCATTGAGTTTGATGTCAGATATTAGTATCCTTTTGGATCTTTACTCAGTGTAGAGAATGCTTCGCAACGCTTGGAGAAAAAAGAGTTCTGTACCACCTTTACCTGAAATACGAACAAACATCTTATAGTTCCAAGTTCAAATTCACTTGCTAAGCCTTGTGGTACATCGGTCATATCGTGTGAGATGTTTCTGTTTTTCTAAAAGCAGAAACAAAACTCATCCTAACAACCATTTTTTGTTTGCATGGCGGACTTGCAAATTTCAAATTTACCTGTAGAACAGTTTTCTCTACATGGAAAACAAAAGTCAGACCTGTGACATGGGTTAGAGATGCTGCAACCACTTTGGGTAGCATTTGGAATACTTATGCGATAACCAATGTTGCAGTTTACTTTCAAGCAGTCTCGAATTTTTGCCCTTGTCGAGACTCTGCCATCACCACAATGTCACTGACAGGGCCCGTGAGTCCATTGGAACAACTTCTCCAGCACAAGGACGATTCCTTCCAGGTTCACCTCTTCTCCACGAAGGACTTGGGGTCATTGGCAGCTCTGAACAAAAGTTTCACAAAAGCTATGCCATGGACAATGAGCACTACCAGGACTTGCACCGTGACTATGAACATGAACAATGGTTGGCATGGATGAATTCACCATCCAACCCCTATGACTTCAGTGACTAAGGTGTCTCTCTAAAAGGGATCTTTCAATTCGCAAAACACCTTTGTGCTCCTGCACTTTGGACAGGGAAAGAACAATGAAATTCATAACACAGTCGACCAAATTTACTTGTCAAAACTCTCAAACTATTTTTTCCAAGCTTAAAACACTCAATCTGTATTTGTCTGTGTTTGCAGGCATTGCAATAACTGATGACACTCTCATCGAAAAAAAGAAAAATAACATAACCTGGACCAAATGCAGTTGGGGGGTTACATGAAAATTCTGCAAGCTAGCCGAATGAAACGCGAAGAAGCTCTGACGAAGTTTGGATGCAGTTTTGATGCGGTATTGATGCTGTTTGGTTAACATCTTTAACTTACGATTTTTACTTTCAAAAAAGTTTCTGTTTTACTACTATTTTTTGTATATCAGTAATTTTACTCTAAAACTAAAATTACCATGTCCGGAGACTTAGGGTATAGCTTCAATAGATTTCAATCATGTTCCGTTTGTGACACTACCGAGTTTTCGGGCATTTCATTCAATGCTTATTCCGCGTGTCCTTTTGAGGCTGGTGAGGACCCCCTGATGGTTTGATTTGCTTAGGATCCAGCTCCAGAAGTCAGACTTCAAGCCATTGAAATTGCAGGTGCTTGGTTTGAGGCGGAGTGCAAGTGGTGAGATCCAGAAAGTCAATGGCGATTTAATGGGATAATTTGCGAGCCATGGATTCAATATCCATTGGAGTGGAGAAGAGACGTCATTTGTGGTTCTCTTCCTCATTCTGGGGTGGGAAGCAGTTGAATCAGTTTACCGTACCCTACCATACCAAAGTGGGCAAAACATATATGAACGAAGGGGATCTCTGAATTCCTCACAGGGGAGGAGCGGAGATAAGCCACTTCGAGAGAAACCTATTGGGGCCCAACGACTAGAACCTTTTGGGGCCGCAGGGTGACCTGGATGACTCTGCTCTTGTACGAGAGGCACTGGGCCGCCGCGGCTGGGGGTATGATTTGGGCGGTGAAAGCTGGGGTTAACAAAAATGAAGTCCATGTTTTTATGCTGCTGCAAATTCTGAGCTTCTGTTCAAAGCATTGCCATTATTTGCCATTTGTATCCATTTGTGTTTTTCAAAGTGCTTCGTTGCGATGATCAAATTTGTGCTGGGGCAACCATAGTCTCAATCCTCATGAGATGGTATAATTATTGTATAAGCATGATATAGGATATTAAAAGCTCAAATTATATATGCAAATTTTCAAATAATATGTCACATATCCCCTAGCCGCATATTCCTCCATCAACGAAACGACATACCAATCAATCTATAACATGTTATAACCCAATGTTCTGTCAATGCTACCCAAATCTTCAAATATATATATATATATATATATATATGTATTTTCATGTTTAGATATCACACCAATACCATATCATCCATGTTAAACCCTTTGCCACATATTCATATCAGTGATAGACTAGATCAATAGTAAAAACTTTTACAACTCAGTGTGTTGTGTATCACTAGAGAGTCATGAGTATTTCATACGATGGCTAAGTTGAAGTATCCCATGATCTGGATATTCTATCCTACATTCTATGAATCGAGCCGCATCTCAGATACCTTACTGAGATGCGCCTTGGAGTTAGTCAGCGGCAAGTGGGGTATGTTTCATTCCCTAGTTCCAAAAAATATGTATAACCAATGTACTACCAACTGAACTAACTTGATGAAGCATCTATATCAGTATGATATCATTGGGATTTAACCATCCCCGCAAAGGTCTCCCCGCAATAATAGATGCTTAATATGTACCCTTATTAGCGGTTGTTGCTTGCCAACAAGCCTGCCCAAAAAAAAAAACCATGGATCCGTTCCCGTTCCCTCGAATGTCAAATACCTCTCTTGAAACTGCTGTTTAGTATTGGATCCGTTCATTTTCGGGCTCATATTGGTACTCTTTCTTTTGGGGGGCTTAATGGTGAATTGTTAACGGCTTATTTAGCAACAAAAAAATAAGAAACCCATTGTTTTGCCATCCATTATTGGGATGGTCACCATTTTGGGTGTTGAATCCTTATGAATTTTGGTGACACCCCTCTCAAAAAAAACTTCTATCCTTATACCCCGATTTGAATCCGATGCTTGGAGGATCATCCCAGCAGCGGTTAGTAACCTTGGCTAATAAGTCACCATTTCATCGGTTTTCCACTTGAAAGCGGGGTATAGCCCCTTACAAACTGTTTACTACTTGGAAGTGCAGTTCCAGTTATGCATGGAAGTTACGGGTAGTTACCAATTTTGGGGGTTTTAAAGCGCTTGCTATACCATGTTATACCTATTTGTAACTTTAACTGCGCCTCCAAGTATGGTACTGTAATTCTCACAAATTCCCCCATTGTGCACCCACCAAACCTTCATCTTTCATTGTTAAACAACCATTTCCCGCTATTAATCACTATTATTCACGATTAACCACTTTTAATCAATATTAATTACTATTAATCACTATTAATCACTATTAGTCACTATTAGCCACTATTAAATCAGTATTAATCATTATTAATCAGTATTAATCACTATTAATCACTAATCATCACTATTATATAACCACTATTAATCATTATTAATCAATATTAACCACTTTTAATCACTATTCATTTCTATTAATCATTATGAGTCACTATTAATCATTATTAATCACTATTAACCACTATTAACCACTATTAATCATTATTAATCACTATTAATCACTATTAATCACTATTAGTCACTATTAATCCTGATCAACCAATGGATAGTTGATTTCTTTCCTGGTTGGGAATGGTGGGAAGATACTCCAAAATTTGCGAGGCGGCAAGTCACCTGGCGGAGCGCAGCCGCGACAGCGAGCCACGCGTCAGCGCGGCGGCGTTGCGGCACCTCAGGTGTCGGGCGCTTTGGTGCCCCCTGTTTTTGTGGCGTTATAGATCAGGGTACAACATCCAAGTGGACATTTTATGGAAAATGATGATAGTCCAATTGATGATATTTGCCAACCATATTTCCAGGTATCAGATTTCCCACTTTTCTATATATATTTTTATGTTGATTATGTTGGGTTTGCCATGATGAATGTTGGGTGATGAATTTATAGACATCCCCAGCCTCGGATGGGTAGAAACTAATCCTTCAGATGATAACTATGATTACTACCATAAGACCCATAACTACAGGTTTTTTTTGTGGTGGTGCCACCAGGCACCCGGTCTTGGTTTCTCAGCTCTCCGACGACGACTTCGCACGGGTGGCCAATCTCGCGTTGACGGCGCCGGTGCGCCTGAATTGCCGGGGCAAGAGGGGCACAGGTGTTCCAAATGGAGGTGTTTGAAAATGGGGCCCCAAAATGGTTAGTTTCGTAGCGAAAATTATTATGATCCATTGGAACTGATGCTCATGTTCTGACCTTTCCCAATGGGTATGTCTGCGAAAGGGGTGTACCCATGTGTACCCGATGCAAATCTGATACCAAAACATGATTCAACAGTGGACTTTAGGGGTACCTTGTTTCCAGATGAACCCAAGTTGGATTTTCAAGAGTGGAGGGGAACTGTCGCAGCCAGTCAGCGACTGGTTCAATTGGACCGATCGTAAGGATTAGACCCAGTGGTTCATTTAAGTGCACCAAATCATACGATGGATTCAACGTGAAAATTAGACCATGGAACACACATCCTGCATTGTCAGGGATGTACGAGAACCAATCCTATCACGGAATCACGGATGGATGTGCATCTCAGACATGGTACCTGATAGGTCATTTATAACACAATAAAACTATATAAAACTTATAAACCTTTTTGCAAGTGGATTACATTATGGTTATTCACCACTTGCTGGGGATTCACCCCAAGAAACCACAGAAGTACCAACTGCAGCAGCAGGATTTTGGTGTCAGAAATCAATGGCTTTACCTAGACATGTCCGGCCATGTCCGTTTGAGATTCTGGGAATGCACTTCCATTCCGGCCTGGGATCTATTCATTCGGGGGAAGGGATTGCACAGTGAGAATTATCAGATTCCAATAGATCATGATATATCCATCAAGATCCCATTTTACTGGGTAAATCCCATTCAATATCTATACTGGATCTATCTATCCTGTATATATGTATACATACGCAATTCAGGATGGTTAAACCATGTAAAGCCCCATTGTTGCTGGTAAAACTGCTAGACCCAATGATAACCCCGGTTCCAACAATCACCGCAGGATAGCCACGGCCTGCTCAGAGTGGAAGCGGCCCTCTTTGTGGAGCAGCACTTGCTGCCAGAACCAGGCCAGACGGGCTGCCTGTAGCCTCCATTAGTACAGTTGGGTAATATATATATATATGATGTGGGAGACCCAAGGCCATAAACCTACCGAACTTGGGGAGGGGTTATAACAACCATAAAATTGGTGATTTTGGCGATGGTTTATTTGTTGGGTCTATCACATTATGTATGTATGATATATATATATATGTGGCACATTGCAAAAAGATAGACAGTGTTTCCAGGATGGTAGTTCGATGATGTTTTCCCCATCATTTCGAGATGTTCTATTTTCCTATCGTCCTTTTGGAGGTTGCTATAATGGGGATATTTGTGGCATATAATGGGTATAATGAGGTACATGGAATAGTACCTTGACCTGATATGTTGTCAACCTTGCGTTTAATTGGGGATTTAGCCATGTGTTGGATGATGACTATGACCATTTTATGGGATATGCTGGGGATATTCCCTCTGGCAATTTCACATTGCTAAGGAAAATTGATAAATGGCTTATTTATAAATGATTTACCTATCAGAAATGGCGATTTTCCATTACAATGTTCGCAAAAACTGGAGGCTGATTTTAGTCATGTACCAGGATGATGGTTCACAGCGGCGCCTGATTTGTTTCCGGTACTTACCGGGTTCCCAGTATGGCAAATGGTCCCATGTTCCAATGCATTCAATCCATGGAGAAGTATTCCTTCCTGAACCAGACAGAGTCACAAAAAGACCTGGCAGAGCGCAGAGAATCCCTTGAAACCTAATCTTATATAGTAACCAGACTTTGGGTTTGAAACCATATTATACTAAACTATAACCATACTAACTATATATATTTTTTTTTTTATAATATACTAACTAATTAATAATATACTACCTCTACTATGACCGGCTACTTATGTTGTGAAAGCTGCATTTATCTTTGAACACCGCAGATGCTGCGCACGCACCTGGTGAGGCCTTGGTATTGCCGCCAAAAAGCAACCTGGGGAGGCTGAATCGGCCTTCTTTGCTTTCTATCCGATGTACACGATGTAATTACATGGATTCAAAATAAATGAATATTAATATGAATTGTATACTAGAAAAACCATCATGACATCATGATAGAAATTCATGATAAGGATACCATGAATGAGACATTAATTATATACTGAGTACTGTGTCTCAACATCTTGGTGAATTTTGTTGACAGGTGGTTGATTTTGTGGTGCTTGCTCCTCTCATATATGTCAATCCTCCGTGCCGAGACTGTGGCTAACTTCCGCCGTTCCATCTGTTAGAAAAGTTCCAGCTGGACGTGCTCCAGTCCAAGCGCGTAATCTGAATATTGCGAGCATATAAAACAAAGCAAGCCCACAGAAGATAGAAACATTCCATCAAATTCCTACCAGTTAAATCTAAAGTATTTGGGCATCCCCCAAAAAAGCGACTCATCATTCTACATCAAGTCGTGGTTTCTGTCGCGACGCGCCAGGAAGGGGACGACCTGGAACGGCACTTCATCACCGAGTGCGCCCAGTGGGTGCTGAAGATGATCACCGTCCGAAGTCAGTTCTTCTTGATGTTATTCATGATATACATCCCAGCTATAGGGTAAGTAGGGGTTATCCAGTTTGTGAATGGGGCTGAGCCGAGTGTCATATCCGTTCGTATCCCAAGGCAGGTAGGGTGAACCCAATGATCCCAGGGAATAAAGGCCATGTAAAACTGTTTGGTGGTTTGGAACATTTTTTATTTTTCCATGTATTGGGAATTTCATCATCCCAACTGACTAATATTTTTCAGAGGGGTTGAAACCACCAATCAGTTATTTTTTTTTGCCAGATGTTCAACATGTTTGTGGCCTTTCCCTTTGGGGTTTTAGTCAAGATAAGGAAAGCAAGGTCCATATTGTGGAGGCGTTACCATGTCAATGGTTCATTTGGAGAAGCTGGATCATCGAAACAGCTTCCGACAACAGACCCCAAATCATCCAATGTTCAATGTCCCATGTCACGGAGGCATGGTTTAATGGCAGTTGCAGACTTTTTGACCAGCTACCTCCCGGAGAACGACCAGCTACATCTCTCACGACGCTTTGTGGAGGTTGGAATGTGCCCATGGGATTCCATGTTTTTATTGGGCGAACTGACGATGTTCAGGGTTTTGACTCACCCATTTATGGAATCATCATGAAGCGTCCCAAATTGGGGATCGCATGTCTTTCAGGTGCTCCTCAACTATTCTGCTTGGGCCTTCAACGGGGTTAGGGCATCAATAAGAAAATCAATGCAGCTGATGGTCTTGGGAGACTTCCCGATATTATTTGGGTAACGGTAACAGCCCCTTTTTGTATATTCGTTCCCTGAATATCGAATACCCCAGTACTTCTGGAGTTAGTGAAGTTAGTGAACTGGTTGTGAATGGGTATCTCCCTCGGAACTGGGATGTTGATGCACTGACCAACCAGTTGACTCCATGACCGATCTAAGTTAACCCCAAAATTTATAGATCCAACGCTAACTCCATGGTTTCTGTAGGGATTGTCATAGATTGCTTTTTATTTTGTTTGGAGTTTAGGGATTGCAATTCCATTTCGATCAATTTGGTTTGTCAGGGTCATTCTGACTTGCTGACATCCATTATTTCATGGGATTTTGGGTGTTCAATGCCCTTTTGCTTCCCCCTGTTGGTTGATTTGAATCCTCTTGCTGGTTTGAAATCCTCATGTTGGTTGCGAAAAAAACTCCCCATCTTGATTGGCTAAAGCTCATTTAAGCATACAACTTCTGGAACCCCAAGGGCACTTGTCTAGACGTTTCAGGCTAAGAACTTGAGAATATCGTTTCATCTTAGTTGATTCAAGTGCTTAATTTGAATTTGTCGGAAAACAGGGTGCCTCGAAATCTCATGGTTCATCATCATTTTTCTGTCGAAACAAACGGCAATTTTTGCTGACGTCCCGTTTTCAGACATATTTGAGTTGTTTGAAAATGATATGATAAAACCGCTAGAAGACCATCTGAGAGCCACATAGTCAATCAAATTCAAATCTTTGAAAGATCAGAACCCCCCAAGGTCTTCCCAGTATTTGGCTCCCAAAAAAATCATAAAGAATCTCTAGGCCCTGTGGCTGCGCACCGACGCCTTTCGCCGCTGGTCCGCCTTGGCGGACTTGTGTCTACTGGGTGAAGGGCAGGGCGCAGCCAGGGGGGTGCCATGCAACTTGGCGCGCCGGGTGAGGCCAAGGGGGTCGACCAGTTTCGGTAACCGCCAAGGCTAGTCGGACAGGGAATTGACTGCCACCATACTGCCACCAAAACCAAGGGATCATAATGGAAAATGGGGCTTTTGAAACAAAGCCAATGGATTCCACCAGCTAAAAAGCAGCATTCAACCAGCAAATTTAAGAGTTTTACTAAAGCAAAAATGGTACAAGACAAGAATTACCAAGCAAAAGGTCTGGTTTCATCGCACTTAAGGCATACTCCAATGGTTGGGATGAAAATGCCAACGAGCTGTGGGGATGGTGGACAAAGGTGACCCCCAGATTCCGACAAGGATACGGAAAACCAGGTCTTCCTGGATGGTTCTATACTTTACCTCACCAGCCAAGTTTGCCACTTTACCGAGGTCTCCCCAACCGACAACGCCTTGCTTTGCTGGTGGTCTTGGATGCAGCCCTCAAGTGTGCGGAGGTGTAGAGCCCCAAAAAGGTGACCTTTGATAAGATGGGCTTAGGAAAAAGTATCGGCCGCCTTTTTTTGGGGGTTGAGTTTCCATGATCCAACAATATCCATCAATATCCAACATTTATATACGTACTTTAACTTTAACTGAAATCATACTGAATGGGTTAGGATTTCTGAAAGAACTTGGGTATTTGTGTGGGACTGATCATCCTATTTGCTGGGCAGTCCAATTCGGCGGCAGAGGGGCAGATCTCTGAGAACACAAAAGTAGGTGATCTCAACATCAACTACCCCTGAAACAATCAGCCAGAAGTGCAAACTGACCCTTGGGAGACTGTTTTTTTAAATGAATTTATTTGGATGTGACTTCCATTTTTCAGACAGAGTAGCTGAACAGCAACCCACAGACCGTGATTTACCATGCCGGAGCCCAGCAAACAGGTCACAATTATGGCCAAAAACTCCAAGCCACACATTCAAAGGTGAGCAATACCGTTATTGCCCATGTTTACCTCCAGTAGATAGTGGATGATGTTTTGTTTGATTTATCTACAGTATATTGGATAGTTCTGCAAAATCAGAACACGGATAGTTTAACTTAGACATCTTCAATATACTCTATAATTATATAATGTGGTAAACCCAATGCCATAAACAGCTACCATTTGGGGATGACTATTGCCACCCGTAAAAATGGTGATGACTTGGGGATGTTAGTAGCACCCACCAGAGATGTCTTGCAGGTGCCCGGCGATGCCACAGAAGCATTGCTACCGCGGCTTCCCAGGCTCTTTGAGCTTTTCACTGCAGAGGCGAAAAATAGACGGGTGAGGACGGTGAGGCCTATATATTTCAGCACAAATATGGTCATGTTATGTCATGTTTGAGATTTTTTTAAGTTACACTGGTGGTCACGTGATTGTAATCAAACAGAGGATTTGCTAACACAATTTGGGTAGAGAATGCATTTAAAACATCTTAAAATGTGGAGGTTTGGTAAGCCCCTTTTGCTTCAGGGGCTCTGTTTCCTGGATGTGCTGGCGTCGATTTCACGTCGCCTGATTTGCGCTGCATGCCACTTGGTGCAAGTCATGAAGAAGGGAACGTTGGCTCTATAAACCCTCCGGTCGTGAATCGTGGCAATGGAAAATTATGGAAAATCCCAGAAGTAAATGCAGCTTTCTAGCTCGGAAAATCATCGAATTAACTGTGGGGTTTTCCAGCAAGCCATGTTTGAGCACACCGGAGGGTAAGTGTTAGTCAACATTGGTCAACGATGTTTGTTTCCATCCCTGTGATGAGGAGCCCAATCCACTAATCATTCATAGTTTCTGGATGGGTTGAACAACCACCTGAAGTAAGTCAAACCTGAGGCAGCAATTCATTCGTAGCGGATATATACGGATATGAGATACGTACATTGGGTAATTTTGGGATAAACATTGCTATATACATAGAATATCATAGAACACATTATTTGTGTCCGTATTGCTTGATTGATCTTCTTTGGGTGACCCCAAGTGATTCGTAGCCGTATCACTCTAGATGGGACGCTTATATCACTATTTTTTTATTTTATAAGCATTAACATGTTCATGGGTTATATATGCGATATATGATTGTATATGCGATATATATATATACATACCTGGAAAGCCAAAAACACAAACAATTCTGGTCATTGTTGGAAAAAACCGTAATGATTATTTTTGTTTGTTTTTTTTCCCGTAATGACACCAACAATGCTCAAATCAAAAGAACATCGCAGTCCTACCCGTAGCAAGACCGTATTTTTGCGATATTTTGTTGAACAAAAAATGTAAAAGAAAGCCGTAGCAGCTCTCACACAAGCCTACCCGTAGCAACTCACACAAGTGGCTCTAGACGATCAAAGCCGTAATGACAAACAAATGGTCAAGGCCGTTTGACCAAAAGAATGGAATTATGGTTTTCAAGGTACATATATATATATATATGTGTCGATATATGATGATATATGGTTATGTAATATATATATATATTATATATATATATATTATTTATATATATTATATGCAAGCGGTAGAAGTGCTCAAGTAGGATATGAAGAGTCACTGGAATCGATTGGACAAGGAGGGGTGTTCAACGCCTCATGAATCTCGCTCCGCGGCTCTTTTCAGCCAATACT
>Ga0126342_10021150_pt1 | contig 10871 bp, 7 predicted proteins | sample Cyp1metagenome_FD_92528 | JGI IMG/M metagenome (GOLD analysis project Ga0126342, IMG submission 92528) | Coral microbial communities from Lord Howe Island, Old Settlement Bay, Australia - Cyphastrea 1 metagenome | ecosystem: Host-associated > Invertebrates > Cnidaria > Coral ... | reverse complement strand
TGTATGTATGTATGTATGTATGTATGTATGTATGTATGTATGCATGTATGCATGTATGCATGTATGCATGTATGCATGTATGTGTGTATGTGTGTATGTATGTATGTATGTATGTATGTATGTATATATATATGTTTGTATGTATGTATGTATGTATGTGTGTGTGTATGTATGTATGTATGTATGTATGTATGTATGTATGTATATGAATATAAGAGGGTAATAATCTGGTGATAGGTGGCAGGTACGTTTTCGTTTGCCCTTACTAAACCAGTACTTTTAGGGAAGCTGTGGGGGGCTTGGTTATCTATACAGAATGAATATTGTATGGGCGGTATAAAATCTGGTGATAATATGGAGATAGCACATGACAAACACCTGGTTGCTCTGACTAGGGGATTTGATGGGGATTTTTTCTGTGGGTATCATGGGGGTCTGATGGGGATTTTTTTGATTTTAAAGGGGGTATAAAACCACAATGGGGAAATAGTGGGATAACCCCCCCAACAATGGCCACTTTGGCCATGAAGATCAGCAAAAAAAACTTGGGACATAGCCAGGGAGTGTGAAGATAAAACCCTAGCGCTCAAGATTAAGATGGTGATATATCCCATGTATATACAATATATGTATAGATAATTATATGTATATTTATATATAATATATATATATATATATTATATCCCATATTTGTTGATTAATCCCCCCATATTGATGGTTTAGAAACCACCACCCACATGGCGCAGCCCTTTGGCCAAACGCGCCTTGTGGTTCTGCCGGTCTGCCAAGGAAGGCAGTGCCTCAAGGCAAAGGTGGGTGATTTGTTCTTTACCTCCAGGGGATGTAATGAGATATCCTTGGGTATAATCAGAACGAACGGGATATCATGGAATATCATTGGAATAGCATTGGATATAATGGAATGCAATGGGAGTTAATGGGATATCATGAATATAGTGGAATGTAACATGTTGTTTTCCAGTAACGGTGTGTCTGTGTCTTTCACCTCTTCCAAGTGATGAATACGATTCACATGCATTCCAGTAGAGTCTCAACTAATTCACAGACACAACGGTAAAACGTTGCCAATTTACCCAAATTCACTATTTGGGGAATATCAGCAAGCATGTCCAAACAAAGGGTTTGTAAGTAGTTGGGTTCACCACATGAACAATCCACCATGCCAAAACGCCTAAGTTCGAGGTTGAACAAATGCGCATGGATGGGGTTGGATGTATCATTCACCCTTGCAAGATCCGTGCAAGATCACCAAGAAATGGTTCACACCAACCCTCGGACTAGTAGACGTTCCTCCAAAATGGTGATACTTCGCTACTAAAGTGGTACCCCTCCAGCCAAACAGCCCGGTGCTATTTTGTTAATCCAGGGTTTACATTAATAATAAATCAAAATCACGTAGGTGACAAAACACAATGTATTTACTGTATTTCCTGCGCCTTGGATACTCCAATCTTTCATGGGCCGGGATCAAACCCTCGCCATATCCAGTTAATTCGCTACATTCCAATCTTCACTTCATCATGTTACATCCCATGTCTCCGTTCTTGAGACAAAGTATACGACATATTCCTACTTCATTTGGTCGAACCCCAACCCCAGTGCCGTTTATTCTTTAACATCTTTAATACCCTTCGGTAATTCAACTTTATAGCTGGCAAAATCATGTACAAATGACTATAAGTGGGGGATTTTCAAGCCAGCCATGTTTGATTTCCGCCTCCGCAGCGGCCAAACGGACGTGAAAGTCCACATCTTCCAAGCGTTCCAACACCTGTCAGTCGTTGAAGTAGGAGTTTGGGGGGGCAGGTGCCCAATATATGAGGAGAAAACCCAGAAAGATGGGACATACCAAGGAAACAAGAAGGAAAAAACAAGAACAAACTGGGTTTTAGTCATAAATTCCACTCATACGGTTAAAAGACAAGCAAACCTGCAAACATTTTGGCACTCGAGTTTCTAACCGTCTGTATGTATGTATGTATGCATGGATGTATGTATGTATGCATGCATGTATGTATGTATGTATGTGTGTATGTATGTATGTATGTATGTATGTCTATATGTCGATGTCTATATATATATACGTAAATATGTATGTATATATATATATGTACGTAAATATGTATGTATATATATACGTATATATGTATGTATATATATATATACGTATATATGTATATGTATATATATATATATATTTATACTTGTATATATATATATGTATATGTATACGTATATATGTATATGTATATAGGCTCAAGGCTAGGGGTTCCCCGGGGCTTCCAGGAACCCTCAGTCTTGTCATGTACTATAAACGTCGTTGTGGTATAGAGATGGGGGGGTGGAGTTTATCCGCGCTGACATGGAAACTTGGACTGATTGAACAATTTCAGAGAAGAGCATAAAATATAAAACAGTGTAAAACACAGTGTGAAAACAACATTTTCAATATCCATACAAGTAAAATGCCTTTGTGGACGTGAACATGAAAAAGGTGTCATGTTCAGTTCGTCCATGGTTCTCCAGTGAATTATGACATTTTCTAGTTATCAACAAAACGACCAAAAATGCATGAAACCGCACTTCCAATGGTTAGCATGTTGCACACATGTTTGGCCATCCATCGAAGATGAAAATTTCTCATTTTTCTGCGCGGACAAACGTCAAGTTTATCCGCGCTGAAATTGCAACTTGCGCTGATCGAACAATTTCAGAACAGCATAAAACACTGCAAATACAGTGTAAAAATAACATTTTCCATATCCATACAAGTAAAATGCCTTTGTGGACGTGAACATGAAAAAGGTGTCATGTTCATTTCGTCCATGGTTCTCCAGTGAATTATGACGTTTTCTAGTTATCAACAAAACGACCAAAAACGCATGAAACCGCAATTCCAATGGTTAGAATGTTGCACGCATGTTTGGCCATCCATCGAAGATGTAAATTTCTCTTTTTTCTGCGCGGACAAACGTCAACTTGCGCTGATCGAACAATTTCAGAGAAGAGCATAAAACACTGTAAAATACAGTGTAAAAACAACATTTTCCATATCCATACAAATAAAATGCAATTGGCTTCCGGGGAACCCTCAGCCTTCACCCTGTATATATATATACGTATATATACATATATATATATACGTATATATATATACATACGTATACATATAAATATATATATATATATATACATACACATACACATATACATATACATATACATATACATATACATACACATATACATATACACATACATATACATATACATATGTACTTACATGTATTTGCATGTATTTGCATGTATTTGCATGTTTTTGCATGTATGTATGTATGTATGTATGTATCTATCTATCTCCCTATCTATCTATCTATCTGTCTGTCTGTCTATCTATCTATCTATCTATCTGTCTATCTGTCCATCTGTCCATCTATCTATCTATCTATCTGTCTGTCTGTCTATCTATCTGTCTGTCTATCTATCTATCTATCTATCTATCTACGTATCTATGTATCTATGTATCTATGTACCTATGTATCTATGTATTTATGTATCTATCTAACTATGTATCTACGTATCTATGTATCTATGTATCTATGTACCTATGTATCTATGTATTTATGTATCTATCTAACTATGTATCTATGTATCTATGTGTCTATGTATACATTAATATGTATACATGCAAATATTAATATGTATACATGTATATATATATATATTGATATGTATACATGTATATATTAACATGTTTACATGTATATATGCATTTATGTATACGTATTTACATAATATATATATATATATATACACGTATATATATATATATGTATTTGTATATGTATCTACATATAATGTATAAATATAAATAAATAAATATATATATTGGAACACCCAATCGCCGGGGTTTCAAAATCGCAACACATTGTAGGCTTTCAAACAGAATCACCAGGGCTGTCTGCATCGGCACTGGGAAACCTTACGGCTTTTAGCAGGTCCTAGATTTGAGACACCAAGATATGATACAGTGGATGGTTGTGAAATCCTGCACCAGTTGATAGGCGGTAAACATCCCATTATTTATAGGGGTTCAACCATCCTTTTGGTGGTGCCGGATTTCTTCCATCCACAGTATGTCTGTCCAATGTGGGGATAAGTCAAAAGTCAAAACCTTAAAAAAAAGTACGGTTCTGCGGTTCTGGTACTCTGTTGGCCATCAAGAAATGAACAAAGTTGAGCAAAATAAACTAGGACACTATGATTGGATGATCATTTACCTCTCTTGGGGTTTGGTGTTGATTTCATATCCATGTGACATGTGTTGTAACGGAATCTGAGCCTTCATCACCACCTGATCCTCGTTTCTCACCTCAGCTGAGATTCGACAAAGGGGGCTGGTAGTTTCAATGGGACCGTGAAAAATGAGGAGAATGTGAGGATTACACGGCAAAATGAGATGTTGAGATGTTCCATTTGAACAGCACCCTGATGGGACTGTCATCCTACGGGAGTCTGAGATCTGCCGTGAAGAGAAAAAACAACAGCTATTCGTCACAAGTTGCTGCACAGCCGTCCATGTCATCAAGTTTTGGATCAGCGAAACTTGCATATGGGTAGATGATCCAGAAATGTGGGCGTCAAAAAAAATGTCACACATGTGCAAATGAGCCTTTCCAATCAATGTGCAAACTCTCCCGTGTATGTGTGCTGCATTCGAGTGTATTCCTGTTAGGTGAACAAAAAGGCCGGCATTGATACGTCCATGAATAATCTTTGCTGTCGGTGTTCATACCAAATGTGTTTGTTCAATAAGACACAATTGGTGCCCGGACGCCACAGTTTGCAAGGCAGCCGGGCGCTTTAGCTCTCACACGTGCCTCGCTGCAACGAGGTTCTCATCACACTGTTGGGGTCCGTCCAAACTCAAAATGGCTCAATGGGTCCTGGTGGGTTCTGCCCGTAAGGAAACGCCGTGATAATCATTGATGCCCGAAAAAATATGGCACATATTTTTCACATTCAAGAACAGCACGCGTTGACGGGTCAAAATCAAATGCAAATCATGGTTTCCAATGCACTCGCATATCCCTGATCCAAAAAAGAGGACGAGTGCCACACCGCTTTGCGATCCAAACTGCAAACTTCAATTTCACACATATGCCCATTCGATTCGGCGAATCTTTGTGCACGTATCTGCCACGATCCCAGGCACTTTTGCAAACAACCCCGGTGAGATTGCCTGATTACTTCAATAAACAATCCGCACACCATGCAAGGACAGTGTTTTTTTCAATAAAAACCAAGATCACTGTATCCTGATGTCTCAGCCAGACCGCCTTTGCAGACCAAAACGTTCCCCATAATTTCAAATGAGTGGACCATCCTCGAACAAAGGCCCCATTCCCCCCGCCTCTGCATCATTTAAGCGTGCCACAAGAGCCTTCGCCACACGTGGATCGGCGCCTGCGAGGGGATAACATGAATCGTGGCAACATGAGTCGTGGGTATAGCCCTCTCCTAAGCTGAGCAGCTGCAAAATCGCAGGGTGTGGTTGAGGTATCCAATGATCCCAAGAATTGTAGATTGGATTAGTTGATCTGATTTTTTCCAACCATCATAACATATATAGCTTTGGTATGGATTACCTGATCAGGGTCCATGAGGGAAGCGCCCCACATGAACAGTTGCATGCCACTCAAACCGGTTTTCTTTCACACTCCCGCTGGTACCCCAAACCAAGAAACCCAGCATGCCCGGGAGACCCTGAATTTGGTAGAGATTCCCTGGAACCAGTGGAATCAGTCTATTTCTATGAGCAGCTACAGGGGTTCGAACGCTCAAATCATATACCTTGACGACCATAGCATCCCCTCAATGAGCCTCAATGGCTTATAGCCCCATGCACCAGTATGTTTGCTGTATTGATATGACCGCGCACAAACATGCATTATGTGCACGTGCGTGCAATCATTGCTGTGCATGCACTGACAATATTTATAGATCATAGGAGCTAAGTTATGTAAACCATAGCCATTCAGCGTTGCATCCGCCTCCGTCAAAGTGTTGCAATGCACTCAACACGTCAAGTCCTCAAGGGCGAGGTTCGCTATTGGGGGATCCCCATCCACAAAAGCTCTGCTATAAGGTTCAACTGATGGTAAGAATGGTAGAAAATTCTACGGCGAATTTTGATTGCCATAGAAAGTTCGCACGTCCCAGTAAACCTAGTACATATAGCCACCAGCCGGTAGGGTCTGTGTATAAATATATCATGAGCCTGGTGATTGTGCCCATTTGTCCTCTCCACATGGTCGGAATTGGCCAAGACTGTGCAAGAAGTAACCAGGATGATCCAGGATGGAATATGTTTAGATATGTTTAGATGATTTGGATGTGAATAACTTCCCTTCTTTGACGGCATTAAGCTTGACCGTTTCCTTACTGGATGCCTATTGGATAGTTCGATCATGGCATTGTGTAACCCCTGGGATCCCCTGGGCTTCCCTGGCGTGACTCCGCGTTGGCCCTGAGCCAAGGCAGCCACAATTATGGCATCTAACACCAATCGCCACAGGTTCAAAGATGGAACTCGGAATGATGCAGGTTTGAACAAATGAACAAGAAATGTGGATGAGTCTGGCAGTAAACAAACACAGTACATGATGTACATGTGTACATTCATGAAAACCAAAATGGGGAGCTGACAGTTGAAAAGGACTAGATTCCATCAAACCATTCAGAAAATCTGTGGATTTGACGATGCCAAAACAACAGGCAACTCAAACAAGAAAAACCTTAGCATATGTTCGAATAGGAGTTTCTGACAAAAATCAAATCCATCCGCGTTTTGAAGATTAAATGTGACAGAGTTTTTGGAACTACTACTGAGATCTGGTCGTTGACTCCATGTCGTGGTTTATAAGCCACATAAACTAAATCCACAACTGGGGATATGACCCCGATATTTATTTTTACATTTTTTTTGTACACACTACCTGGGGCGCAGTTGGTGTATTGGATATTTTGCCATGGCGTAATAGCTCCCAAAGCTGGGATATCGGGAGATGTTGGAAGATAGTACCATCTGGTTATGACTAACATAGCCATGGAAAATCACCATGTTGAAGAACGGTAAACCATCTATTTCTATGGGCCATCTATAGCATGGCTATGTTAGTCATAACCAGAGGGTTTTTCTTGACATACCCTGGGGTAAACTAGCCGTTGACGAACCGTTAAGGGAAACCCTCTGGGCTGGGGTTTCCCCTAGGGAAATCATCAATGATGAGTGTTTTCCACCAGTCCAGGTGTCCAAACGCTCCAGTTCTGGACAACAGCAGTGGTAACACCACGTCGCAGCTCTGGGGCACGACCTGGTCCGGAGTCTATATTTATAGCAAGCCCAACAAAGTGAGATAGAAAAAATGAAGATATCCTACAGTTTTTTCCAATCCCCGGAAGCCATTTTCATCTCAAACCACTGTCCAGAAATAGACTAGCCACTGATCTATCCCAATGGCTAGTACTGTAAGTGATAGATATAAACCCCATGAATCTCCCAGTAGTTCGATCCCCGTATCCCCCGAAGATCGATCACGTTGGTCGCCATATGTTCCAAAAAGAAAGCCGGACCATAAAATGGAAAAATCTCCATGATTACAATCATTCTAACATGCTGTTCCATCTATCAATCATTCTGAATCATTCTCCATTTGGGTCAATGAATCCTCATTTCCAGGCTTGCTCCCAACATACCAATGGGCTAAACTGGCTACAGAAAATCACCCATAAATCCCCTATTTCAATCTATTTCATCTGTTTCCCTGGTGGGAATCATGTTTTTTCCCCCCAAAAAAAATAGAAAAACCATCCAAATGACATGAAATTCCCATGATCTTCGCTTCAGCTGATAGGCACCTCCTGCAGGGTCCGCAGGGCACAACGCCTCACCGGCGGGTGCTCGTCGCAGAGGCGACGGACCAGCTCCGAGACCACCTCCCAGCGGCTCCGCGGCTCTGGATGGGGGGATCCTGAGGGGGTCCGGCTCATCATGAAACAAATAGGAACACATGATGGGGTGTTCAAAATGTTGAATCACCCATTTTTTTTGATTTTTTGGAATTGTTGGAATATTGATGGCTTTTGATATGCTGGTGCGATATTAGGTGCGATGCATCTAAGCATGAAAAAATGCCAAGTTAACTATCAAACATGGGATCTAATAAGCCAACATTATAATTGTTGACCAATGTCTTCGACAAAAGATATGGCAATGGCCTATGATTCTATCGGGGATCAAGTCATGAAATGGGGATTTAAGCATCAAACATTGGCCAATGGGGATTTAATCAGCCAGAAACTTCGACTCTACGCCTTCATCTGGCAAATCAGAACCGCTGGATTCTGAGGACACCCACATGTTCAAAGAAACCCATACATTACACGCCCTTTTGGGGGAGATCATGGGATAGTACATGATAGATCATGATAGTACCTAACCTCCCCAAGTTGTTCCTCCCAGATGGATCAAATTCAAGGCATAGCCTGTTCCATCCCATGGTGTTGATAACGTTCCTCAACTGTGGCACTTTTGGGGCATTTCATGGCATTCCCCACTTGAGGACAAAGCCAAATTGCATGTTTAATCGAGTAGGTTTAACCTGGGTCCATCAAAAAAGAAACAAACCGTGATTTGAATTTGAGTTTCAAGTCTTTTTTGGCATTCACAACAGTCAGGAAAGATTTCCCCTTAGGTGTTCACCAAAGATTTTCCCTTATGTATTTAGGACACATTTTCTCAGGTAGGCGTCGAAAAAAGTTGTCCCTCAAAATCAATGGATTGAACGGATTGAAAAGGTGCCGTATTTGCTCAGCTTGTGGCAAACCACAGCTTTTGGGAAACATGCTATTTATGAGACATCAAAATTGACTAGACAAAAGGTGCCACTAGCTATAGAGAGTTCTCCAGATGTCTGGTGAGAAAATGTTTGCTTCTCTTTCCATCATTGGTGGGAAACCCCCGGTTTTACTCCTATTATATGCCAAGGATATATCACGGCTACCCTTGAATACCCTTAAACAACCCCATTGTCAGTTGGAACTATGATTCTGAGTTCACCCTCATTTTAAGCACCACTTCATGCTGCAATCATCCATATCTTGACTTATCATAAATCATCAAAAAAATCCCTATAGAGATTATTTGATGAATCCCCAAATAATCAAACATCAAATCACCATCATTTTCACTGGTTGGTGGCTTTAACCACATTGAAACATATTAGTCAATGGGAAGGACTATCCCATATATTATGGAAAATAAATCTTTGAAACCACCAACCCGTTCACCATTGAATCACCCGTTGTTCACTCCCTGATGCTTCAACCCCTCAACGATGGATGAGCTTCCGCACCAGCTCCTCTTCGCAAACAGCCGCGGCCCGGAGCTTCCAGGCCACTGAATTGCGCACGCCCTGAAGTTGTTTCATGGATTTGGGAAAATTGAGGGGTTTTGAACATACAAAGGTGTATGTATATGTATATATATATATATATGCAGGTTCTGTGCGTTTATGATAATTAAATGATACTAAGGTGTCTTCGCCAGATGTGGTGTTCATTGATATGGCGAATTGTGTTGACCATGAACTGAGGATCATTGAAGTTTGAGCCCGGGTTCTCGACCTGGGAAAAGCCACTCAACTTGGGCCTACGTTTTTTGGCGATGCGATAAAAATTAGGTGGAGCAAATGGGCTATCATCAACAGTGTTTGAAAACCCATGTTGCATGGGGATAAAATGGATTGACGACCATGACATGGGGATGTAAGATATATATATATATACAGTAAAACAAGAACAGGTTGGTGGTGGAATATGTGTTGTTCCCGCCTGAGCATAGGATGCTGATGATCCTGTTTTACTTATAGCTTTGGGATGGGTTGACATCATCACTCAACATATTTGATTATACTACCTCTTTCCTGCTTGTGGGCGCCAGATTCTTTGAGAGCTAATCCACAGCTACAAGTGGCGTACACGTTACGACCAGTTGTGGATAAGATGGGATTGTGCTGAAGACTTGTCCGACTTTGTGAAGTTCATTTTGAAAGATCCCTGAATTCCTTAGTTGGACTTAGTCGAGTTGAAACAGATTCTATCCAGCACTTTGTCATGTATCTGAGAAACATCCTATGCATCCACTGATGTTACGCTCCACCTCCAGCAGTGACGATTGTTTTTCCCTCTAAGCGAAGCCTTTCTTCGATGCTTTCCTGGGCAACATGGCTGTGGCTCCTGGACATCGACTCTGGAAAATGAGAAAACCATTCCCCCCAAAAAAATGGTGAATGACTACCATAGTAAATTTATATGTGGAGAGAGATATATATATATACATACTATGGCACTATATTTGTGAAATATTTATGAAATACCCTGCCCCCCATGAAATGAAGAGCCCAGTGCGGTATGAACTGGGGATGGACACTTTCAAGGACCATCTCAATTTAGAGATGGATTAAGCCCCGAGAAAGTAACAAGGGGGCTCGAGTCCAACATTCCAGTGCTTGCAGCTCTCAATATCTCTCCACATCTTGCAGCTTCCAAAGCACTCTGGAAAAAAACATTTCATAATTATGTATATATATATATATTATATATATAATATTATATATATATACATATATGTATATTATACCAGTAGTACCGCACAAGGCGGTGGTGGAAGTTTCAAAAATAGGAAACCTATAGGAGAGATTGGCTGTTGTGAATCAGGGATGGCAGAGCGAAGCCACTGATGGACCGAAAGGTGCTTGAGGTCTCCTCTCTTTCTCTCTCTTTCTCTG
>Ga0126342_10021149_pt1 | contig 10871 bp, 6 predicted proteins | sample Cyp1metagenome_FD_92528 | JGI IMG/M metagenome (GOLD analysis project Ga0126342, IMG submission 92528) | Coral microbial communities from Lord Howe Island, Old Settlement Bay, Australia - Cyphastrea 1 metagenome | ecosystem: Host-associated > Invertebrates > Cnidaria > Coral ... | reverse complement strand
GGAGGAGGCAGGAGGCAGGAGGAGAGGAGGACGAGGCAGGAGGAGGCGGAGGAGGAGGAGCAGGAGGAGGAGGAGGAGGCAACTGACATAAAATCTAACAACCCTCACCTGGCAGGTGGGGAACAAACAAACTTGTTTAGCACCGGATTTGTTTGTCGGGGTCCTATATACAGAGGGTATCTTTCATAAGCGGGGGTTGCCCATCTTGGGCTCATTTTGTTTCAATGACATCTATACTATCATCATCTATCATCTACTAACCGTTGCGGGATATGACAGGGAGCTGCGGCCGCTGTAGTTGGGTGTCGCAGATTGGTCCCTGCAGGTTTCTATTTGAGAGGAACACAGCTGACAATGCCAACCGCTCAGAGAATCTCATACTACCTTGCAGCTCTTTCCGTGGCGTTGCTCTCGAGGCTCTTTACATAGAAAAAACGGTAGCAGCCAGTCTCGACCATTGTAGCAACCAGTGAGAGTGGCTGGGGTTCCAACTTTCTTTACTGAGACAACGTGTTGTCGCCAGGAAAAGCACATCCGCAGTCGTCTCAAACATGTTTACCCTGCATCCAAGCGTGGGAAGATGTTCATGGCTCAAGCATTGGTCCGGCACCATGACCCAGTCCTGTCATCATGCACGCCAACGGTGCACCTCGCAACGTATACCAGTAACAAAAGAAAAAGAACAACCATCATAAACCCTTGTGAAGAGATTGAAGGTTCATCGTTAGGCATTCATTTTTGGGACCCGAGTTGCCACAGTCTGTAGAAAGTGCCGTTTTTTTGGCCTTTCACCCAGCGAACCTCTGCAGCTGTGACTTTATTGGTAGCATCAGCCCATCAGCAGGGGTTGGTGGTGTCTCCATCTTGATTTGAGATTAACAGCGGATGCCATGACAATTCAATGACGCGAATTTCTCTTCTGAGTTAAGTGTGTTTGTTAGCTTTCTGTTTGTTCTGGCTCTTAGGCTCTCAATTGAGACCACCAACGCGTTCTGGACAAAACCAGGGATGCTGTGTGGTTGCCTGATGCAAATATATATATATATTTCTCCGTCAGACGTAGTCTGCTATAGGTCTGCCGCGGGCAGTTTGTCTTGGGTGGTTTCATCGGCATAAAGCTGAACAGGGGCCATGTCATGGGGAGACCCCATGGATCTCCATACATTACATTACATTACATTTACATTTACATTTACATTTACATTTAATTACATTTACATTACATTACATTACATTACATTACAATACAATACATACAAGCATACATAGATAGAAAATTTTATGCATATATATATATATACATATGTACATATATTGTTTTTATTTTACCCATCTGCTTTGAATAAAGTTTTTGCCTCTGCGTTCATGGCCCGTGCCAACTGCCTCCCACGTCCATGGACAATTTTGCCCTTTAGATCAGCTTGCCCATCTTTGCGCCCGTACGGAGTACGGCGCTAGCCTGCCAGATTACCAGCCGGATGCGGCACAATGAACTTTACATGACTAAGCACGAGTCCGACTCACCAGCTTGCGAAAAAAAACAACTTTATTTATTTATTTAACCCCCCTTGGAATTTGCTCCAGGAAATCGGTGGGGGGGGTCACGAAACAATCATTTTGTTTTACACATATTAGGCGGTTCTTGGCTATGTTGTGTGCCGGGTGGGCGCGCTGATTTTCTAGAGACCCTGGGCCTGGGTGATTTGGTAAACTCTAGTGGTTTTAGTGGCCTGGGTGCTTGATCTGGGGCATGCTGGGTACATCAATTTTTTAGTGGGCTATACCCCACCAACGCAGAAAATTGAAGGTGCCAGGTCAGAATGTAACATCAATTTTCTAGGTGGGGTATGCTGGGTACATCAATTACATTCTGACCTGGCACCTTCAATTTTCTACAAATTCAACACTCTGTCCATCCTTGCTGGTCTTGGGCCCAACTCCAGCGAGGGCTGGACCGTTGAATAAGTTGATTGGCATGATGCAATCAGAATGGAACAGCTTTCATCCTTGAATGTCTATTTCACCATGTTTTTTCGGGGCCAGAGCACCATCTCCCAACTTGTGGGGTTTAAATCAGTACCAGGAGCCAGCAGCTCAATGGCATCAACGATACCAAGGTCTCTCTACTAAGGTCGCTCAGCCCAGTTTGTAGTTGAATTGAGGTGGCTCACCTGAATTTTCCCCCCCCTGTTTCAACATATTTCAGCATTTCTAAGTTTTTGTCACATCTTTTTTCCGGAACTTGGGAACAAACATGTCGAACCCCAAGCAGCATGGCATCATTGGAGAAGCCCCCGATCTCCGCAGGTTGACTCCTTGCAGCGTCAAGTGGAGACCTTGCGCAGCGGCTTCCAAAGTGCACAGGAGAGAGCTGACAAGGAGCAGGTGGCCACGGTGCTGGATGGTGCTGGGATCAGATGAGTTGAATTCATCTTGCAGGTGACACCGAGTGATTTTTTTAGAAGCGCAGGTGAACTTGCAATTGTTCGTCCTTCAAATCCTTGTTTTTTTTCACGGATTTCATCCCCTTTAGCCTTTAGCCAGGAAGAGGCATCGTAATAATCATGTGATATAAATCAAATAGTTGTAGCTACGGGTGTGTGTGTGTAATATATAAATAAATAAACAAATAAATAAGTAAATATAATATATATATATATATAATATGTATACGTGCGTTTTCTTGAAAACACACGTAAAAATTGTTTAAGCTACATCTAATTCACAAAAAGAAGTGCATCGAGAACAGTAATGAACAGTAATGAACAGTATAAATGATACAGAAACCTCTTAATTGGTTTCCAGGTGTCCAGCTTTCTATTCTGGGGTTGCTTGATGTTCCCATATCTCATAATATTTTGCCATGTAAACATATTTGAACTATCCCACCAATTGGCCATATAGCTATCATAAACTATACACACTGGCAAGTCGGCCATTTTGTTTGATGCCCTGCATTGGTTTAAGGGAAAATGGACACCGGAAAAGCCCATTACACCCATGACTTTCATGGGGAAAACCATGGTTTCCGGTGAACATGTTCCCTTCAAGCCATCCAGTGATCCAAACGCGTCGTTGCAGGCCATTTTGGATGGCCTGCGTCTCCGTGCCGATGCAGCGGCGGAGGGCTTGGCATCCGAGGTGCGACTACGTGAGGCGGGTTGCGGAGCTTGCGGAGGTTGCCATGGGGGATGCCCTTTGTAACCTGTTGGTAGGTGGTAAGCATCCCATTGTAATCCCATTACCAATAGTTACAATGGGAGAGTTGCCATAGCAGCTCCAATGACTACCAGTGGTAGTGCAACTATCCCATTACCCTCTGGGTAATTTTTCACATAGCTATTGAACATGCCACATCTACGTATTCAATGATGGAAAATCATGGTGATTTTCCAAAATATAGCAAACAGCAAACTCTTTGTTTACCAGAGGGTATGTTTGGGTCATAGTGACCTCTTGACCGAGGCCTGGAATGATTCAGATGGAAATTGTATGGTAACTATCCTAGATTGGCCGAACTTTTTTTGTTAGTGAAATATTTTGTATCTACCTGATATGTCACATACTATACAAAAAATATATGGAGGTAGCATGATGAACAATTAAGAGAAATATAGGGATAGAGTGATATAGTTGTTATAACTAACAAATTCTAGTTTATTCCTACTTGAAAATATGGAGATATTCATATTTGCAGATGAAACTTGATGAGAAATATGGAAAAACGTGGGATAATGTGACTCCTTAACATTCATGGGATTTTCATGTAGTTTTTTCCCATCTATGGCCCCGTGGTCCCGTTGGGAGGGAAATGGAGCAATTTGGATCCATGGCTATCCATAATTCCTGTTGAAAGGGGAGCCAGTTGGAGCTAAGAATTGAGTTTCCCATACATCCCAATCACATTGAGTTTGTGTCAACCAATGTCGGATAGTACGGGACAATATGAGATAACTATGAAAGAACATGGGATATTTTGTTAGGACTTTAATGGGAATTCACGGGAGAATGAGTGCTAATTTTGAACTAGTTCGGAGGTATGTATAGTTAGATCATGGAATATGTTTAGGGTAAACTCCTTGGCCTGATTGATATACAGCAATGGCCCAAAGATAGAAAACAAAAGCATTAATTACTAAAACATACTAAACATAATGGTAAGGGGTAAGTTGGGTAATTTAGTTCTATTTTTTTGAGTGTTTTAGTCGATGTAGATATATAATGTTCAAAGCAACGCTGTGTTTGATCAGGTAACCCAGACGTCCAGAGATCCGTGCAGAAGATTGAACTCTGATGAAAGTGGATGAATGTGGATATTAGTGCTACCCTTCAGTAATCAAACATGCTTTGCTGGAAAATCCCCCGTTTAGTTCAAGGGTTTTCCCAGATACAAACCTTACATTCAGTTCGTGTCATCAACCCGGGCCGCTGGGACATCACCGAACTATTGCTGGGTAGATTTTCCATCTATTGTTGGTGGTTGGTGGATAAATGTCCCTTTTTGTTTGTTATTGGTGGTTAATAAGCCATGGATAAGGCCATGGGTAAATCCCATGAATTTCCCATTAAACTCTAGTAATATCCCATCAAACACCAGTAACGTCGGACCACGATTTTAGCCATACAGGAGGGCGTGCTACGAGTGGAAACTCGCCTTGAGAACGTGGCGCGTGAGATGGACCTAGCCATGGGAACGCTGAGAGGCGCGATGAATTTATGCACGTGGTTATGTTCTATACAATAGTGGATTAGTGTGATATAAACATTTATTTTTTTTTAAACAAATATCCCATATATATATGTATAGCTAAGTGGGGCTATACAGATACCATGGCGGGGCCACTCTCTAGATAGCTAAGTTGCTGCAAAGAACTTCAACAATTATATTGTTTCTGGCACTCACAAGTATACTTAATGGGGTTTATAAACCAATCTGTAGCTGGGGGGCCCACATTGTACTCTTTGCAGCTACAACCTACTTTTTTTGGGGCTTGAAATGCAAAAAACAGGGTTTTCCCTTAGTGGAATATTAGTCGCAATATCTTGATATTGATCTACCGGGATAATATGGAACACATCAAGTTTTTTGCAGGTAGTCTATATCTGGATGAATGATCATGGGGTATGTTAATGGGGTATGTTAATGGGGTATACAATGGGATATATAATGGGACCTAGTGTTGATGTACAATGGGATGAGTTATAATGACATATTCGTGGGAATGAATGGCATATTGGTGGGAATATATTGGTATATTGATATAATGTGATATATATATAAATAGAGAGAGACAGAGAGAGCAATCACCAAAAAGATAGTGGATGGTGAAGATTCTCTGTACATCATATTTCCACATTTTCCAACTGTTCTATCTATTTTGGGCTTGCTACAATATAATAACAATATAATGTAAAAATATGTAAAATTATGATATATATATATATGGTTGGTGGTTTGCATGGTTTGGAACATTTTTTATTTTCCCCAATAGTTGGGATGATGATCCAATCTGACTAGTATTTTTCAGGAGGGTTGAAGCCACCAACCAGATATATATTATATTTTGTGTTTGTCTCTGGATTAAGTTGATCAGTACTTTGTGTCCTGACGTCGGGATGATGCAGCCAGATGGGATATGTGATGGAAATTCATGCGGCAGGATTACCCGGCCTGGTAAACGTTTACATAACGAACTGGAAAATCACAATTTTTAATGGGAAAATCAACGATAAATGACCATTTTCAATAGCTATGTTAAATTACCAGAGGGTAGCCATCGAGATGATAGTTCCGTGCGTCTGAAAATACATGGAGTATACCCGTCAAATGATTTAATCTAGTCATTATTAGACGGAAAATGATGAGTCAACATGATTTTGTTTTGGTCATACCCTGGCATACCCTGTTTTCACACAACCTATGTAGAAGGCGGGGCCCTCCGACAGGGATGCTAGTGTACAAGGGGTGGAAACTATAGTAGTTCTAGTTTTACATATACCTTTCACTCATTTCGCCCCGTGCATCTGGGCTGTCGTGAGCAACCCTGTCCAAGAGGAGCTTGCAATAGTGTGGTCAACCCAATTGACAAACCCTTCTGTTCGGGGTTGGTTTTAAAATTTCCCGTAAGGGTGACGTTGGGTACATTCGGCATGGTGAGTCATTGGGTTTATCACACTGGGTGTATAAACATGACATGTATGACCCCCTAGGTCCTACTAAATATTGACCAAGGCTCAAGAGATTTCAAGAGCCATGTCAGTCATGTTTCAAACATGTTCAACTATATCATGTCAACGATTTCAACGTGTCGTTTTGCGCAAAACCCAGACCCACAGCCGGCGCTGATTTCCGTCCAGCCGGATCAGGCTCGCTGGAGAAGCAGCTTCACGCCATGCTGGCCACAGCGCAAAGTGCTGCGGAGCGGAAACAGAGGGACTGGCAATTGGAGTGCCAGAAGAGACAGGACACGAGTGGCGCGAGTGGCGCGAGTTGGCTGTGGTTGAGAACTGTTGCGATCCATGTGTTTTGTCTTTGGTTGGCTTTGATTTGGGTTTGGGGTTTGACTTAGGGATGTCTTTGGCTTTCATTCGGCTTTCATTGGTTTGAGTCCTCGTGTTTTGGGGGAACAAGGCGTGACCGTTTCAAAAAAAACAGAGGGAAACAAATTTAAAAGAGATGCGCCTGCAGAGGAAACGGACGGTTTACTGTCAAATTGTTTTTTTTTGAAAAGGACATGCATCCAAGAAAATGGTTCCTTTCCATGGTGAGTCAACACGAGTTTCTTCAAGATGCACTTGCGTCGGAAGCTGCTTAGGATTGATTTTCTGCGAAGATCGATTTCAGAAGGCATTGTCAAACTGCGATGTAGATATTTCACAACCTCTTGGCCTGCAATCTTGAGGAAACCATGTTGCTTTGGTCTGATCCGTCAACTTGTCGGCGGCATGTCATTCGCACATCAGATCACAATTCCCGCAAGATTGAAATCTCAAGGTCATGAGTCTAGACCATGCTCCTACCCGTGGGAGCGCGATGTCCTTGGAAACTCATCGGCTTCTTAGTTCTCACTGGTGCCGTTGCTTCATCGCTCGACTGGACTGATCCCATCAATGAGTCCTTCCCGGAGCTTCATCGTCGCGAAGACGTACATGTTGAGCCAGCGGAGCCATTGGAGCTCAGACTGCGGGTGGATCAATACATGGCCCATGTGCTCGGGATCCAAGGTGCAGCGTTCATGGCCTTCATGCTCGCAGCCGTGATGCTGATTCGTGGAGCGTGGCTCCTAACAGACTTTGTGGGATACAGGATCCATGGGTTTGTGCTTTGTCAATGTTTTTTGTTGTTGTTTGGATTCCCAATGCGAATCCACCACTTGGGAAACCTATGGGAACCTACTATAGGGATCTATACGAATATGTTCTTAGTTTTTGGATGTTTTTTTTTTTGGGGGGGGGGTCCTTCAAATCCAAGGATCTCATGGTTCATCATGGGCTTTGCCCTTGGTTTCTACTGGATGGTCTATGTTGCAACACCACAGGCTGACGCAGCAGCACAACTGCAGTTGGCATTGAGCCTTTCCTGTCATGCAGGCGTCCTTTTGGCGTTGTTCCCGCAGGCAGGTTGTTATATCATAGGGGCAGGTGCAACTGCTCTTGCAATTCATTTGGTGCATGAAAGCACCCTTGCTGCAAATGGTGCAAATAGCCTTGCAATTCATGTGGTGCATGCCAGAAGCGACGTTGCACATGCCAGTAGTTGGTTGGCTGTGCTTGACGTAGCTGGAGGAGCTTTGGGTGGATATCTCTGCAATCGATTCCGCAAGCCGGCTTTGGACTTCGTCTTTTCGCTGGCAGGAAGTGCCGTGATGGTCCTGATGATGCACTGGTGGCTGAATGAAGCTTTCCACTGGTGTTTCGGCCCAGATGACTCCAACAGCAGTCCCTTCCAATATTGGTTGGCCCTTTGGTCCCTTGGTGGACCATGGAATTCAGTGGTGCGCTGGTGGTTCTCCTTCTCCTGGCTAGTGTTCTTCTACCTGGGTCAGCGGCTGCGGCAGCGCCTGGACATTACGGAGGCGGAACGGCAGCACCGCAGGATGCAGGAGCAGCTGCGGCGCGCGCCCAATGACTGCGATCGCATGCCCTGGAACGGCAGCAGCCACGGCAGGGATGGGAGCGGCCCGCAGCTTCCCTTACCAGCCACGATGGGTTCGGAGTCCCGGCCGCCTGAGGAGGAGGATTTTGGAATGTACCTGCTTCCAGAAGATCTGGAAACCATGAAGCGTTCCAAGAGTATCCCCTGCTTCACCCCGGAGAGCCGTCCCAAAATCATCCCCTTGCGCCAGACCACGAGCCTACCTGAGCCTTCAGCACCGCCGGCACCAGGATCCACTCGGAAGCCGCCCGCGCGGCGGGTGACTTTGGCCGGACGCCCCAGATGAAGGTGGCCAGGCCGCGTCGCAGAAGCCCAGTTCCCAGAGTTTCCCTCAGATTTTACTTGAAAGATCTTGAAACACAGATCATGCCTGCGGATCCAGAGGGAGAAAAAGATTTAACAGATGCTTTTCTCGCAGGGCGATTGTTGGATGCAAGCCGAGTTCTTTGAGTGCATTTGAGTGCTGTGTTTCAAGCTCTTCATTTTTGGCAAGTCATCAGCCCCAATTCACATGCCCTGCAGGACGTGGAAAGCGCCTTAAGGGAACAGCAATGTGAAATGGCCGAGATGCGGTCCAAGCTACTGAGAAAGGAGAACAGCTGCATGAAGCCAGAGCACACCAGCATTTTGTATGGATCAGGGGTTGTTTGAAAATAGGTATGATACCCACAAACCCACAAATTGCCATTTGAATAGAGGACATGATGATAATCCATTGTAATCTATATTAATCTATTGCTACCCTTTGGTCATTCTTCACATAACTATAGAAAAAACACCAAGTCTTAATAGGTAAATCATCTACCCTCTGGTAATTTAACATAGCTATGGAAAATCACTATTGTTTATGGGAAAATCCACTATAAATGGCAATTTTCAATAACCAGAGGGTAACTCAATGGGCCATTTCATCATCCATGTTCCGCCAGGCGCGCATCGACAGTGTTCCGCCAGGAGCAAGCCCTCCTGGAGGCGGCAGGCTTCACTGAGCGACACCTGGAGGCTAATTTGGGATGGCGACTTATAGGGTCCTACCGGATATATTTGAAGTATGTCAAGTATAACATTGGAAATATATATATATAACTATATATATATATAACTCTATATATATAAGCATGTATAAAACATACTTCAAGTATCTAGTTATGATATGCCTTCATATACTTTGCATGAACTTGATGGTGACCTCACTGTTACGTCAATGGAATGATGGGAGGGTTCGGGGAGTCATCCCCAAATGGCCTTATCTTCACATTAGTGAATTAATATATTTCAGCCAGGTACTTCAACATATATATATATAGATATGTTATTTATTATATATAGTATATATGTATATACTTGAACATACTTTAAGATGGGTACGGTACTAGGATGGATTTGGATCGGGAACCTGGCTACCCTACTATACATCCGAATGTTTCTTATGGTTTGGCAAGGTATCTCAGATTGGCCACCAGGTCTTGCCAGACATGTGGATAAAAACCCACATTGTACAACTACCATCAGTTTGTATGCCGTGAAACTTGGTGCACTACATGAAGTCTGCGGGGAGATTTTTCGGAGCTTCAACGGGCGCGGATGATGGATGGGGGTTATGTTGGTTCGAACGGACGTCACAAACATGCGATTTTTTCATCAGCAAAAAGGAGTCGAGGCTTCTTCACATCAGGAACACAACCCCCCCAAAGACAGCCTTTTGCAAAACCGCTCAGAATCAGTCAAAGGCTGTCTCAGTTCTCTTAATGAGATCACCGAAAATAATCTAGAACCACGGAAGATCACATAAGGTCAACTAAAATCATCCAAAATTCCCCTAAAACCACGTTAGAAAGCTAGCTTCATGACATACCAAGGAAGCGGTGGCCCATGTGGCCCCAGTCCCTATGGCCCCAATGCTTCCAGTGGACCTCTGGAGCCAGTGGTGGCGCAACCACGAGGAGCGCTGCAGGGATATTTCATGGGCATCATGTGGATAACTTATCGGTGTTTAATGATGTTTAATGATGTTTAATGACGTTTAGTGATGTTTAGTGATGTTTAGTGATGTTTAGTGATGTTTAATGATGTTTAATGATGTTTAATGATGTTTAATGATGTTTAATGATGTTTAGTCATGTCTAATGATGTTTAATGATGTTTAATGATATTAAAATATTGTTTAATGATGTTTAATGATGTTTAATGACGTTTAGTGATGTTTAGTGATGTTTAGTGATGTTTAGTGATGTTTAATGATGTTTAATGATGTTTAATGATGTTTACTGAGTTTTAATGATGTTTAATGATGTTTAATGATGTTTAGTGATGTTTAGTGATGTTTAGTGATGTTTAGTGATGTTTAATGATGTTTACTGAATTTTAATGATGTTTAATGATGCTTAATGATGTTTAATGACGTTTAATGATGTTTAGTGATGTTTAATGATGTTTAATGATGTTTAGTCACGTTTAATGATGTTTAATGATGTTTAATGATGTTTAATGATGTTTCATGATGTTTAATGATGTTTAATGATGTTTAGTCATGTTTAATTATGTTTAATGATATTAAAATATTGTTCAATGATGTTTAATGATATTAAAATATTGTTTAATGATGTTTAATGATGTTTAATGATGTTTAATGATGTTTAATGATGTTTAATGATGTTTAATGATGTTTAATGATGTTTAATGATGTTTAATGATGTTTAATGATGTTTAATGATGT
>Ga0126342_10021148_pt1 | contig 10872 bp, 6 predicted proteins | sample Cyp1metagenome_FD_92528 | JGI IMG/M metagenome (GOLD analysis project Ga0126342, IMG submission 92528) | Coral microbial communities from Lord Howe Island, Old Settlement Bay, Australia - Cyphastrea 1 metagenome | ecosystem: Host-associated > Invertebrates > Cnidaria > Coral ... | reverse complement strand
TGATTGTGGTATCACCAAGAGGCAGTAATGAAACAAAAGAAACTGCGGGCATGAACGGTTTTTCCTATCAAGGCAATGATGATTTTGCGGGATAGGCCGTTAATTGAAACTATGGCAGCCAATGTAATTTCAAGTGATCCCTGTCAGTTGAAATTGACGATTGAGGTGTCTGAACGTAGCAGCAGGGATGACCTCGGCGCAATTGACACTGACCTTTAAGCCCATGCAACAATAGACTCCGGCAACAGCAATGCCAAGTAATGACAACTTTCGCACCTGCATATGCAAGCACATCACCCCTTCAGACAATTGTTGACCCATTTTGAAACATTTTGACACATTTGGAAGCATTTTGAGCAATTTTGAACAGTTTTGAGCCATTTTAAGAAATTTTGAACAGTTTTGAGCATTTTTTTTTGCCAGCTTGGGTGAATTCGAGGAATTTTGAGCATTCTTGTTGGGCAAGTTTGGGTCATGTCGAGCAATTTTGAACAGTTTTTGGAAACACGATATGGCATTGTTGACTTTGGACAGTGTTCAAAATGTCTCAATTGAGGCTGCTTTGAGACATCTTACTTTGGCTGAAAAAGGTGCCTGATGTAAACCCCACGGATCTAGACCCTAAAATGAGATCAGTGAAATGTCTTTCTTTCCAATTCATATCAGAAGGATGTAGGTGAACAAGAAGTGGGTTGTGCGCGTCAGTGTCAGTTGGGGCAATCACAAACATGTTGTGGTCACAAGATAAACATGTTTCATTGACTGAAAACGAAAAGTTTCCAACAAAGTCCATGTGGCTTTGACGGCTTTGATCATCAAAATCGCTGATGTCTTCCTCAAATTCCAACCTTGCATGTGCCCATTCACAACTGGACAGCATGCAACAGTCGCCCGCATTCTCAATTTTCCTGGCAAGTTCATGAGTGTAAGTGTTGGTGTTGATTCCTCTGATTTTTTTGCCAAGAATAGGTCTTTGTACGAACAAGAGGTAGTTAACTCTTACGGCTGGTGCCTTTCCGTAGTTCTTGAGCCTTGCCTGGGTAGCTGTGTGGATCATGCGGTTGATCCAAAACTGAAGCAAACTGACCTCATAAGTTGGGCATCCTCCGGCTTTCGGGGTTGCAAGGTAGCATGCTTTGTTCCCGCTGCCTGCGATCACGTCAACTTGAAAACGGATTCACTCAAAAAACATGCATGCAAGTGCTTCTCCGCACATTCCTGGCGACTTGGAAATACGGTCTTGTCCGACGTGATAAACACACACGACACATGGAAATTCATGCTCGAGTAAGGGGCTCCTCTTCTTCGGTGTTCCTGTTTTTGCCAGTGCTCCATAAAATCTCAAATATGGCCCATGATACGTATCTAGCAGGCGCGTCATCTTCACCAGTGTTGTAACCAGCGATTTGTCGAACATATCCATCAGGTCACGATAATCGTCATCTTTTTCCTACACGAGCAGCGACCATGAGGTCACGCTAATCCCAAATGTTACGTATACAGCAAAGTAACGTATCACATCTCACCAAATGTTTACTCATTTTATGTTCAGATCCAAAGATATTCGCATAAAAATCACCATGAAATCCCAATCGCAATTTTTACCAATGCGGGTAAAACAATTTCAAAAAATCACCCAAATCACCATTTTCAAAGATGGTATGGTTACCATTCCCAGTCATGGGTGGTTTATGGCATTGCTTCTACCCACATTCGTCATCATTAATAACCATTAATAAGACATTAATAGCCCATAAACCATGAATAGTCATTAATCATTAATCACCATTCATGTCAAAATCACATTTTTTACTAGTAAAATTACGATATTACTAGTAAAACCGCCATTTTTACTAGTAAAACCACCATTTTTTCTAGTAAAATTACCATGAAACCACCATTTTTATTAGAAACATCAACCTTTTTTGAGGGCCAAAAAAGCAGTGACACATCGCCGTGCCGTTGAGCCTTTGGGTCGTGGCATCTCCAACGTCATCCGTACGTTGCCCTTGGCGCTGCTGTCTGGCAAGGTGCACCTTGGAGCAGGTTGGTGGAAAGGCATGTCTATGTTGATTGGAAAACGCAAGTAAATATGATGAATTGACCAGAAAGCAACAAGCTATAAAGACTGATCTAATCCAACGGCCTGGTACAGCTCGTTACGGCGATCACTGTTGTGATGTTGACCCGAATGGAACAACGTTACGGCAATAGGGCGGGGGTGTCTTTTTGTGGGTCTACTACGCCCCAGTAAAATGGAGGTGCATACCCCAGGAAAAGGAATGTGTCGCAGGCATATAAAACAAGCAACCTTAGAAAAAGAAAGAAAAACTAATATGTCTGTATGCACTTGCATGTATCATGAAGCAAAGTTTACCCAGAGCACTCGGAGATTGTCTAGGATACTCTGCAGTCATTTCCAGTTTTAAGCCTTGTCCAATTTCAAGTGAATTTCAGTCAAACAAGAGAATGTAGTGAATTTCACAGAACATAAGTGGATATAATTGGATATAATTGGTATTTTTAAGCATCACATATATGAATATATATATATATATACGTATATATATATATATATATGTGTGTGTGTTGCGAACTACTCACTGCTTTTAAGGAATCGAGTGTGAATCTGAAAGTAATTGCTGGTCAGTGGCCAGTTTGGAATGGAATCCCGGGGGGCTGCTTCTGGAGCAGCCTTGAGGGCCAAACCACCACACAAATCAAACAGACAAAAATAGACAATACCAACTGGTTTTTTAACATAATTATGGAAAATCAGCATGTTTAGGTAAAATATAGGTAAATACATCCCAAAATCGGAGCATTTACTCAACTTACCCCTCTATCCTTGCCCTGGACAACTTGAGTTTTTTGGGCTTTTCGGCAGATTTTCGGATTCGACAGCCGTCCCTGTTTGCTGTGAAATCACCCCACCAACATCTGGGGCATCATATCGGCTGTTCCTTCAACTATGGTTTATGATACCTATAACTATAGTTAATGGGGTTTATAAACACAAAAGTATGGGGAGGTCCTAGACTAGCATACCCCAAATCATCCAAGTCATTCGACCAAGACTTAGTATTGAACCCCATGGTGACTTGGGGTACTCCATTTCAGGAAGCCTCCAATAAACATACCAGTAATCCATTACTATCAATGATTCACCCTGAATTAGCCCATTCCAATCCCACTAATCACCAGAAAATCATGAATGAAATCCCCATAAACCATATTAATCACCATATAATCACCATAATCACCATCTCCATGCATATTTTTTGTTCATGGTTACATGGTCACCATATCTACAGGCTGGTGCCCCCCCATTAGCTAAGTTGGTTTCTTTATAAACCATAGTAAGTAGTTCGATATATCTACCATAAACCTAAGTGAAATTTGAGTTATTTGCACCAACTTAGCGACCAGCTCACTGGGGCGCCATCCATTAACCATCCATTAACCATCCATTAACCACCATTAACCATTGTTAACCACCATTAATCACCATTCACCATCCATTCACCATCCATTCACCACATCTACCCTCCGGTAAATAAACATAGACCCTGAAAATCACCAATTTTTAATGGAAACTAGTCTTCCAACCCCTATCTGCCAGGGTCTATGTTAATTTACCAGAGGGTAACCATGAAAAAAAACACATCACCCACCCATCGGAGTCGAGGAACTGGATGCCATCCAGATCTTTGGTCAAGCGCACCTGGGAGGCTTCAACGGCTTGAACGACGACCCTGGTTCATGGTTAATGGTTAAATCCCCATATTTTTTGGCTGATGAATGGTGATTCTATGGATTCTTAATGATTATTCATGGATTATTCATGGTGATTTAATGGTGATTTAATGTTGATTTAATGGTGGTTTAATGGTAAGTGTATGGTGGTTAATGGGGATTGCAATGGCTTAATCAGTGTTTTCATAGTGGGTTAATAGTGGTGAACGATATAAAGTTTATGGTTTAATGTGGTTTAATATGATTTTATGGTTTGGATCTAAGTTGATAATTGTCCTTTGTACTGCAGATATAAATTAGATCCAATGCCAAATACTTAAACCTGTGGCTACTTTAACAATACTCCTCCACTTATCTGGGTAGTTACTTATCTCAAAACAACATATTCTGTTGCTACTTCACCAAAATTCACCAAAATCACATATTTTTGGCTGGTTGGTGGTTGACCTACCCCTCTGAAAAACATTGGTCAGTTGGGATGATTCAAAATCAATATATGGAAAAATAAAACATGTTCCAAACCACCAAGCAGTTGGGATAGCTACCCATTCCAGATCATCTTCTTCCATTTCTGGTAAGCATTTAACACCTCAGTCCGTTGACGTCCGCCGCCTGGCATCCCAATCTGGAGGTATCCGTCAACGTGAAGGTGGAGTCCAACAAATCTTCCTGGAGAACAAGTTCTTACCATGCTGAATCTGTGGTCATAGAAAAAATGGGCAATTTGCTGTTAGGTTTATTTTCGATTCCATTTATAACTGGTAGCCCACCAAAAAACTAAAAATTGACAATAATAAATCAGAAATAACATAGATAACCCTATTATTCACTATAAATAAGCTATTATTTTATAGCTGGTAGTCACCTATTTATTCACCAAACAAAAACTGGTTGGTGGTGCAATAACCACCTTGAAAAAGATGAGTTCGTCAATGGTTGGTGGACTAACCCATATATGAAATTGAACATAAAACTCATGATTGAAACCACCAACCAGAATCACCATTAATCATTATTAACCATTATTAACCATTATTAACCAATTACAATCCCCATTAATCACCATTAAATCACCATCAACCCATTACAATCCCTTAATCTTTTGCAGCTGCTGGTGATTTTTCTGGTTTGAAACCGTCGCTTGGGGACGCAACGTGGTGAATTGTTTCCGAAAAAACAAGTCACTGGGCAGATGTTCACCCATGAAAAACATGCGGAAAAGCTGCAAGGTGGGGGCCCCTAACAATAGCTAAGTTGCCTTATAAGTGGTGTAACAATGGTTTATGGTAGATATAACGAACTAGTTAATGGATGTTAATGGGGTTTAAAAACTAACTTGTAACTGGGGGCCCCACATTGTAGGGAACGGGGACTTAGGAACCAGGCTTATTAACCAGATATTAGCCATGAGAGTTATTACATGTTATTACACCATATTACCCTTTTTTCCCATCTCATGAAATACTGGTGGGTAGAAACGAATGGCTTCTAGTTAACTAGTTGGGGTAGTTAATAATCACCAATAACGCTAGTATAACTCCATAGAAAAACCAGGTATCTAGAATGGATCAGATGGGCCCTGCAACTACTTGGATAGTAAATATAACATACCCTTGTTGGGTTGAAAAAATTGTATTAAAAGGGCAATGAAAAGGAGATCACACACCAAGTGCATTTCGGGTAGAAAGTTTGGAATAATTACCATCTGGTTATTTAACATAGCCATGGAAAATCACCATTTTTACTAGGTAAACCATCTATAAATGGGCCATTTTCCATGGCTATGTTAAATAACCAGAGGGTAGATCATACCTACCCTAGCTATAGATTCTATAGATGGACAATGGACTATCCTCAGCTATGGGGAAAGCACATGCTGGGATGCAACCCCATGATTGGGGTGCCAAACTCTCAAATAATAGGCTTATAATAAGTCTTATACGGGTACATTGACCAACAACTATATATCTATATATATATATCTATATATATTATATTATAATATATTATATCATCATAGATTATATTATATTTGTATATTAAATTATATCATAAGAAATTATATTATATATAATTGCCAAGTTGGCATGCCAATATTAAGGATATGAAGCTGCAAATCGCCGGCTGGATCGGCGATAATGTTCCCTATGAAATGGCCATGGCCAATGGGTGCGACCGTATCATGCTGTATCCCATTGGAAAACACAGACCATGACATTGAAATTAATGCTTATGTATCTTTAATTACTGGCACGACATTGCTATTAATGCTGATACTGGGTGTTTATGACAAATTCAGTGCTACCTTTTCTGTTTATGACATAAATTCCACAATTTTGTTGCTTGGTACGTTGATTTATCTATCATCATGACGAAATTCTTCACTCCATGTAGATCTAGTCACATCCCCATGTAGATCTGTGAAACCACCAAGCCATTGAAACTCGAGCTGACGCTGAGATAGCTATTGAACAATGCCAATGTTTGGTTGATTTACCATAAAAAACTTCATTTATGGATGGTTAATAGATGGTTACTGGTGGTTAATGGTTGGATTTACCTATCAAAAGTATAACGGGTTTTCATAGTTACCTTCGTGAAAAACCAGAGGGTTTAACAAACCTCCACGAGTTACATGAAACATGGCTATGAAGAATCCCCAGCATGGCTATCAATCATCCCATAAAAAACTTCATTTATGGATAGTTAATAGATGGTTACTGGTGGTTACTGGTGGTTAATGGTTGCTTAATGGATGGTTAATGGATGGTTAATATCATGTATGTATGTATATATATATATATACCTATCTGGTTGGTGGTTGACCTACCCCTCAGAAAAATGATGGACTTCGTCAGTTGGGATGATTATTCCATTCCCAATATATGGAACAATAAAAGCCATGTTCCAAACCACCAACCAGATATATGGTTCTTGTATGTTGTTATAAGGTATATCCATAGTCAGATGGTTGATAATGGCTTGATCATCAGTATTCTAAGAGATCTATACATTAATAGCATAGTGGATCTTTCCAGTTCGTTATGTGGCTACGTTTACCAGGCCGGGTAGTCCCATGATTTTCCCAGCCTCGCGGACGCCTGGGCTTTGCAGACGTTCGAAGTAGGGCTTCTCCAAGATCACGTGGCACGTGGCACACTGCGGCGCGTCGTGGCACGTGTTGGGTTTTTCTGGGAACGATACATCTGGTGAATCTCATTAAAATATGAAAGGGAACTATGATGAGATACTGTTTGAGATCTAGTTTAAGGCGGAGAGATCACTTGAAGACCATTGTTTTTGGGCGGATGGCTAATGTTAGGTAGACAAAAACAGTTGATTCTGGGCTGGATATTCCAATACCCCCTGTTGGGGCTAAGACTCCCCACATTCTCACCTGGCATTCACCAGTCGGTTTATCCATATACCTTCGCCTTTGTTGCTGATATTCCAATATATGGTTTAATTGGGGATTTTATCCACATACCAGTAAGTTTGTCCAAATATTCCAACATTATAGGCTAACATATGTTAAAATCACTAAGTTTGGATGTCACAAACAACCATTGATTCACAAAACCACGGTCGTGTTAAATTGGGTAAATGATTGTAACCGTGAGTTCGCCTGAACATAGGATACCCTATGTTAACTTCATGCTTCATGACTTCATCATTGTATTTTCCATTAAATCAGTTCTTTGCTTAGCTTAATGTGGTACTGTACCCAGCAAGAAAACTCCCTTAACTGGGAATGATCGGAATCTGACCCAGACAAAAAAACACATTTTTAGGCACACATCGATGCTGTGGTCCAGCGAAACGCAGGGATTGGGGAAATGGGATGATTGTGGAAATTGTAATGGATTGGGCCATTCCCCCATTCCCTAGCTAGCACCAGCAAATTTAATGACTAATCGACCATTATTTAACAACTAGATGCTTAGATGCACACATTTTGAATGCGAAAAAACCTATCACTGAGTAATGTAAATCAACTATAGTGATTAACCACTGATTTAAGTGGGGATTTAATGGGAAATCCACTGATTAATCACGATTAACCACTGTTAAATCCCCACTTCACCATCGTGGTTATGTCGAAAAAAAACATGGGGAAACCAGGTCCCCAACATCATTCCATTTGTGAAATCCCATTGTCAAATTTGTGGCCAAAAAGGCAAGCTTAAATCCCTATAAATGATCAACAACATAGGGATTTAATCTATGATTGTAGCTATATAGATCAATGTTAATCCCTATAGATTATAGGGATTCTCAATGATTAAATTTCTATAAAACAATCACCATAATAGTAAATTGATGTGAGTTACTTGGCTGTAGATATTTCAAAAATCCCCCATGATCAGATGATATCATGAAAAAACACTATTTTTTTTAGATGGTTTGAATACTTTTTGAAAATAAAGTAGATGGTCAACAGTTATTCAAACCCCTACAAGTAGGTCATTTCACAAGTTCTGAGTACAGTCAATCATCATTAAAGCCTGGTTGGTGGTTGACCTACCCCTCTGAAAAATATGAGTTCGTCAGTTGGGATGATTATTCCATTCCCAACTGTTTCTGGAAAGTCATAATCCAGCCATGTTCCAGTCACCACCAACCAGCTATTGTTGATATTTCTCATCACTGTGGAAAATCACCATTTTATAGCTTGGTACAGTCAATCATCTATAAACATGCTATAAAATCCCTATAACCAATGTGATTTTTAATGCTATTTAATCTGTAGCCATATCACTAACTGTGGTACAGCCTCATCAATCATCACCATTAAATCATCAAGCTATAAACAAATCCCTATTTCTCAATCAGCCACATCTCACATCCATTTTCCCGCTAATGTTCATCGGGCGCATCGCCTGGAGTTTCTGCCCACACGCAGCATGAATGTCCACCCCGTGTTCCTGGAGCACTGCCAAGACTGAAAGAATCTGAAAGATATAAAAATAAAATAGGAATAGAAGGGCGGTTTCAAGGCCTACAATCTATGAACATCCAAGATGGGAATCAATCCCGTTTTGGAATGAAAATCTATACAAGAAACCAACATTAGTGAATCATTCCAAATAGAACCTGTAGAAAAAACAAGTGTGGAGCCACCATCAAGAAATGGTTCTCCCTGAGTTCAGGCCTCCGACTAAGGGATCTATACTAAGGGATCTATACCCTCTGGTAATCTATACCCTCTGGTAATGTAACATAGCTATTGAAGCCATGACCATAGAAAGTTCGTGGATTTACCGATTGATAGCATGGTGGATAACAAACTCATGAAAGAGCAACAACAAATCCCGAAATTTTTCAATCAGCCACATCTCACATCACTTTTCCCATTGGTGCATCTCGCCCATTATCATGTGTGTATATATATATATATATCCCATTATCTGATATATATATATACATACAGATCATAAATAAGTATTACTATGATATCTGATATTCTGATAAAAATTTACTGCAGGGCTTCATCCCCGGTGATTTCGCCTTGGCCACGTCCACCAGCGTAGATCCCACCGGTGCCTTCACCGACATCCGCCTGCGCGGAAGGTGTGTCACATATCGTATCCGTTTAGGGATTTCTATGGGATTTCTTTGGTTTTATGGGATTTGATATGGTTTTTATGGGGTTCAGATTTAGTGGGATTTATGGTCTTTTAATGGTGATTTAATGGGATTCAATATAGTTGAAAATGGCTATAAAAATGCCCATTTATAGTGATACATATTAATGTTTACTGTTTACTGTTTACTAATGTTTACTATCATTGTAAAAACAACATCATGAAGATTATGATTTTCATATTCTCATTCGTCGCATTCTTGCTATTCCGAATATTGGATGTACCTGAATGGATATATCTAGTATCTAGTTACGTAAAGGTAATTACCCTCTGGTAATTTGTTACAGTTCGCTATTGAAGCCACGGCCATGGAAATAGTGGATTTAGCCATTGAAAATGGTGGATCTTTCCAGTTCGCTATGTAAACGTTTACCAGAGGGTAAACCTCCATTTTCCTATGGGTTTTCCTATGGTTTTCCCATTTTCCCATGGGATTTCAGCTAGCAAACCGGATGCACATCCAAGTATGGGGTCATAACTGCACTGTAACTCTGCTTTGGACTGGTGAAATGGCGAAGCAACCCGAGTTTGATTGGAACATCTTTCATAGCGGGAGCAGGGCCATCATATTGCTATAAGTTATAAGTAATAAACTCAAAGCCCAAACCATCCTCACTAAAAACCGCCTTTTTTTTGGCGTACCAAATTTGTGTTTTTCACGATATCCCAGCAAATGAATGATTTTGATCTGAGGAAAAAAACGTTTATCCCAACAATACCCTCTGGTTATTTAACATAGCCATGGAAAATGGCCCATAGAAATAGATGGTTTACCTACTAATAGCATGGTGGATCTTTCCGTGGCAAACTGTTAGTCAAAACCAGAGGGTAACTCCCAACATTAGCAGTCTGTGTATCACTGGGATGCTTTAGATCATCACTGGGTTTCCCCAATCTGAAATGCCATGTTTTTTTCAAACGAAACGTCCGTTAAATAATTTCCCATGATATCCCTAAGTCTCATATATTCATGGCGTTCTATGGATTGTTTCTGTAAAATTCTACAGTAGATTCTATAGAATCACCAGTCACTACCTGCCGCCAGCCGTACATTTCCGCTTCAATTTTCTCACACATCGGCCGGTTTCTCAACGCCGACGTCCAAGGGCACCTGTGGTTGGATACAAAACCGAGTTGGTAAGTGGATAGTAGAGCTCGTATAAAAATATAGAATCCATATGTATATAATTACGTAATATGTATATATATATGTACATAATGATATTCCCGCCCTCAACAAAACAAACGTACTTTATCACTTATGTTAGTAAAAACTTTGATTTTCTATCTAATTATTCGGGAGTTGCTATATCGTTCATGCATGATTGAGAATATCATATCCCAAGAATAGCTGGGTGAAGTAGCTACAATTCGCTGACCCCTTTCTGAAACATGGCTAATCTTGGATACCAACCGCGAACAAATATAATGGTTTTCCTAACGAGTATCTGAATAAATATATATATATATA
>Ga0126342_10021147_pt1 | contig 10872 bp, 12 predicted proteins | sample Cyp1metagenome_FD_92528 | JGI IMG/M metagenome (GOLD analysis project Ga0126342, IMG submission 92528) | Coral microbial communities from Lord Howe Island, Old Settlement Bay, Australia - Cyphastrea 1 metagenome | ecosystem: Host-associated > Invertebrates > Cnidaria > Coral ... | reverse complement strand
CCTACTTTTCGACCCTCCGGAGCCACAAATCATTGGAAAAACACAGTGTTTCGCGACTTTCCTACCTTTTCGCGCATCTGCATCTTCTTTCTTCCTGACTCTTTCTCTTCTGATCTTCTCTCTGCCTCTGCCCTGCTCTGCTTTTCATCTGTCCATATTGTCGGAAATTTGACTTCTAAACTTCCTTCGATGATTATGCAAGAGCTATATGCACGCATATACACATGCATGTCACAGCTGCATTCGTAAAATCATCTATCACACGTCATACTGCATTATCCCCGTCAATCATCTCAACCCAACCTGGCAATGAAATGTCCATCATGTCTGGAAGGAACATCAAATCCCCCCGAACCCCTGTATCTGTTGGCTAAATGCATGGCTTGCTAATTTCCCCATGCATAAATGACTCTCCCATTTGAACGCCCGTTTATAGGGGATTTCGCGGTTAGCCATGTTTGGCCGGAGAGTATCCCCATCATATCCATATTATCTCTCATTCTACCATATTCTACCTACATGTGTTTTTGCTTAACTCCCAATTTGGTGGTTGGTAAACCTCCAACTCTGGTTCAACTTCCCTTAAACCCCCACCAAAAATGTGATAAATGTGGGGTTGAAGCCCCCAACCCGCCATGTTTTTCCCCATCACCATCTCCCTGGGCCTGGACACAGCTCTGGGACTCTAAAGTCCAGACCTGCAGCGTGCCGCCATCGCCACCGCTGATCGCCTCAGAAGACACCAGGTGAAGTCGGGGGACCACTTTGCGGATCCTTTTTTGAGGGAATTTCATAGGAGATTTACATGAGATTTTACCAACAAACATGGGAATTTCATGGGGATTTTACTTATAGAATTGGGATGCACTGGGGTTTTGCCCATAGTCACTGGGATGTAATGAGGAATTATATAAAATCGATGACATTTGATGGGGGTTTTACCAATACAACTGGTGATATACTGGGGGTTTAGCGGGTACATTTACAATCTCTCTCTGTCTCTCTCCATCGCCCTCTCCAAGAGTTCAGCCTGAGGCTAAAGGCGAGCCGGTGGCCCCGCACTCAGGAACAGCACATCAGCAGACTAGCTCAGTGGCCAGTTGCATTTACAATGGGCTTTAACAACAGAGGGCCAAATATTGATCAGACAGTTCAACCTTTTATAGGTGCTATTTAATCGGATGTATAACCAACAACATATCAGACTTAGACTTGGTTCAAGGAAAATATACAAGAAAGCCTAGTTCTTACATGTTCTTACCATTCAGAATTTAGAACGCAGGGTCCCCGCAGAATTTTCGTTCATCCAAGTCTGTTTTATGGTGGCCCCAATTCAGATGTTGAGCCCTGATCAGCAGACTCCTGGCCTTAGCAAACTCTTCCCCTTTTCAAGGATTTTGGTTCGGGGCCAGCGTCTAATGTTTAACTTTCTTCCTGGACACTGCAAGAGTAAAGCATGATTTTGACATATTTTGACCAACTACCAGCTACCCTCTGGTAATTTAACATAGCTATTGAAAATCACCATTTATAGTGGATTTTCCCATTGAAAATTGTGATTTTCCATCTCTCTAGTTATGTTAGTTTACCAGAGGGTAAAGTAGGCAAAGGAAAAGTAGCCGGATTAAAAGCCTCATCATCCGAGTCACAACGCCAGCGGCCCAGTCCACGGCCACGACCTGACCACCATGAAAATACCTGGAAAAAATCATGGGTCTATTTCATCTGAACAGCACAATAGGGGCTAAAATGATCTAAAATGCATATAATTAAATATACTTAGCCCATATCTATAATAATATAATCATATAATAATAATAATATAATATAATATATAAATATAAATCCTCTTGGAACTGGTTCAGGTACGTGCCCATCACAGCACTCTTGGCCGAGGAATAGTTGTCGCTTCAACGGCGATCCCAAGCCCACGGTCACCTGCACGTGACCATCAGGCTTCACAGCCCACTTTTGCTCACCAAGGTCAATATCAAAGAGCTCCAGAGAGTCTCCAGCCACCAGCACTTGGCACCTTGATCTCGACATCTTGGCAGTTTGTGGGGCACACTTGATGGTTTGACATGTAGAAGAATCAGCTTGGGTACCTGGGGGGTTCTGTTTTTTGACACATCCAAACCAATGAATGCACCTTCCTGAGCATCTGTGGTCCGCACGTGTCCCAATGGGCAGAGAGACATCTGGAATTTCCACTTGCTGGGAAGAAACCTCGCTGGCTGCCCGGCAGTGGGGCCCTGAGGGATGTGTCTTGGAGTGGCTGAGAAGCCAACCTTGGATGAATCTTCCTGCCGCCAAATCCCACAAGCCCAAAGGAGGTGCAGGAAGTCCAATCATGCAACCTGTGCCACATTGCGCAGCAGAAGTAGCTTCCAATCCTTTCAGCTTTCAGCACTAGGGAGGGAAATTCCCCTGCAAATCATGGGATTTGTTGGACAAAACATCCCCACAATTCACAAAGCTGAGCCAAAGCTGAGGCCCAAACATCCAAAGGCTGAGGAGGTACTGACAGCAACCTTCATCTTCCAGTCGAACTCCACCTTTGAAGGGCAGCATCCTTTGCTGTCACATCCTCTCTCTTCAGTACCATCCAAATAAACTACAATATAATATGATGTCAACCCTGGATTATCAGATTATGACTATTTGGGGAGTACCCCCCTAATTGATAAACCATGGTTTACTAATCCGGGGTTGACATTACTACGATAAAGTAAGGTTTCCTGCATCCCGATGTGGTGCAGAAACTCTTCGAAGGGTGGACCCTGTTGGATTGAGACTCTTGAGACTCTTGAAATCCTGGCTGGTCATTCGGACACCTCCCTGTTGGTGATGTTTTCGTAACATATTTTGCACCAAATCAAGCGAAACATTGCTGGAACTTTCATATTTGATCAGAATTTCCATGGTTTCCTGTAGGTTTTTGTATTACATCGCATGGTTAAATCATAATCTTCCTTGTAAAAACTAGCCATGTACAGTATTGTCGGCAACTCCCGCAATGTTGGAGACAAACACATTAGAACCATACTGCATTAGAACTCCAGTGATTCAGAATGATTTGCCATGATAGCAGTAAATCCCAGTCATTCACGAATGATTCATCAATCACTCCCAGTAACTCTCCATATTTTGCCATTTTTTTTCGAGATAAATCATCCCGACACCTGGGTTTTCCCACACATCTGGGCGTGGCAAAGGTTGTGGAGAGTCCCATTTCGCGAAGGCAGAACCCACGGTCCAAGTCCCAAAGCCTCGAACAACGGGGTGATGTCGGAGGATTTTCTGCGTTGATTTCGGTGGAACAACTGGTCGATTTTTGCCGCCAAAACGGGGATTTATTTCATTGCGACTAGTACAGTATAGGTTTATATGGCAGTGTGTCAAAACCTTGTACCCCTTCTGTTCACATCAAAATAGCTGGGATTTATGGATGTTCATCCCCCCAAAAATGGTATTAATAGGTATTGATCCATACCCATATGAATTTATGTCACATTTCTCTTAAGTTCAAAGCATGGACTGGTAACATCCAATGGGCTCATGACAATCATGACATACTGTGGCCTCAGGATATCTCGAAATCTGGCCAATTTGCCATCAAACATGGGGATTTACAACGGATTTAACCACCAAAAAATGGCAATACCACCAAGCTGATTAGGATTAAAATGGATTAAACCACTAGACATAGGATGAAATGGGGGTTGAAGCAACAAGTACATCAATTGGGATTTGAACGACTTTGACCCATCCAAATTAAAATGATGGGATTTGGGTAGGGATTTCATTTGGCCTTAAAAATGTGTACTCCCAGTGGCTTATTGTACCATGGTCACATCATGTGGATCCGTTGGGATCCATTTAAACCGTGTGATTTTCCAGATATGGGGCATACCTCAAAATGGGCGCCTAATACGAGAATATATAGTCCCATGGTGAAGCATGACATTTAGAAAGTCCCATCCCGCGAACCAAGTGATTTTTTTACATCCCGGACAGAACCGGGCGAACCCGATCATGAAGCATATATCTCATCTAATATATCTAGAATTTACGTCTATCATCAGGTTCTTTTTCTTTCCTTAAAGCCTCAGAACGGTGATGTGGCAAACCCAATAATGAAGTATATAAATACAATAAACCAACCCAGTAACCAACTATTTGGGTGTCATTTTACATCATCCCAAGGGCATGCGGATGATCCCCGATGATCCCCACAGGTCTGGCCTGAAGTAGGAGTCCGTGTGACCACTCAACACGATCCTCGCAATCCAGTCCTGAAATGGTGGAACAAGTCTTGGTTAGTCGTGTTTACCATCTGGTTATTTAACAGAGCCATGGAAAATCCCTTATAAATGGAGGTTTCTACAGTAGCTGGGAAAATCATCTATAAATGGGCCATTTCCCATGGCTATGTTAAATAACCAGAGGGTACATGTGTTTACTAAGTGTGCACTGTATCCATCTCTGATCCATTCATGATCCTTAGATTTCCTTAGCTTCTTTCACTTGAGTTGAGTTTCAGTAGGGACTGTAGCAGCAACTCACTTGAAACTGCCTGTTTTCGAGAATTTGCATTACCACATCTTTCAGCCTGAGCATCCACTGCCAAGCACACCACAGTTGTGCTAATAGGAAGATAGCGGCAGCACTGACCAGTTCCCAAGTCCCAGAGCATAAAGTTGCCATCTGAACCTGCGGGTCAAATTGTCAAATCGTTCGGCATCTCATCAAATTTCAGCAGTATCCTGAGTATCCTGTCTCCATGGTCTAGTTTTGCCGAGAATACATAAATCTGCGTGGGAACACATAAATCACATCATAATCTGGGCACCCAAATCCTTAAGAAATACCTGGATATACCTGGATCAAGACGCACAAAAAAACCACATCACTGACGCTTTTCAAGGAGCCAGCAGTCAAAGCACAGGGCTTGGCCGCTCGGACCAGTGTGATCCTGAGGTGATGAAGTGATTTTTAAACCACGTTGTGAGCCGGTGAGAAGCCACCGAGTCTGAAAACAGGGTCCAAGATGGTCCAGGAATACCATAGAATACCCAACCTATGGCCTATTCTTAGATAATCACCTTTTTTTTCACCACATCTTTGCCTCATGGTGGTAAGGATGGTTGTGATGGTGACTAATTGCGCTATATTGCGCTGGTGAATCCTGAGGGCTGATGATGACGGTGAACGGAGGCGAATGAAGGCGAAGGAAGGTGGATCAAGGATGAGGATGAGGATGAGGATGAGGATGAGAATGATGATGAGAATGATGATGCTGGTGCTGGTGCTGCTGCTGATGATGATGATGATGCTGATGATGATGATGATGCTGCTGATGATGATGATGATGATGCTGATGGTGATGGTGATGATGACGATGACAGTTATACTCCTGCCCCCCAAATCAAACACCAGCGTCTGAATTTCCCTCTCGTTGGTCAAAGAGCTCAGAAGAAGGTCGTCGGTCAAGACCTGATCATGTCATAGGGGATTGGCCTATAAAAAGTGCAACCACGGCAAAGCTTCTTGGGCAGAACCAATGGAATATCATGTCCATCATTGCCCATCTATAATCTACTCCATAGGCCTACCAATCGGAGGACTTCCGCATCTCCCGCCATGCCTTGCTTCCATAAATGAGATGCTGATCATAGAGTGGAACATTGCTACTCTCATGCAATCGTTGTCGAAGTGTGCTCACCTGGGTCTTTGCGTCTGAGCATCAGTTATCATCATCTTCAGGATGGAAATGGATGGATAAGACATGAAACACACCTGAACCTATGAACAAACATAAACAAACAATCTGTGCCTCTTAAAAAAAAGGAGGATCCTTACATGACTAACTTGCCTACAACACGATTTTTTGGTCACCCATGATGCCACAAAACGAAGCGGGAAATCAATTTGGGATAATTTGGGACTGCCAGCAATCCTCTGAGACTTAAACTCGACAGTTCCCATCCAGTTCTAAAACGCCAATGACCTGCACCACTGCACTGTGGAAGCGCGGCATGTTCTGGATCCATAATGTCCATATCAATTTTGAGTAATTTTGGGTCACAAGAAATACATATACTGAGTTCCCGAGTTTACAAGAGGGAAAAAGTGAACTCTTTTTTTTGGTTTTCCACCCCCCCCCTTCATTTCTCAGCGTTTCTATGCTTTTCTGTTTTCGCCAAAGGTGAACACAGGTAATTCTCAGGCGCGGCTTCTCACATTGGCATTGTCGAACTGCCACCGCCCGAACTGCCAGACATTCCCGGGAGCAAAATGGCACCCGTGTCAGCGGGCAAGATGGCAACAATGGCAATGAAATAAAAAAGTCAAAAAGAGCACCACCCGGGAACTAAGTATACATTGAGTATAAATATACTGGCACGTTGCAAAACAAAATTGAGGTGCCCAAGCATCCTCAAACTGAGGAAAGCAATTCAAAGGGACTGTGATAGCTGGATTTGTTTAGGGAATCCTTTTCCACAAGTTTTCCCAACAGCACTATTTCCCAAACCCCGAGCTCATGGAGGGCTGAAAGAGTGGTCCAATCTGCTGAGGAGCTCCTTATGCACTCAAGAAAAATCCATTGGAACCATGGTAGCAATGCTTAGGATGATTACAGAATCGTCTGCAATCATTCTTTTTGCATCGCTGTTTTACCACCTCTTAAGGCTTGTCCCGCTGGTTTTTCGTCCCCCGTCTCCAAATTGTCTGCCTCTGCAGCAATATCGGTCACCGAAATCGACAGGCGATCCATCAGCAAACCCCGAAATCGATTGGATTCGGTTACCTTCAGCGCATAAGAGATACGGCATCCGAGTTGCTCATTTCACTGCACCCCCTGGAGATTTGGTCCGGATCTTCATGTCCTGTTGAAAGCATTTTTGCAGTGCTGTAGTGTCCGTATCCGTACATTTTACATGCGTGTAGCAGCCAAAATGCGTGTAAACATCTTTTCTGTTGGTATGCTGGTTGGTTCCTACGTGTTTTAACTGTGCAGTGACAGATCCCCTGATGGGTATCTGTAACTGGCATTTGGACACCCCAATATACCAGCAGCTTTTGAGGGGCTCGCCACTCCTCAGTTTCTCGTGCACTGCTTGTCTCATCTTGTCTCCATATCGTCTCATTTGGCTCTGAACCTTCAGGAATGAAATCAGCTGGCACAAAATGCTGAGGTGTTCCATGAAATATACCGAAATGTTACTCGGTGATGATGGATTTTGCCTGGTACTTTAGATGTTGATGCTTTCCAACTTTGAGGAGATACCAGATATACCGATACATCAGCAGTTTGGGGCATGGATGGTCACGGTAGGCCACAAATGTCGACATCACGCGGAATGCACCCAGTCTTTCCCTCGAAGACTTGTCTCTTCATGAGCTGCTTGTTGCGGGTAGCTTTTGCACCCAACCTACGAGGACCTGGAACCTACTAAAGGGACCCAGTGGATCCAGTTGCCGTCATTGGGGTACTGCTATCCTGATTTGCAGATCCACTTATGGTTTTCCAACATCGGACGGTTGGACACAAGCATGATACCTCTGGCAACCTAGCCTGATAATCAAAGACATCCAGATTTAGGCATGTTTTACCATTTGCACAAGATGCTTTCCCATTAAAGGGCTCATTTGTGGCGGGCTTCCCAGCCATGTTTTATGGACATGATGTAACTCCTGATTTTCTGATGCCTAAATCCGCATTTTCCAATGACTGAATTTCCATAATTTCAGTTCTCCCGGGAACTCTCGCAAATGAACCCCCATAGCCATAAGTTATAACCATAACCGTCCATAACCAAATCTCCATTTTAAATCTCCCCATAGCCATGATGGTAATTTGAAATTAATGATAATAATGGACCGTAATTTTCAGTTGCCCATAACCGTGAGGGTAATTGATGGCAGTTGGACATGGCAACTGAAACCCTCACGGGCACGTCATTTCGCAGCTTGCAGTCATTTCGCTCAGAGCTTCAGCCGGGTGGCGATGGCCTGCGCGGCATTTAATTGAGATTCCCCCATAATCGATTATGATAATCCACCAGACATTGGGCAGTACAATCCCCTACAGTATAATCCCCAAAAAAATCCATTAGAATGCCAAATTATGATACCCATAATGGATATTGGATGATATTGGATGATATTGGATGATGTATAATCCCATATAATCAACCCGCAGGGTTTTTTTTCACAGTGCACTCAAGTGTCATGGATGCATGTGACATCGGTTTGCACAGCGCTTGGCCTCATATGCTTCTGTGACTTGTTGGAACCTTGTGCCAGGAGAGATCGCTGTGAAATGCTGTGAGCATTTGTGGGGTCCACCTCATCTATCATGGCAATAGAACTATTCCATGTTGCTTGTATCATGGTTGTGTTCCCATTCAGTGGGTCTGTATGGCTTGCGTCTTTAATTTCTCTGTGCTCTACCATATTCGTAGGCTTTTTCACTGATATCCTCCGGTTGCTGAAATCTCCAAAGGTGGACTACATCCCCTGTTATACACCATGTTTAAACTCACCGATTCAACAACTCTTTGACGCCTTGGCCCCCCACCGGCGGGTCGCTTCTTCCACGTTGTCCGGATGCTTGTCGGGATGGATATCTCGCGCCAGGCGTCGGTAGTGCCGCCTTGCTGTCATCAGCTTCTGTCACCCAGCAATAGGAAGAGCATCTCCCAACGCCATTTCTTCCTATTTCTTGATGAACTTATTTTTCAACAACATTTTTAAACATGGTATCAAATTTTGCGTTCATTTCTGTCAATTGCTACTGCTATCCAAGGGATGCCTGACATTCTGCACCGTGCATTCCTGCCATTTTTATATCATTTTTATGGGGATCCCATTTACTTATGAGGATTGCTAGACTATTTATCGCACGTCACGTAGCCTCAACAAATTTTGGTGTGTCCCACTTTTGAAGTCCCACTAAAGTACCCTCTGGTAAACTAACATAGCTGCTGAAAATGGCCATAGAAATAGTGAGTTTTCCCATTAAACATGGTGATTTTCCATAGCTATGTTAGTTTAGCAGAGGGTAGCTGCAAATAGACCCATTGCCCCAGTGCTGAGGTCGAGACCTCAAGATCTCCGGCGGGGTGGTCTCAGCCTTGGTCCAGTTGGTCCGGTTGGGTGGAAATGATTGGGGTGGTGTGTAAACCTGGGCTAAACATGGCTAAACCCAATCATAAACATGTTTTTTTGAAACATGTTTTGTGTTTTTTTTTGGGGGATTCTATTTGGTTGATGTCTCTAATATGTTCAATGCCACCCTACCCGCCTAACTTGGGTAAGCGCGTGTGGGCATTATGGGGGTTGCTACTGTTTGTAACATTCAAAAGGCCCTCGGGTTGCTTTTACAAATATTTTTACCACTGCTTCCAAGTCCTGCTCACATGGACTTGGTGGTACTATGACGCATGGGCCAACCCCCTATGTGGCACGGCTTTTTTCAGGCCATCTCATCCAAAGCCTCGAGTTTCAAGATGTGGCCACAGCATTTCCACCTGGTGATGAAAGGGGGATCCTCCCAGGGACGTACACGTGCCATTATATAATTGGGACATAGCACACGGTTAGATAGGATAGGATAGGACAGGACAGATAAAATAGAAACGGATAGATCGGATAGATGGATAGATGATGATAGCTAGATAAATAGAAATGCATACATGTATAGATGCGTAGATGCATAAATGGAATTAAATGGATAGATGGATAGATGGACAAATAAGATCAATAAGATAAATAAGGTAAATAGGATACATGGACAAATGGATAGATAGACTGACAAATGACAAATAATAAATCGCCATGTCATCCCCATGTCTGGTTGAAAGATGAAACCTCGTTGCGTGGATCTGCACGCAGCTGCCGACACAAGTCCCGTGGCTTTCGGCAAGGCAGGCCATGGATGCTCGGTCCAATTGGGGTGTTGACCTGATTTCTTGACGGGAAAACATGGAAAAACCTACAAGAAAGCAGGGTTTCAAACACAATCAGTTGAAAGATGTTGAACCATCACTTCATTCCTGGAACAAAGCCATACAAATCTAACGAATGGGGAACAAATACGATGCAAAACAAACTGGGGATAGCATGTGACACAACAAGAATGGAGGCTACGACCTCTCATTCTCTGGATGCGATCTATGAAAGTAAGGAGCGAAACCAGGAACATTCCGTCGTCAACGAAAATGTGGGACATGAATAGAAGAAAGACACAGGAGATTCTCCAATCCACCTGACTATGTAGCACCAACTAAGTAAGCATAAAGTAAGCATAAAGCAAGAAAACAATGCAAAAGCAGAACAACCTCAGTGATAACAACAGCTGCAGCACAACCAGTCCCTTCGAACACCATAACAACTATTGAGCAACCACGCACCACGACGACCACCACCAGTACCTTCATCACCAGTAAGAGAACCACATTGGCTTGGGCTAAGCGGCTAGCAAGCAAATTGCAAACTGCAAATGCCAGTAGGAAAGTATATAGTAAAGCTGCAGCAGCTATATAACTACCATTAACTACCCATTATCTGTTTGTTGTTGCTCAGTGCTGAGATTCGGTGAATATTTCCAACTGCAAGGCTAAACAACAGACCAGGCACCCTCAATGTTGCACCAAAGTTGAGAGGTGCAGGTGCTAAATTTCGCCAAAGATCCGAAAAGGGTGCAGAATTGTGTTTTTTTTTACAGTTTTGTTTTTTTTTTTTGGTTTCGTGCCTGGTGTGATTTGTATGGTGTTTTGCAGGTTTGTCGCATGGTTTCTGCGTAAAAAACTTATGATTTTCCATGGCATTTGCTACATTTTGGTGCTTTGGTTTTCATTTTGCATG
>Ga0126342_10021146_pt1 | contig 10872 bp, 10 predicted proteins | sample Cyp1metagenome_FD_92528 | JGI IMG/M metagenome (GOLD analysis project Ga0126342, IMG submission 92528) | Coral microbial communities from Lord Howe Island, Old Settlement Bay, Australia - Cyphastrea 1 metagenome | ecosystem: Host-associated > Invertebrates > Cnidaria > Coral ... | reverse complement strand
CATATATATATATATATATATATATATATATATATATATATATATATATATACACATATATATATATATATATATATATATATCATGCCGCTGTTGAAGTTGAAAGGCTTTCATTGCAATGTATGCCATGCTGAATGGCCTAGGGCCTAGGGTTCATATATCATGATATACCCACCATTGAAACAGGTGTTCATGGATTAAACCCCTGAAACCAGCGTGGATCTCACTCGTGGCGGTTCAATCAGTTCAATCCTCACGTTTCGTGGCTAAAACCCATCTGGGATAGGTCCTCCCAAAATCGCCAGTGAAAAATCTCGGGAATTTCATGTGAACTTTGTGAAGCATCAGAGTTTGTACATCCGTGGTCTCGACAAGCTATGCTACATGTGGTTACAGCGAGCATTTCCTTGGCAGCTCCCGTGGAACCTTGGAGTTTGAGCGCAGTGGAGAGATCGAGACCCAGTAGCATTCTGGGCAAGGCGCCGTGGGAGTCATGGGGGTTTGATGCTTGGGATTTTTCCATGGATTTTTCCATTTTTTCGATAGATTCCGATTGTCTGATGCGAAACAAGATTCACCAAGATTTGGTGATGGGGGATGCGACTTTCCATAGTTTCGAATGTGTTGACCTCGCCAAAGTTAGGGATTTCCCTTTGCCCAAAAATACCTTACAGAACCAGGTACTTTTGAATCTGTATAATTTGAAGTCACCTTGCCATGGTCCTAATGTAAGCTGTGCAAATGTTCCAAATACTTTCCATCTTTTCATTGGATTTATACAATCAGAAGTGTTTCTTTTTTGATTTCCCTTTCCCAGAATTTCCTTACAGAACCAGGTACGCTAGACCTATCTTATTTGAAGCCAACTTACCATCCTGATGCAATCCGCTCAAGCATGCCAAATACTTTTATTGTTTCCCAACATTTCCAAAATCCAAGACCTATCGTCAAAGTATGTTTACATGTGTTCAGTTCTAAGGGCATTGTTTTTTGTTGCTGAGTATGCGTTGTCAAATAAATCTAAGTATATGGAACTTTCAAAACTACCAGATGGTTCTACGTAGACGGGTTTTAAATTTTGGAAAACCATGATTACTGTATAGTTACGTTTTTAATATATGGAAAACCCATGGGTTTTACATTTTGTGACCAACATAGCCAAGACTTTCCTTTGTTGCCCAAGTTGAGGTCGCACAGGCTCTCCACTTCACGGGCCCAGTGAAGGTCGAAGACACAGGTGACTGGATGGGTTCCATGATGGAACTTGATGGCACATCTCCATGCGCCGGTGAGACCGGTGAGAAATGATCAACACTTAGCAACAAGATTTTAACACTACACGAATCATCCAAATCATGAAACAATCATCAAGCAGAATTTTTTGAGAATTCCAGCATCATCGGAAAACATTTTGTATCCAGGATGAGATTTTTTCATTTTCTGTCCATCCACCAATCATTCCTGATCCCATATTTCATGAAACAATCATCCACTATTAACTGCTATTGACCAGCCATTGAAATTCAGATGATGATTATCCCATTGAAATAGTGAGTTTTCCCATCATCATGAAATAATCCCCAGTTTCAGGCGATTCCAGTGGTCTCTTGGCCTGCGACTTCGCGGTGCAGCAGCTCCGCGCCGGTGCATGTCCTACGGCTTTCGCGTCCGAGGGCCCAGGGGGATCCAGGGGGCCCAGCACCTGGCGATGGCTGGGGAAAATGATGGCTTTTTCCATGGATTTTTCATGGTGATTTTAAGCAACCATACTTGGGGGTTTGATGTTATTGTTGGATTTCTAACTTATCACGAAAGCTAGCTTCTGCTAGTTGAAGTCCCTCTTGCTTTCGCAAGGTATAGGGGGGGGGTCTGGAATCTCCAATCGCATGAAACTTCATACTCAACTACCCCCCCTCCCCCTGGCTGGTTCACAAGCAGTTTGGCCGTGGCTCAACCCACCCGAAAAAACACCGTGGGCATGTTGCCACCGGCAGCAAAATCGGCAGCATCAATTCGCATCCTCAGCATCATTGTGTTTTCATGCCAAGCTCCCTGCCAAGCTAGCTTTCATCCCTTACCCCTGGGCCTCAAGTAATATAACTACAAGAGTAATCAAGAGTAATGAAATATACCCTCTGGTAATTTAACGTAGCTATTGAAAATGACCATTAATAGTGGATTTTCCCATTAAAAATGGTGGATCTTTCCATAGCTATGTTAGTCATTACCAGAGGGTAATTATCAATACAACTACGCAATATACTATTATTACATATAGTGATATTATCACCACATATCACCTGTTGTTTGGTAGGAATCCTTCGGTGCTCGCCAAGGAGCTCGGCGAGTTTCATCGCAAGCCCCTGGCAGCTGGCCCTGCACGTGAGAGAAGGCGAGACATGTGGATTTTGAAGGGCCCAAAGTGTTGGAAAGAATAACTGAGTTGACTGGATCATGGAGAATTTGGTGATGTTTGTTAGTGACAATCGAAAAAACATCGACCATGAATACCTGGATCTTGGTGCACTTGGATCTTGGGGAAGTCTAAATGTTTGGTCAAATTGGTGATATGGCTATGGATCAATACCTATTAATACCATTTTTAGGGTGATGAACATCCATTTACCAGCTATTTTGAGGTTCACCAGGGGTACAAGGTTTTGACCCATCCCCATATGTTTGATGTTTGTTGCTTCAAATCTGCGCCCTCCGAGTCTCAGAGGCATGGCATCGCGTTCGGGGCGCACGCGATGCTTCGACCAAAGTGGTGATGGTTTCATTCAAGGAGAAGGTGGCGATGGCAGGGCAGATGAAGGTCCCCATTTATGGGGGGTTCCATAAATGGGGCCAAAGATGGATGGTCTTTTTCAAGGGAAGATCCTATTAAAAATTATTAAAATGGATGATTTAGGAATACCCCCATTTTAGGAAACCTTTAAATAGAGAGAAACGTCATGATATGGGTCTCTCTGAAAATGGGAGATTTATTCCCTGAAAATGGCATAATTCTTATGGGCACAAATTAGAGTATGATTAAACATCAATTTTTCGGGTATCCTATTTTCAGTGAAACCTATCATTTCCATAATTCATTCTGCCGATTCCCTAACATGTTGATGATCATTTGCTTTTCTAGATTTCTTTCATCTGTTTTTGGCAACGGACTTCTCCCGGAAACGCCTTCCTTTGAGGGGTGACCTCCATTCGACCAGAAATTTAGAGCTGATGTTTTGACTTGCCCAAGATTCTGCGTTTCTGTGTTGTGACCCGGGGGATTCTCCAAGCAAGTTGCCACTCTTTCAGTGGGGATAGAAGGAGCAAGTTGGAGAATTGTTGTTCCACAACATCTGCAACCGCTGCAACAGCCATAGTTTTTGTTCCACCTGGCAGGTGCTGTGGTGTTGATGTTGCAGCCATCCACCAAAGCTTCGGACGCACGCGGCTGGCACGTGGTCCCTCGACACTGAAATTGATGATGATCAAAAGGAGACCTTGCAGATAGCTATGCCTTTATGATGTAAGTAAAGCAATAGGATCCACCATCCCCAACTTTACCACAAATGGGTGGTAAAAACCATGAAACCACGGGTGGTTTATGGCATTGCTCTACTAATATTCCCACAGCAATTGCGGATCCTTCATCCTGGTCCCGACCTTGAGGTTGGAACTGCAAATCACAGCAAAGGCGGGAAAAACCTGGGCTGCATCCCCACCCCTGCTCTCGCTGGGTCCCCTTCTATCAGGTGAAGATGCGAATCTAAGGGCGCCCTCAGCAGCAGCCATGCAAGAAGTTCTGCTGAAGGTAGGGTGACAGTTTTTTTTTTTCTGAAGGACACAACGGATTTGTTATGGGATTTAGATGGATTTAGTAGGATATGGGATATAATATAACTTGCACAACCAACATCAACCAACAATCTCTTATTTGGGTTTGTCTGAAAGCGGTTACTGTAGTATCTCCAAACATGGCATTTTGTATAGTAGGAACGATGATGAGTGTATTTTGGGGTACCCCATGGTACCAGAGACACCCATGGATCCCCAATCCCCAGGCCTCACGGTACGCCCAGACTTGTCAACTTGCCAAGGAATAGGGACCCAGCGTACTGCATGGCACCAAAAAAAAGCGTTTTCTTGGCCACTTGGCCACCAAAAGCGGTGATCCTGCCATTTTCATCCATTTTCTGGTTTGGAACTCAATTTTGGAGTGTTGGTACTGGTAGGTTACAAGTTACAAGACCATTTTGGGTAGGCCTCGCGTGATGCGCAGCTGTCCTTCCCGGTGCTGGATGCGGCCGAGACGAGCTGCTGTGGGTTGCCGTGCTCGGGCTGAAGGGAGGCCAGAGATCACATGTCATCCATGTCTTTCAGGAACCAAACATGGAACCAACGCACATGACATGTTTTTTTGAACAGAACACATGTGTGTGGAATATGGAAAGTTGGTCAAAGTTATGAATGAATAAAAGGGTAGATTAAAAATGATACAAACCCTGTTAAGTTGTTGAAGTTTCTAGGTATATACTCAATTTATGGCCATTCAATAATAGGGAACATGATGATAAACAATGGGAGTCAACGGGGTTCCAAGTTTCCAGACAACCCAAATCGTAAGCATACTTAGAGGGATCCTGCCAACCCAGAAAAGATGCTTGCCACATGCGAGGCGTTGAATTTTATGGGCTGCCGGTTCTTTGGATTGGAAACTCTCATCCAATATATGATCTATGCACTGGTACACATCCATGTTGCTGGTGATCATGGCTGTACATTGTCTGATTTATCTGGGAAATCATAGAGCTTGGAGCCATCCCCCAATATCTTCATGTGCTCTGCGTGACAAACATCTGCACCACCCCAACCTGAAAAACCATATCGAAAGCCATCTACAGGGTATCTACCCTCCAGAAAACTCAGACATGGAAAATCTACCACAAAAGTCAATTACGCCATGATTTTCCCAACCTTTTTTCAATGCTTCTTGGAGGTGTATATAAACGCCACCAAGGGAGATACCGCCATTTGGCCAAGATGGGATCTTCCCCTTCCGTCGCCGAGCCGTCGCCGAGGACTGACGCCTTGGAGCTGCAGGTCTTGGAGAAAGCCGTGCAGCACAAGGTGATGCCCGAAGCCTGTCCTGTGATCACCTCTTGCTCCAAGGTAGGCCCGGTGATATCCGGTGGGCCCCATCCCAGTGACCAAAATGTGGGGATCGAAAGCTGGACCGTTGGGATGGGTTTTTAGCTGGTGCCAGTAGTTGAGGAGTTAAGAAAGTCCAATATTTCACATCTTATCACCCACCTACATAGTAAACCTATGAGATAAATGAGTTCGGGTACCTACATGGAGGTGGGTCAAACCCTATTGTTACCAGATTGGGCATAAACAGAACTAGCAGCTTTGATGTGAACAGGCTACCAGGGTAGCACCTTTGGGATGATTTTCCTGCCTCATTAGGCCTGCTGGGGCCACCTGGGAGTTGTGAGTGGCTTGTTGGGCATGGCCAGATCTTTGTTGCTGATTGCCCCTTGGCCGCAAAAAAAATCTGTCCACCTAGGGATCGGGAAAAAACCACTTAATTTGGGTTGGTGATTGTTGTGTTGGCAGTGATGTACTTTATGAATCTTCATGATTTTTCCATAGAAAAAACTGCTGATTCTGCTGATATATTTTCATACCCCAAACCGCCCGGAAATAGAAGATGTGCTGATTGAAATCACTGAAAAATCTGTAAATTGATGGCCATCCCACAGTTGAAATCTGGATTCTGGCTGATTTCTTTGAATCCACCGCAAGGTCATAAACATCCCAAACCAAGCCATGCATGGTTAGCTCCAAGCTTGCGTGTGAGTCCAAGCGCCATCAACTCACAAGTCAATACAAGTCATGTATTCTTTCACTCAAGTCTCCAAAAAGTTTCCCCAAACACATCATCTGCAGGCTTTTGAACACCGTATTTTCCATTATTTTCACAGGTTTTTTCGGCCTTGTGGATCCAGAAAGTTTCGGTTTTCGATTTTTCCACGAAGACACCAAGGGGAAGCAGCTCTTTGGACCTCAGCTCCACCTGCATCAGCTGCTGCCAGTGGAATCAGACCCTTCCAGGCGCGGAAGGGAACGGGGCGGGTCCCAGGATCTGTCGTTGGGTTTCGTTGATCTTTCGGAGTCTTAGTAGATTCTATACTTAGAAACACTTAGTAGATACTTAGTAGATGTTTTCTCATTAAACTAATTTATACGTTTGGCTGTTTGTTGAAGTTGTGTTTCTGGAGATAGCTTGAGATGGTTTTTTCAGGTGAGTCCTTATGGAAATTTAAGCGGGAAAGATCCGGGATCTATTGATGGTTCTTTTGGACTTGATCAACCGGCAAGCCTGGGTAAAACATGGTAAAACTCTTCAGAATTGCCATATTTTCAGCAACGCCAGGCTGTATCATGTCACCGAACAGCCGAACAGCAGGATCATACCACAAGGTCGCAGGCAGGGCCGTTGCGGCCCCATTTCAGAGCGCAACGGCACCCCGCCAGGCTGCATTTCTGTACGGAGGCCACACAAGGCTTCGGCCACACGCAGCTGCTGAGCGTGGCATCCTTCGGGGCAGGTGAGGGGAACTGCTGACGTGGCGATGGGGGGAAAAACCGCTGGGGATCACTGGTTGATGGGGATTCAGCTGATTCAATTGATTTACCTAGCAAAATATAGCAACATTATATATAAAATTGATGGGTTTCAAGAGAGAATAGGGAGAATAAAGGTGCGACTGCTAAGCAATAAGTGGCATCCGTGGCCTATGGTATGGCCATAGTCAGTCTTGAGTCTTAAGATATAGCCCACAATCGAAAAGGATGGAAAAGGTACATGGCCAACAAAAACATGGGGGCACACATTAGAATCAGTAGTATGGGTGTGTCTGAAAATGGGTTTTTTCTCGGTATATCCCCAAATACGGCAGCATCAGACTTCCACTTTGGGAAGATGATGAGAAATCACTGGAGGGGCGCCATGAGGCACCCGATTTTCAGACGAAGCCATAGAGCTGGTGGTTCCCGAGGCAGCCATGGCCAGCAATTGATCTCGGTGAAGTACCACGAGAAGGCCACCTGGTGGTGAAAAGCCATGGAACTCTTGGTTTCTCATACCACTTGTTCCCTACTTAAAATATCTTCAAGTATCTTCAAAGGACTCTATTGATCTCATCCAAAGTAATGTGTTTTGTAGGGGATTTCTTGTGGGAAAACTCCCATCCCTTCCATTCCCCCGGTGCTGCAGGTGAAGCCTGTGAGGTTGTCCTGGTATCCCTGCGAGACCAAGAAGAAGGACATCCGCAGGGGCGCCGCTGAGCGGAGCTATTTTCGGTACCTGAAAATAGGCAATTTAAACATCAACAACGGGGATTTCATGGGATTTTCATGGGATTTTTAACCATCAACAATCAAACGAGTCCATTTTGAGTTTGTGGGGAGGATCTCATGGGGATTTCATGGGGATACATGGGAAAAAACGAAAAACCACGATACGGGGGGTTTTGTAATTGGATTCACCACAGGATTTTGATGGTGTTGGTGTGTTGGTGTTTGACGGATGCATCAGGATCTAGCAGACAGGATTCTGATTCGCATAACCTGTTGTGGAAAGTCCTTCAAGCAGTATGAACAGCTTTCCAAGGAGGGGTCTTGACATTTCACACACTTGAACTTTCGTCGCATTCAGCTTGCAAAAATAACACTTGCCTTTGGTCCTTTGGTTGCCAAATTGACGGCCCATTTCCAACCCATCATCGCTGGCTGCCAGTGGATGCCTATGCAAAACAGAAGTATGGATTCACAATTGGAGAGAGAACATGGGTATTTTCATCGTAGATCGACAATACAGTACAGGTAAGGATTTCGACAGTAAATTAACGAGCGACCATTTGTGAGTGACTCTAACCATACAAATCCCCCCAAGACCGGGACTTTGGATAGACTTTGGCCATAAAGCCATAAATCTCTCAACAAAAAATGGTTCGTTTTTCTACCATGGATGGCTTCCCCTCGCTGGCTTTCCCCGCAGGATGTGTTGAAGGCGATCGTGGGATACGAAGTGGTGGGAACGATGTCCGCTTGGGACCGTGGTCTTCCCATGATGCCCCATCCGGACCGGAAGAGCTGGATTTGGCACCAATGAATGGGAGAAAACTGGATGGGGACATGAGATGTAGCCGTGTAGCCATTATGATTGGCGATTTATCATGATTTATCTCCATTCTTGGTGATTCATGGGTGATTTGTTGGGGATAAACATCCCCAGAGTTTTGATGAATGGTTGAATCACCGTTTATCTGTGGGGAACCAATGATTTCCCCTACATTTTCTGAGGAAATCCACCAGAACTGGGGAATCTATAGGGACCCCTAAGCCAAGGTGTAGAGGTTGGGGGCGTTGGAGGCTGCACCATAAACCTTTCCAGTTGGGGATGGTTTACACCACAAAAGAGGAACCCCCAGGCATTCAGGTTACACTATAGATGGTATATAGTTCTGGTTAAAAGCTTAGATACCATCTTCAGACAAGATCGTTGATAGGGCGATGCACATGTGTCCGAACATGCGGTCTGGTCGTAAAAAAACCAAACAGATTTCAGGCTGATAAAAGCCACTCTGACTGTTGGCAGAGTTTCTTTGGTTGACTATTTTCTTGAAATAGTCCCATCCCCCCAAATATTAAACACCTCCTAAAAATGGTCGAAAATTATATATGTATAAATCCCCTACTAGACCATGGTTTCTAGGGGGGTGTTATATAAGGGGGCAGGGATTACTAATCATGGATACATTGCGCTGTAAGTCACGCCTGGTCCCCCCGTCGGAACCACATTTGAGGTGAGAAATTTTCGTTGCAAATCTCAAAATCTGTTGCTATGGATTATTTCCAGCCTCAGAAATATTCAAACATGTCCTTGTTTGGTTGGAACCTTGCAATTTTGAAGAGCAGACTGTCCTATTGAATATACAATTTCTGAATATTTCTTGTTGTTCTTTATCATCCGTTGTTTAAGTTTAGTGGGAACCTTGCAAATTTGAAGAGCTTAATAGACAACGTGAGACTTTGAACCCTTCTGGGTGGAACCTCCATCTTGTTTTTCTGCTGACAACTTTTTGTTTCCATGACACCATGAAATAATATTCAAAGGGTCAACAACAACGCCAATATAAGTTCTATTTCCAATAGAACTTCGTCATCATCATCGTCATCATTCTTATGGTTATTATTATTATTGTTATTGTTATTGAGATATTACATTGTTATTAGTTATTATCATCATGTACTACTGTTTTTGTTTTTTCCCTTCTTTTTCCATCTTTTTCTCATGGTTCACCTTTCCCACCCCAGGACGACCCCACGAGCTTCTCATGCTTGCTGACCATCCGGCTCAGTGGTCCGATGCCTTAGCCGATTTTATCGGGAAAACTGGGGAAAACCAATGGTGATTCAATGGATTCAATGGTGATTTCATGGTGACTTAATGGTGATTTAATGGTGATTCAATGGTGATTCAATCTAAATGCAGACTCTCCATGTAGGGGCGGTGACTCAAATCTGGAGCTTTCTGGTGTCGTCTCTGCAACCAGGTTGCGAAAAGTTCCAGATCTGGATTGATGGCGACCCGGGGCGAGCTGGAAGCTCAGGACGGCCATTTGAAGATGGGAAACATCATGAACTGTCCATAAAATATAGATTGATTATAGATATCAATAACCATTAACTATCATAATGGTTTGTTAATGGTTTATTCTATCCCAATTATAGAATATTATGATAATAGATAGTTATCCCTATCCATCAATAATAGATGGTTTATCCCAATTATAGAATATTAACTATCATGAATTATCATGAACTATCATAGACAACTATCCCAATTATAGAATAAACCATTAACAAACCATTGATTGACTCCGGATTTGGGGAGGTGCTCTACCCTGTGGAGAGCCAGACTTCGGAGTCCAAAGTCTTGGGACCCGGAGAACAGGTGGACAGGCGAAAGGGGGATGGAGGCCACGTTTTTTTTTGGGCAAGTGGGAGTCGAACTTTGGGAAACCCATGTAATTGTTGCCGGATATATCATGATATATCACTTTTCCATATTTTTCCGATCTTTTCCTGATTGGCTACAAATTTAAGTGATGATGGTTGATTTGTGATGATGCTTGGCAGATTTGGTCGTTGGTTTCTGAGGGTCCTATCATAAATCCATTTGCTCAAAAAGATCTTCCCAGAAGTCCGAATCCGAACCACAAAAAATGAAGCCAGTCGGAAAGCCCGCTCTGGCAATTAGCTCCATGGAAAGATCTGGAAAGATCTGGAAAGTCCCCCATTGAAAATTAATGTTTTTCAATGTTTTTCCCATAGAATTCCCATGGCTCGATGATTTCCTGACATGTTTTTTTGGGACACCGGAGAGTATGTCTCATTAAACACCCCATGATATCAATGATATCCCATCAGAATATATTCGAATCTCCATCAAATCCAACTAAACCCCAGTTAAATCCCATGAAATATATGAAATCCAGTGAAATGCCATGGGAATCCCATTGAAAACCACCCGGATAGCCCTTTATAGGGCTCGGTGCTGGACTCTGCGTGACGCTCCTGGACATCGCTATGAGATCAGGTGGGGACCAAAGGAGTTCCATGGGATGGGCCATTTCTGCATTTTTACAGCACAAGTTGCTATGCCCCAATGTCTTTCGGGATGGTTGCAACCCATTGTAACATCGCGCGCGTCCGGTATTTGATGCGCACCGGTTCGCACCGGTTCGCACCGGTTCGCACGGATTCTTTTCGCGCATACAGACATACACACATGCTTGCCTGTCTTTGTGTTCT
>Ga0126342_10021145_pt1 | contig 10872 bp, 13 predicted proteins | sample Cyp1metagenome_FD_92528 | JGI IMG/M metagenome (GOLD analysis project Ga0126342, IMG submission 92528) | Coral microbial communities from Lord Howe Island, Old Settlement Bay, Australia - Cyphastrea 1 metagenome | ecosystem: Host-associated > Invertebrates > Cnidaria > Coral ... | reverse complement strand
TTTTTTCCGACAATCAGTACTTTCGGATGTTTTTGGTCTCAATGGCCGACATCATTGGCAGTTACGAGCGGCTGCCCAACGATGCGGTGCGGGCGGTTGCCGTCGCGAAGCGACGTGAATATACGGATTTTTAAATATACGAACAGGTATTTTAGACTACCTCCGGGAAGGTTTTCCTTGGCCCGCCCAACCATTTAAAGATACGGAATCCAATTCATTTAAAGATACTGCGGCTACATTTAAATATACGAACTGGTATTTCATACTACCTCCGGGGCCTTGCGGTCTGGCCCGCCCTCCACATATTTAAATGTCGTTACCATATGTTCAATTGCAGTCTCATCAGCCGCTACCAGTAATCCAATATCAGTCATCTAACATCCGTCGACCCATCTGTCATCCGAGACTTCCAAGATTTGAGGTTGGGCCTCACTGTCCCACTTGCATATCCTCCTGCTGCATCCTGGCAACATCTGAGGGCAAAGGCTTCCATTCAATTCCATTCATGCATTTTTTGGTGTTTCTTGTCCTTACATCACTTCAACAGCTGCATTTTGCTCCCAGGAACACGCCATTTTCGATTATCTTTTTGGAACACACCACAAAACCAGAACTGACAGTCAAGGTTCCTCATCAGTAAAGTCTACCGAACTGAAAGCAGGTGCTGGGGGTGCAGAGCCCCTGTCATCGTACCTTACTCTTCTCCGCTCTCAGCAAATGCACACAGCCCAAGGCAAGTCTTTGACGAATTCATGAATGGACTCGTTTATGGGAAAACGAAAATGCAACTATCGGTTGGGCACATGTGTGTGTATATATTTATATATATAATATATATAATATATATATATATATATTGATTGTATTGATTGACATATATATTTTCTTATGAACAAATGTAGACACGTCCCGTAAGTTCCACCTAAACCAATTCTGTCAAACTAGAACGACACTCAAAGGATAGTCTTCCGTGTCTTCTGTGGCTGCAGCAGTTCCACGTATGCGGCCATGCTAACAGGTGCTAGAGCCCCCTGCCACAGCGCGTGCGTGTGCTCATGCACCCATATCGAATCAAGGAACATCCCTACGGCAGCACTTAAGTTTCAAACACCTCAAGCTTATCAAATGATTTCTCATGGCGCCCGAATTGGTGTGGTATTTGCCAGCCAGCCACGTTTGAGTACTGGAATGTAGCAGTTGAAGACTTGACAGCTCGCCTGTACCATCGGATAAACTATAAGCCAATTGGCCGGGAAAGTAGGGTCGCCCGTCCTGCCCAGGGAGACCGGATGACACCCAGTACTCAAAGTCAAAAGGGATGTGACTGAGCCGCTAGCTGTCTCATCAAGCCAGATATCGTGAGGCTGGTGGCTGGTGGAGACACAGCATTAGATATCAGCAGCTTTTGACCTATGGTGCGGACAGTCCAGAAAGGATTGAGCAGCCTTTGCAAACAGCACCAGACTGCTGCCGAGCTGCTTCCAGCACTTTCATAGGACATATAGACTGCATACCTCAATCTTGAGCTTCCTTGATCAGCTGAGTACATGACTGTTGACTGTAGTTGAACTTCCGAACGAACCCGTAACCTTTCAACACATGAATGAGTACTGTAAGAGTCCTGCAGTAACTTGTTTGAGGACATCGGTCAATCTGCAGGCATATTGAGCATCCACCATCACAGCCAGCCATGACTTACAAATAACAGGATCCGAGCACTGACACGCAAAAGACTGCGAAAGACCGGCAAGCGATGGCAACCGCATCAGTCGGAGACTGCCCTATCCAGCAAAGTACACTGCGCCAACCCAGCTGCTCGTTGACACGACATCCGTCACAACGAAGTGTGGAAACTGCCACAATCTTGGCATATTCTCATCACAATTAGCTCAAAGCTGCATGCTCAACCACAAAAATTCATGATAGCACCAGGTAATTATCGGTTGTGAAGGTTCCTACTTCCATGCTATGTGCAAAAATAGGGTATCGGTAAGCGGGTGGTCCCTTCTCGGTCGTGAATGTTTTCGCGCAAATTGGAAAATCCCATGTGCACTCCCCACTACTTGAGTTTTCGGATAATTTTGTCGTTTACTCGATTCTACATGTATGTTTATTGATTTCTGGACAGATTTACAGAGCATCATGCACCTCCGACAGGCTGTCCAATACAATCATGAAAACAGCCATTCGGACAACTCCGCAACAGCCCAATACAAGGTGACCCGGGCAAAAGAATCACGGAGTAACAGCCGCAGCACCTACAACACAGAAAATATATGTTGAAAAATTATCTTTGCAATATGCTCCAGACACAAACCTCAACATTAACTGGGCAACTGCAAGCCTGGAGGACCACAACATCAACCAGTAACCAGTGCATGTCATCCGTCATCCCTCAGAACAAAACTGGGACACTGGACCCGACCGGCCCACCCGACCCGCCCTAGAAGGACAACATCCAAAACTGTCGCCACCTCGACATACCGAGCTCGACAACTTCTCTGAGCGCTGGCACGACGTGATCTCGGCGGTGCTCAGAGGTTCCTGCCAGCTGATCACACCTGGCAAGGGCCCGGTGCATCCCGGTGCATCCCGGTGCATCCCGGTGCATCCCGGTGCATCCCGGCACAATAGACTGTAGCAGTCGGTGTATCCATTGGTGCTCACCTGAAAGGACTTCTGGGTTCGTGTCGGTGTCGGAAAAGGTGACCTGAAACTGCACTGAGCACACCTCTCGAGACTAGAAGCCAGTTTGCAGGCTCTGATGTCCATGCAAAAAACAACAGTCATCTAGTCATTTACATAACACAGTGAATAATCCTCAACCGCATCACCAGCTACAAAATGCAGAATGCTTGTCAGCAGCAAAAGCCAAATCCACTCTCTGAGCAGCCAACTTGCAAACCCGCTAACGAATATAGGATGGTGGTAGTGGTGGTGACTGCAAGAATGGTGCCATGGAAAAAGGCAAGATACTTGTGGCAATGTATCGCGAAGGCAAAGCAACAAACTTCCTCAACGAAAAGTTGTTTGCAGCAAAAGGAGAACCGTGAAGGAAAAGACTCACCCGAAAGAAGCGGGGTGATCGAAGGCTTCAAATCTCTGCACCTGAGGTGGATGTAGTGGTTGGCAACAAAAAGACTTCGCTCTGAGATGCGCTTAGAGGGGCCTGCTTGCGGTGGCAGCTGATTGCCACGCTGCTCACGCAGCGGGCTGTCAAAATTTGCTTAGCAAAGATTAGAGAAACATGGCTGTGGGCAAAAGCAAAGTCATTATTAATTCATGAACCGTTGCTCATCACCAGTGGTAACATCGTTGCTGTGGCTTGGAGTGCCTGCCTGACCAACAGAATTTATTGCCTTCACCACGAAAGCATCGGCGCCGCTGAGCCTCAGTAGGCGCCAGCTATGAGGAGACTCGGCGTGGCTGAGTGAAGCTCTGTTTCTCTGCGCACTGGAACCAACTATCTCACATGGTCTCACCTTCAAAATGGGCTTGCCAAAAATGGACAAATCCAATGGTGTGTCATCATTTCCCCTTTAAAATGGCGATCTTGATCAATTCTTGGGGGGTACAGTACATTACTATATCAATCCATTTTTGCTGGTTGAATCCGCCGGTTTTGCGAGTGGATCTGCCATGCAATGTTTGACAGACCGAAATGGCACTTAGTGGCAAACAATGTCTCTGGAATAGTCAACTGCCGTGTTGTCACTCCAGATGCTGTGCCTATCGCAACTGTGCCCAAAGACCTGATTCAGGAAAGAGCCTAGACAGGATGATCTTTCCACAAATAAGTGGTTTGTCATATTCGTGAGGAAACATGCTAGGAGGACTTGCTGCGATTCCTGTTTTAAATATCCAACTAGTGAGCCAACATCCTCCAATCGTCAAAGAATACACCCATCACCTCACAACTAACACTGCCTCGTGAGCGTCCCGCTGAGGCTGCCGGCCTGCAGTTGCAGCTTCAAGTAAAGCCAGCATCGTATTGTTGGGCTTGTCTCAAGGCAGCCAATGGATTATCATCGTTCTCCAAATTAATCCAAATTAGATATCATTGCAATTTGTGGGTGATACTGTCGAAATACATCATCTTTGGACACAGCCTTGTGCTATTACTGTATCATTAATCTTTAGATTTGGTTGGACGAGTGCACAAACTGCCTAAACCACTGAACGACAGGAGCCTTTGCCCTGCTTTTTAACATCAAACATGGTGGTTGAAGTTTGTCAAGAACGCAATGATGGGGAGTGATGTAGCTGCATTCCGCACATTAATCATGCCGGATAATGCAGCAGTTTTGCATTCGGTGAGATTCAGACCATGGTAAGCTTTAACAAAATGCCCCTGTAGGTGCAGTATCCCTCGACTCAATGCATTTTTTTGGATGTCCTCGGCCAAAAAGACTTCGAAGGAGTCTGCGAGGCCCCAGTCCTTCCGTAATGCACTCTTGTTGGAGAAGCCATGCTCTGGAATATTCTGGAATGCCCAAAAAATCCACGGTTCCTCAGAGACTTGGGGATAATCAGGTCCAGTAGTAGTCCTTGGTTCGGCACAAGGCAAGCCCGGACCCCATAGCCTCGAAATAGTTGTTGGTCACAAGTAATAAGTGTCTGGCCAATCCAAGATGCCTTCCACATGTGTGCCAGAGTTGGCAGGGTTTGTCTGATCCTGCTTCAGCAAAGTCACAAGAGATTACAAAAAAAAACAAAGCGCACGGACGTGAGCAATGAATTGTCCATGGTAGATCGTGTTAGTGCATAAGCTTAAGCAATTTCTATTCATGCGGACAAAGTTGTTCACGACATGACAAAACATGGTCGCCCCCGTCCAAAGATAGACATTGACACATGGTCCACCACCCATCAACCGTGTGAAACCACAAAACGATGGCGCTTTCTGGGCAGCCCACGCCACAACTAACCGTTACTAACCCTCAGAGAAGGTATGCGCAAACCCGCGTGAAAAGTACATTTTTCATTCACATGCACACAAACTACGCAGGAGATCGCAGGAGTATGTTCCAATTATACATGACAAAGCCTCGGCAAGAATGCACAAAGCTCATTAGGCGTCGTCGGCGATCTTATCTTGTCTGATGAAGCCGCTCTAGCAGTGGCTAAGGGGTGAAAAGCAGATTCATAAGGATAGCAGAGACGTTTTACTTCTATCTATTCGCAAGTCTTTCTGCCTGAATCCTTACTTCATTACTTCTTTGCTTGCATGAATGTGCAGTGCAGGTTGCGCTGCTGAAAAGTGCGTCCAGTCAGAGTTTTTATTCTGACATCGTGACAGTCTGCGCAAATGTTGATGCGTCGAGCGCGATTATTTTGGACGCGTCGTCACAAGTGCATTGAGCTGCGATTCAGAGTGGATGCAAGCACGCAGGAGTTGCGCGTTCCCAGTTGGCTGCCAGCATTGCAAGAAAAACATAGAAAAACTATCCAGAAAGGTCCAACGGCTTTCCTGCTCATCAAAACGGATTCCCACTTGATGCTAGTGGCTCATACAGAGCAGAAGAGCGGGCACCAGAAGCGATTTCAGTGGCGCATTGTCACAATATGTCACAATAATGCCCCTGCAGAATTTAATCAAACAAACTTTCACAAAGGCTTTCTCCTTCAGTCATGCCAACAAATCATGTTTTGCAGCAGAACTCAACCACATCGAGACAAAATCTACTGCGCAACCCACCATGAAGTTCAATGTCTCGAGCTGGAGGCTAGTTGGAAGGTTTGTGCTTTGAACATCCTGAGGCGCAGCCGATCCAAATGATGAAGATCAAAGCCAACTGAATTAGAGCAGAAACTTCCGAAGGCTAAGCAACACACAATCAGTCTCATGTGGGTAGCTTCTGAAACTGTCTGTATCGGATCTCCAGCTGCCAGCTGGCCAGCTGGAGAAGCCCCAGCAGATAAAACCTCAAAGAGCACCCCGAAAAAAATCAACAGTTGGCTCAGCAGGGGGGTGAAGTTGGCCTTTGACTACACTTGCAGAAGCTGCGTCGGTTTGCAGAATTGAAGTTAGATGCAAAAGGAAGCGCAGGAATTGGATCTCACTATATAAGCAACCACAATGACGCCAAGATTCTTGAGGACTCATTTTGGGATACGTATATAACTATATAACTTCTTCAGACTTTGACCGAAACTACTTATCAAACAAGCGACAAAAAGCCACTGCGCAGGATATTGGTCTGCTGGGTAGGTAGCAAGGTCAAGGGAATCATCACTCCTGCTCAAATTCTGCTTGCAGACATACAACGCACTCTTTGAATTCACTTCATGAATCATCGCTTAGGTACGCGTCCTTGTTTCACTAGGTCCAAACAGCCAATTGGTTGTTGGGTCCAAGACGCACATACACCTCAGTTGCCATTCTGCACTGGAAGTCAGTGGCGGCAGCCCCCTTTCTACAGAAGCTTGCCATGTGGCAATCAAAGCTGGCTGAAACCGTCAGGATCCTGACGAGCTTAGGATTAATGCTCACACAATGTGCGCATATGTATACGTACAACAGATCCATATTGCAATATACATATATGTATTCGTATGTACATGCTAAACAAACAAGTGAAGCAGTACAAGCGTTCAGTTTAAATATGTTTAAATCACACCCTGTTCCATTGAGAGAGTACAGTTCTGCAAGTACAGCTCTGCAAGCAAGTAAAACTTCCAAAACAAATGTATTGTTTATCAATTCAGAAATTTACATGTTGTTGAGAAGGTGCAGCATTAAAAGCAATGTGCATTTATTGTAGGAGGTGCTCCTTTCAGAAACTTTACGCATTCTTTCCTCCGAGGCACTTTCAGAAAGCTTCTCATTTATTGATATTTATTGTAGGAAATGCTCGAATCCTCTGAGATATTTTCTGCTGAAGACTGTAGCATTCATTGTAAGAAGCTCAATTTTGGGGAATACTGATCCAAGGAAATCCGAAAAGTGAAGCACCATTTCTTTTGGATGCTCTTTAGATAGTGTACGGAGCCTTTCCTCGATGCGGTGTTTGCCTCGAACGAAATTGTCACTTTTCCACACTGCTAATCCTGGAAGAACTGTAGTGAAGCATTTTGGATTAGTCACATGCTGCATTCCTTCAGGAAAGAGGAGTATCTCTTGACGCGTGCCCATGCTCGCTAAAAAAATGCACGCCACCTGTCCTTATTGAATGCTATTTTTTGGGAAGGGGACAACATTTTCTTGCAAGGCCGCGCCCGCGCTGTCTTGATGGATTTGCATTTTCGTGTGCGGTTAGTTGGACATGCAGCATGCACATCAAGACAACCCCGTAGGTGTGCTGTTGGGGTATGGAATCACATTTCCTTGAAAAGGATTGTTGCACTTATTTGTTTTGCAGTCAAAGCTGTGCTTCTTTTGCAGGTCATTGCACGTCGATTGTGGAATGCGGAATATTGCACTTTCCCAGTTTCCAAGAGTTGCTGCGCAAATACCGTATATGCACAAAACACTGATCATGGTGACATTCGAAGATGTCCATACCCCAGTTGTTCTGTTGAGTTATATAGGTGTTCTAATAATGACCATGGCAAACAATTCCCAATATTCCTTCACCTAAATGACCAAATCTCAGAAACATAATATGTTTTGCCTGCCGCACATGTAAAAAAATAGTGTAATAAATATTTGTAATTTGATATGTCTAAACACAACCTCAATTTTGTTATTACCTCTAAGAGTCGCAGAATGAGAAACTGTCTCTGCACAAGCCTGGTCCATGGACAGTGGCATGAATTGCTGGTCAAACAAAACGAACGCTTAACCTGATGATTTCTGAAAGAGGGGTTCAACAAGGAAAAAATAGCGACAGAATTCCGAACAGAAAACCCAGTGAGACCGAATGCAACCTGGGCACGGCGCTGGATTGGCTGTGTCGAACAGTTGAGTCTTTACCGATGTGTCAGAAAGATCCCAGTTCAACCGAACGTGGTATTGAACGATGCCAGTAAGATCTGCAGGCGCAACCTCCGCACACGCATGTGACAATCTCATGATCCAGAAGCGCTGCTGTTTTGCAAGCCAGTGCAATGCAGCAAAAGTCAACAACCTTTTGACAATAGGCCTACTTGATGAGCTGACATCATGAGGTGCTGCCATGATGCCCACGAGACAGTGCCACCAACGAAGAAAACCCTAGTATCTGTGTCTGTGAACGAAAGGCTGGTAACGGCCGCCAAACCACTACTTAGTCTCCTTGGTTGGCACAAGTAAGCGGCGAACAGACAAACAGACAAACTACAATCAAACTACTATCAGGAAGTCAAAAATTCTGAAAGAACAATCTGAATGACTTAAACATCTCAACTGCGGCTGTGTTTCCTCATGTACACATCACCTGGCCGTGTCAATCTCACCCCCTGACTCATAATCGCATATAATCGCCAACTCGATCAATTCTTTTGCCTGGTTGTGCTTCTCCGAAGTGCTCTGAATGGTTCCGCGGCACATGTGTCGGGCTTGCCCGCGAGTCTTCAAAAAATACAGTCGCCTCCTGGGAAGGAAAGAACCAACCATCCGAATTATGCAAAACACATGCCTTAGGTTGCGTGCATTTGACATTAAGTTGTATTTCAGTCTAGAACGGTCCTGGCCTGAGCTCCACAGTTTATTCGAAGACTTGCAGGAAAAGAACAGAGGAATAGCCTTGGGAAAGCAGCAGCTTGCAACTTCAGCTCGCCACAAACAAAACAATTCCTGCAGCCGGAAGTGCTGACATTTCAAATTTTCCAATTAACTAGCTCTCACCCAGCACTGGGCGGCCCACAGAATGCGTCTCCATGGTAAGTCCCAAAAAGTCATAGAACTTCTCATGTCCGGCAGCCTCCTTGGACGCTCCAACCCCCAAAAAACTGGAGGAACATAATTTGGCGGGCTATTGGAAGCCTGCAATGCAGATTTCTATTGGACTCATTGTTACGTTTCGTCTTGGCTGCGCAAGATTGCCGCAACTGTAAAGCAACAACGCCAAAACATGTTACAAAAACACAAGTAAGATTCAATTTCAATGTGCACATGCTCCACTACTTCTGCGCTGCCTCTCTGAGAAACTTCATGATGGTTGCAACCGACAAGAACGGCCAGCATTCTGAGCTTTCCCAGACCAGCGTTTCAATGGTCTGGGAAAACGTTCTCTAGATATGTAGAGACTCTGTAGAGAGGTGAAACGCTTGATCGGATCGAAACACAAATTGTTGCTGATTTACTAGTATGATCTTCATGTCCAAGCCAGCAAAAATGATTGATGCTGCATGCGATTGGCATGACTGCCGTGTAGCCCCTCAGAACGCACAACTGTGTGATGGGATTAACCTTGCTGGATCCAGAATGGCTTGGGCTAGGTTTGGAAATGCCAGCACGTTCACAAGTGCTTGCAAAACTTTCACGATGGCCTCGCCATGCAACCTACCTCACAACACCTTCGCACATTCTTCAGCGCAGCTCTTTGTCTGCTTGTCTGCAATATCTCATAAAATTAAAGGACCGGATAACCCCACATGTCAATTTTTTCCAATGATCACCAAGCAGATGTGAAAATGAGATGGGAAAGGCAGGAAGGAAAGGCGATGGTGCAAGACAGGTTGGGTGAAAGAGCTGTGTGTGACAGTGTTTTGTGTGTGTGTGTGTATAAGTTTGTGTGTGTAAGAGTTGTATGTGACAAAGTTGTGTGTAAAATATTGCGTGTGAAAGAGATGTATGTGACAAACATGTGTGTAAAAGAGTTGTGTGTGTGAAAGAGATGTGTGTGACAAAGTCGTGTGTGAAAGAGTTGCGTGTGACAAAATTGTGTGTGAAAGGGTTGTGTGACAAAGCTGTGTGTGGAAGGAATCTGTGACAAAGTTGTGTGGAAGAGTTTGTGTGACAAAGTTGTGTGACAAAATTGTGTGTGAAAGAAATGTGCGACAAAGTTGTGTGTGAAAGTTGTGTGTGTGACAAAGTGGTGTGTGTGCGTGTGTGTGACAAAAGCCACCAGAACCAGACTAGTGCCATAAGTGCCACACCCGCCACGCGAAGTGAAGGTCGATGTCACCAAGTACCACGGCTGCCACGCAAAGTGAAGGTCGATGTCTCCAAGCGCCACACCTGCCACACAAACAGCCATGGTGACCACGGCAGCAAACGGGAACCAAGCGCGCCACCAGGGCCAGCCCAGTGCCATAAGTGCCACGCCTGCCATGCAAAGTGACGGCCGATGTCACCAAGTGCCACGCCTGCCGCGCAAAGAACCAAGCGCGCCACCAGAGCCAGCCAGTGCCATAAGCGCCACACCTGCCACGCAAAGTGGAGGTCCATGTTCGCCAAGTGCCACGCCTGCCACGCAAAGTGGCAGTCGATGCCGCCAAATGCCACGCCTGCCACGCCAACAGCCGGGGCGACAAGGGCGCCAAACAGGACCCAAGCGCGCCACTAGTGTTATGAGAATCTTACAGCCACAGACTGGGTCCGGACCAAGAAATTATTTTTTCATTTTTTTCATTTTTGTTTTTCATTTTTTTTCCTGTTTCATATCATTCTCTGATCATGTGAAGTTGTCATTTTCCTTTTTTTGTCTCCCCAATAATGTGGAAATTTCATTCTCATTTGTTTATCGTGTTTCCCTCATGTGCAGTTAATATTATCATGTTCATACTTGTTCCTTCTAGATTAGTAGATACACAAAGAAAAACATCGAAGTCGAAAACGCAAAAGTTCCGGCCACAATTCTTATGGGGTCGTAATTCACGACTGTCACAAGTACGCATCAGGTTAACTCTTGTCAACTAACTCTATTTACAGCAGAATTTTGGAATTTGAAACGCAAGTTGATGATCATGTAGCAAGAGACAAGGAAAAGTCAAGCATGTGATCACAAC
>Ga0126342_10021144_pt1 | contig 10872 bp, 15 predicted proteins | sample Cyp1metagenome_FD_92528 | JGI IMG/M metagenome (GOLD analysis project Ga0126342, IMG submission 92528) | Coral microbial communities from Lord Howe Island, Old Settlement Bay, Australia - Cyphastrea 1 metagenome | ecosystem: Host-associated > Invertebrates > Cnidaria > Coral ... | reverse complement strand
TATATAAATTATATTTAAAATATATATATTTATATTAATAATTATTATTTATAAATTATTTATATTAAATATATATATAATAATATTATTATCAAAAATATAAATTTATTAAAATAAAAACTATTTAATATAATAATAATATTATTTTAAAATAAATATATATTAAAAATAAATATTAATATAATATATATTTATAATATATATATTATTCATATTATTTATATAAAGAAAAAAAAAAATATTTCGTGTGATCCCCTCCATAATATTTATATATTTTCTTACTGATAAATCTTCTGGCATTCTATCTGACATATTTTCTGGTATTCTATCTGGCATTCTATCTGACATATCTTCTGGCATTCTATCTGACATATCTTCTGGCATATATTTTGACATATTTTCTGATATATTTTTTGGCATTCTATCTGATATATTTTCAGTTTTATTTTCTAGTATATTTTCTGGCATTTTATCTGGCATTTTATCTGGTATATCTTCTGGCATATTATCTGGCAAATTTGTTGGGATTTTATTTAGTATATTTTGAGGCATTTTATCTAATATTTTATCTGATATACCTTCTGGCATTCTATCTGGCATATCTTCTGGCATTCTATCTGATAGATTTTCTGGCATTCTATCTGGCATATTTTCTGGCATTTTATCTGGTCGTTGAGGTCCAGCGGTACACACTGAGTTGGACAGGTCCCAGGTTGAGGTCCAGCGGTGCACATTGAGCTGGGAAGACCCCCAGTTGAGGTCCAGCAGTGTACACTGAGCTGGGCAGGTCCCAGGTTGAGGTCCAGCGGGGAAGGTCCTAGATTGAGGTCCAGCAGTGCACACTGAGCTGGGAAGGTCCCAGGTTGAGGTCCAGCGATGCATACTGAGCTGGGAAGGTCCCAGGTTGAGGTCCAGCGGTGCATACTGAGGGGGGAAATTGGCAAAAATCTTAGCGAAGAGATTTAGTAAAAAGCTTAGCGAAAAATTAGTAAAATTGAAATACAGGTAAAAATTAATACATATATAATAAAAAAACATATTTAAAAAAAAAGGAAGAACACAGAAATAAAAAAAAAAATCTAGTCGAAGAAAAAAAAAATACTTTACTTCGTATGATCCCCACCATGACATTTATAGATTTTCTTATTGGCAAATCTTTTGACATTCTATCTGACATATCTTCTGGCATTCTATCTGGCATATCTTCTGGCATATATTCTGACATATCTTCTGACATTCTATTTGGCATTCTATCTGGCATATCTTCTGGCATATATTCTGACATATATCTGGCATTCTATCTGGCAAATCTTCTAGCATTCTATCTGGCATATCTTCTGGTATTTTATTTGACATATCTTCTGGCATTCTATCTGGCAAATCTGATATATTTTATTTGGCATATTTTCTGGTATTCTATTTAACATATCTTCTGGTATTTTATCTGGCATTCTATCTGGTATATTTTCTGGCATATATTTTGACATATCTTCTGGCATTTTATCTGGTATTCTATCTAGCATATTTTCTGACATTCTTTTTTATTTTCTTCTACACATTCTTTGTCCCATATCTTCCTATATGAGCTCCGGCAGGGAACACTTGGCGTAGATACTCGCGGTTAAAGTCCGGCAGGGAATACTAGGCATGGATGGTCGTGGTTGAGGTCCGGCAAGGAACACTGGGTGGGATAGTCGCGGTTGAGGTCCGGCAGGGAACACTGGATGTAGATATTCGCGGTTGAGGTCCGGCAGGGAATACTAGCCGTGGATGGTCGCGGTTAAGGTCCGGCAGGGAACACTGAATGTAGATAATTGTGGTTAAAATCCGACATGGAACATTAGGCGTGGATAGTCGTAATTAAGGTCCAGCAGGGAACACTGGGTGTAAATAATTATAATAAAGGTCCGATAAAAAATATTGTAAATCGCGAGTCGCAATTAAATAGGAACACAACAAAAACAACGAAACGAAGAGGAAAAGGAGGAGGACGAGAAAAACCAGGCAACTAACATAAAATCTAATAACCCTCTAATTTCAGTAAGAATTAATAAAATTTACCTAGCAAATAAAAAAAAATTATATTTTTTAATATTTTAAATAATAAATAAATATTTTTAAAATAATTCCCAATATATTTATTTTTTATTTTAATATAATATTATATTATTTATTTATTAATTTCCTATATATATTTAAAAATATCAAAATCAAATAATATATATTTTTTATATAAATATATAAATATATTTTAATATAAAAATAACTAATAATATATAATTATTTTTTTAAAATATTTTTAATAATTTAAATTCAATAATAATATCTTAATATTACCAAAAAATACCATTAAATATCTAAATAATTATTCAAAATATAAAATTTATAAAATAATATATATTTCAAAAAAAATCAATATATATTTTTGTTATTTAATAATTATTATTTTATTAATTAATTTTTTTTGTTTAAAATAAATAAAAACATAAATATAAAACAATATTTTCTTATTAATTTATTTTAATTATTAAGATGGCATTAAAAAAATATATATTAAATATTCCTGAGAACGGATAATTTTATCGGAAAATAGATCCGGGGCACCAATCCCTTGATAAGCCGGCCCCGAAAAGGTAAGGACTTTCTCATCTCTATCGGCGCTCCCTCCCATTGATCTGTCGCCGCCCAGCCCGCTAAACTGGGTGTCCTTACTGACGAACGCTTTCACAGCGTGTTTTTGGAATCCTTGGTGCCTGGTTTTTTGGGGAATGTAAATGCCAGCAGTATCCAGCAGTTATGTTGGCTGATTTTTCGATTGCCGGCTCCCAAAAAAGGATTGTGAGCAACAGCAAGCACAATCTACGGAGCTGCTTCTCAAATAATGGGCTATGTTCCCTGACGATCACCACAACAGCAGTCCCGTTGCTTAGCGCCACAGAAGTGGCTCTGTTGGGAACATTTCGGACAAAAATGATCAAACTCAGCGGTTTACTAAATTCGGCCGAAAACACAATGAATTTCTGGTTGTGCATCATAATCAAACATTCGACGGTTTTTGCATATGCAGCCAATCAAACAAAATGCGCCAAAAATCATGAAGGCAACAGCTTATTACATGTGCCCCGCATATGGCAGGCATACCTTGGCATGTACCTTTACAAATTAGACGGGTGGGATTTAAACTTCAGCGCGTGTTGCGCCCAAAAGTTGACCATTTTAAATCGACAAAAGCAAAAAAGACATCTCGCACCCCAAATGTAGCTGTTCCCTCTATTGCGCAAGCTTATGCTCCAACGATCGCATCATCTGAGCATGATATAGCATGATGGGGGTACTCTCGCATGTGTCGTCTTGACAGACCTACCTTCAAGCACATTTCCATCCAAGCGATTGTTGCTCATTTCAATGTTTCATATGTTTTTACGCGCGAAATTCCTAAACCAAAGCCTTTAATCCGACGTGCGGCAAGTGGGGGCATCACTAAATCCACAAAAAAGTTCGCAGCCAAACCCTAAGTTGCAGATTGGCCCAACATGGCCCAACTATTTTGCAAATATGTTGCCTGGGGAAGAAGCGTTCAACGAAGACCGGCAGGTAGTTCAAAGAAGAGGCAACTGAAGAAAGCGCGACAGCTACCCGATGTCTTGCTGTGGTGTTTTGCCACCGAAGTGGCCTTTAGCTTGTGTCTCTGATCTCCTGCTCTGGTGTTTCATGTCTCCTGATCGTTTCGGGCGTTGGTTGGAAACACTGCACAAAGAAATGCGTTCTGCACCCACTGGGCAATCTATATTATATGTTCGAACTTATGCTACAATTTTTGCTGTTCTCCTTTGGTTTTGTTGGATTTTTTGCGTTGACATACTATATGACTTTAGCTTTCGACTGTTGTCCAGTGCGGTTGCCTTTCACGTTGGGCCACTTTCTTGTGCAGCTGCGTGAAGGATTTTCGGCTGACTTCTGTGAGGAAGCGGCTGCACGAAGCAGCAGCAAAAGCAGCCATAAGAAACAGCCAAGAACACAAAGTCCACGAGCAAAGGTAGCTTAAAGAGGAAGCTGATAGAACAGTGCGCAAATCCTTGACGCAGCGACTCAAGTGCACGGAGAGAATGTGAGGAGATAGCAGAAAAACAAGTCGCGCCTTAATGATCAAATTACAGTAGTTAAATATCATCAGCCATGAAGCGCATATGAACCGCAAAGGGCGATGAACGAGTGAAAGTCGAACGAGGAATTTAACGCACCGGCGAACGAACAAAGTAGTGCAGTCCAGAACCACGGTATGCGCGAATCTTGAAGCACAACAATTTTGAAGGAATGAATAAAGTCGCAGTTCAAGATCATACAGGCTCAGCCTCAAGTACGGACATGGGGCTGCCTCGCAACCAGTCACTGCTTTGCAAGCAGCAACCAAAGAGTGATAGGGGCTCCTGTTCAACGAAGCAAGAAAATCGAAAGCTGCATGCCACTGGGCACCTGCTGCAAGAGCCGCCATGGCTTCGCAGTATGTCACCAGCGTGCCGTGCGCACTGCTGTTCTGGGCCTGCGCAAAAAGCAAGATTGCACTTCGCCACTGGCTGCCCTTGGAGCAAGCGCTCATTGCCGCATTGAATGTGATAATGCTTGGGCGAAAAGTATTGCCTTGCAGTTCCGCGATGAGCTGGACAGCCAACTGCCAATAGCTGCCTTTCTCACAGCTGCTGATGGCTGTGTTGTAGAGCACCAAGGTCTCCTCAACCCGCGCTGCTTGGCAAGAATCAAACACCTCCAAAGCCAGTGCCCAGCGTCTTGAAGTTTCACAGGCGCTGATGCCTGCCTTGGCACCCAGTCTGCTTTCCACATAGCCCGAACAAGGGCAAGGGTTCAAGCAAACTGTCTTGTGGCACTAAGCTAGGTTTGGGCCAAGGCGCGCTGTATGTAACCACAGACTTCTCCTAGCCAGGAAAAACAGGCGTCTCTTCTCTCAAGCCCAGAAAAATACGCAAGCGGGATCATTAGTATGTCCATGTGCAATGACACTCACAGGAATGCTGGTATATCAAAACTCGCCATGAGGAGCACGAAAACAATAGAAGCAAGTGCTGGCAAGTTTCCAAACTATGTGACGCAAAACCCGCGAGCAATAACAAAGCCCACTGCCACTGCTCTCCACTTGCACATGCGCTGATGGCTGCCTGGGCAAATCCAAAAAGAGTCGCCTGCTTCACAAAAAAATGCTGCAAAGTGTGTATGTTTGCCATTCCCCTCCATCTCAAGACTTCTGGAGGGGAAGCTGGTATGTTCGCTTGTAGCAAACCTATGTGCAGAAAAGAAGCGTTGCATGTGACTGTGCTGTATCGCATGCTTTGGGCACCCAGTTGAGCAAACAGGAACAAGGCCCTCTCCCATTCTTTGCACTTTTCGCAGGCGCTCATTGCCGCATTGTAGATGATGGAGTTGGAGCGAATCTTGGATGCTTCCTAGAGCGCAAGCTAGCAGCTATTGGCTACTGGCATGAAAAAACACATTAACCACCCGGCAAGGAAGAGCCAGAGAGGGAATGCTGTGCTGAAGAGTTCTATGGCCAAGATACTAGTTCGGCCAAAAAGTGCAAAGCCCTCGTCCATTGTCCGCCCTTTTCGCAGGCACTGATGCAAGCAGCATAAGTCACCACGGTGGCTTCCAACCGAAGGTCTCTCAGCTTCTCGAAAATGTTCAAGGCAGTGAGCCATCGCTTGCCTAGGTGACGACATTGGCCAAAAAAGCGGGAAAATCAACTGTTTTGAGCCAGTGTGGGATGGCCAAGGCTAAGCCCAACCCACCCAGCCAGGTTACATTTCTCGCAAGCGCTGATCGCTGCGTTATAGGTGATGATATTAGCTGCCAACTCTGCTGCTCCCATTTGGTTGAGAAGCTCCAGCGAGAGTTGCCATTTACCACAGCCAGCACATGCGCTGATGGCAGCACTATAGGACCGGATGCTTGCTTGCAATGAAGATTCCAGAAGCTGATATAGAAGCAGCAGGGCCTGAGCTTTTTGGTACGGTGCTTACCAAGACTTAGCCAGCGATGGAAAAGCACTCTTGACACTATGAAGCACAAAGGGCAACCTTGTTTGAGTTCAGTGGCCCGGTGCCATTGTGCACCTGACTCACATGCACTGATGGCTGCGCCAAAGGTGATGATTGTTGCATCGAGACGCAAGTCATTGACATGTTTGAAGAGGCTCAGCGCCCGCTGCCACTCGTCACAACGCTCACATGCACTGATTGCAGCGTTGCTGGAAATGATGGTGCCTTGCAACTTGCAATCCTGAGGCGCAAGGCCCAGCGATTATCATTTGGGAATGGGTTAAAAACATATTTTACATTTTTGTGATTGTACTGGTTGAACTTTGTGATCGTGTATATGGTCTCGCCCAACCATCAATGGCAGCAACCGCAGTTCCTTTTGCTTGGAGGGGCAAGCGTGTCTTGAGCCAAGAACCGGTCACATATGCATTCGGTACATCGGTGCTGGCCGCTGTTATTGCCTTAACCATGGATGGATTCCCGCCTATGTCCCTTTGACACCCCCCATCCCCAACCTTATGTTTTGGTTGGGTACCGGAGCAAACGCATGGGACTCTAAATTGGCGTTCCATCCCTTTCGAATTAATGTCTTTCCGTGCCATAAAAATGTAATACTGTACGATGTGGACTCTAACGCTATGTACATTATGCGTGGACGATCACGTACTCCTAGTGGCGGACTCACGCACTAGTTTCCGGCCACGTCCCAGGATCATGTACTCTCAGTGGCGGACTCACACACTGATTTCCGATCACCTCTTGACTGTACACTACTGTCTGATGTCCACATTATCCAGACTTCCGATCTCGTTCAGACTCAAAAATTTTGAGCTTTCGCACGGAAGCTGTCTTCGCAGCTCCTATTCGTAGGCTCTACTTTAATTAGCCCGGCGCTCATGCCTCTCTCAGAAGTTCCCCGCAGTGTTGTAGACCAGACGCTCTTCATTTCTTCCTCCTTTTCTTGGTCTCCTTTGCGTCTTTGCTACCTGATGCAGCGCCCTCTTCCGTTCCCGGGACGTTGGCGATGGCCCTGATGTAGTTCCGCACTCTGTCTCGTTCTGAAGGGTCAAGAGTTCTGATGCTGGTCTCCAACTGTGTCTCGCTCTGCGTGACAGCCTTCAGCTTGCCCTCCCATGATCGTTGTAGCGCTTGAGGAAGCTGCAGTCCAACTTTGTTGAGGGTCACGAGAACAGCGCAGGTGCGTGCTCGTTCAGTTAGGGGGTCGAGGTGCACGTGATCATCTCGTCTTGGCGGGTCTACCCTGAAATAATCATAGGATCGTACTGCGAATGTCCCTGCAATGATCTTGCGGACAAAGTCAGTAGCTTCATGCCGAACTTCAATCTTTCTCTCTTCATCCACGCCGAAAGCGTCGATGACCTTGGTGTTGATGAGTTGTGGTGTCACCCCAGTCAGCACAAGGTACTTCATAATTTTGCACAAAGTCCTTATGCCATTCACCCCCTTCAGGTATACTTCAAGGTCCCTCCCACCGATCTTGCCGTCTTTGGCGTGCTCCTGGAATGCCGCCTTAAACTCAGCCTCGTTAGGTTCCCTGAGATCACCTCCGGCATTTTCACCGAAGTATGGAATATATCCGTCAAATTCAGGAAGTAGCCTATCCGTCTGTGTGGATAGCGGTCCACGCGTGATACAGTCTGTACCGGTCCTTCAGGTAACTGAGGATCATGGAGTTTGGGCCAACACGAGAGGTGCGTAGCCCAGGCTTCCAATTTGGAGGCGGACTGCACCAACGGAAAAGAGGAATAGCCAACAAAACCGTCACAGGGAAAAACCTTCTTGGAGGATCATGGTGTCAATGGCTCTCGCAGTGCTGTCGATCAAGTCAAAGGTGATGAGGTCGCCGAACTTGGTGAGCTTTCGACGGAATGCACCTCGATAGGTCTTGTGATGTTTCATCTTGGCCCGTACACAAGAGTTGCAGTACGGATTCTTGTATCGATGCGTCAACAAGTGCTCTAGAGTACGAGCTTCATGCTTCAAAGTACCTCTTTTCGACAACCGCACTCCTCCATCAGGATCATCCACATCGATATCATCCTCATCATCTTCTGCTTCATGCGGTCCATTCTCAACACCAATTTCATCTCCATCATGTTGATCAACATCTGGATCTTCACCAGCTGCCGGAGCTTGATCATCGTCGTCGCCTCCATCTTCATTCTGGCCAGGGACTCCATCAACGTAAGCATCCTCCTCATCCGGGCCTTCGTCACGGATAGAAGGTTCATAACCATCATCATCATCAAGTTCTCCAGCTGCTGCAGGAACTGTCTTTCGCTTAGGTTTTCTCTTCTTCTTTGTCTTCCTCGGGAGACTCGTTGGCCCGTCGACGTACGTACCAGCTCCATCATCCGATTCAGACATCTCGTCGCCACTTTCACCATCGAGGAATATCGTCCTCGATGCAGGGCTGTTGCCCATGAGACCCAACACCTTCATCACCAACTCGGCCCCGTGATCGGGCGACGGCCGATAGTCTTTCGCCCCGAGGTAGACATATGGAATGAGATCATGAACTTCCATCCTGATCTCCCACTAGGCCAAACCAAGGTATAACCTTGTTCCATGCATCGCTTTGCCAATGAAAGCACTGATGGAGTGTCCTCCAACACATGCGCCCTAGCAGGCTCATTGAACGTGTCGAAGTCCAAGCCCACCATAGTTGCAGTTGATGTGATGCCATCGGCAGTGTGGAAGTTAACTCTTGAACTCTCGTATGTGTCAATTTCCATCCTGTCAACTCTTGTTGATGAAATGAGATCATGACCACTTCCAGAGTCCATGATGAAACGCCTGTCCTTGAGCTCGATTGGCATGGTGATGCACATGATGTTGCCACTATGTCCATATTTTCCAGGGACGTGAGGAATAACCTCCTCGTAACACATCTCTGCCCATGGGTTGTCCTCTAAGTAGTCATTGTTGTTGATCTTGAGCTTGATATCGCTCTTTGGGCCCAGGACGATGTGCACCTCATCTACGTCCGAAAACTCGTTGAGGTCGCCCATCAAGATGCCAATTGCGCGCGCCCGTGTCATACCCAATCTAGATTGTAGTACCCATTGTTGATCATTCATAATCTCTTGGGTAGTCCTGCACGCTAATGATTGCTTCTGAGCTCTTGACAAGTTCCTCTTCGGCCTCCGATTCGAACACTGCACAAAGTCGTGCTTCATGTACTCGAAGGTATCCACATGCTCACTAAACTTGACATCCATCTTGGTCTTCTTTTTGCTTGGCATTGCGCTCACGATGAAGTCATCATCGTACTCACGAACCAATGCTGGAGTAGCCTTAGTACCAGACAAGGAGCAGCCTTCTTGCCCTTCATGCTGGGGTCGTGTTTGAAGGTACATTTGTCACCCTTCTTGCAGTCGCCCTTCAGCCACCCATAGCAATTGTGGTCCTTCTTCCCTCCAGGGGTCTGCGATCTTCTCGGCGTAGTTGATCTGCCATTCCTACCTTTCCCATCTTTGTCCTTCCTCTTGTCCCAGTAATATTGGGAGTGACTGTATTGGCATTTGTCGCCATGTGTACAGTTCCCCTTGTTAAAGTGGAAGTGACAAAAGGTCTTTGATGGATCTCTGGTAGAAGGTGATCTAGATCTTCAGCCACCCCTGCCCTTGCCTTTGCCATGACTCTTAGGATTGCCGGAAGGTAATACTGGAGCTCCAGGCTTACCTTTGGGTGCGGGAGCGCTCGGCTTTCCGGTCTTACCATCTTTCGGTGCAGGCGTAGGTGCTGCAGGCTTTGGAGCAGGAGTAGTCGGCTTGCCAAGATTGGCGTAGAACTTATCTCGGGCTGCGATATTCCTTTCCTCTCGTGCAATGTGCCTCTTCATAATCTCTAGCAATTCCTTGTAGGTCTTCTTCTTATCATCATTGTCCCTACCTTTGAAGATAGTGAGGTCAACATGCAGTGCTTGAGAACCATCAATCTTCCTCAACAAATGGTCGCGCAATGTGTTGTCGGACGGTATGTCCTCAACTTTCATATTTGCGATGATTTCGATCCATGCGTTGAGGAATTTGTCCATTTCTTTATCACCCCGATACTGTAATTTGTAGATGTGGCTGGCATTGAACAACACTTCATCTTCAGACGTCGTTCTGCAATGATCAAGAACCATTGCTAGAATCTCCCTGCCCATTAAGAAGTTCCCTTCTCTTCCAAGCACTTGACTCCTTTGCCTTTTCCTGACCCTGACTTCGGATGCAACTTCACCTGCAGCATCCACCATGTTCTGCAAGGCAATCGGCAGTTTGGAGTCTATGGACTGGAACCGAAAGTCACCTGAGTCAGCGAGTTCAGCATAATCTGGGTCTGGTAATTGAGCCGGTGTAAGCCATCTCCTCCATGCAGCTGTTTCAGGATCACCAGATGCAACACAGACAGCTTGTACAACGTTTGATCGCCATACATCAAGGTCCTGACGCTTCGGCCATGGCTTGTCGACGACCCTCTCGTGCTCTTTCCTCGATATCCGAGTGACCCAATCTTTTCCATCTTGGCCAATGTCGCTGTTGGCGAGGCTAGCATCCTTGCCATCTTTTCGGTCCCTAAGTCCAGGTGGGTTGTCAGGTACCGGATCATATTCAGGATCGTTACTTCCTTTCAACGTCTCTTGACCTTCTTCCACCTGTTGTAGCCAGCTCTGGTACTGTTTCATCTCATCATAAAGACTTTTTCTTTCAAACCGGGGTTGCAAACAGCAACCAGGGTTGCCAAATTTCAGTGGCCATCACTGTGATGGCTAGCAGTAGCAGTGGGAGCTTCTCCCTTCAATAGGGCACTGACTGCT
>Ga0126342_10021143_pt1 | contig 10872 bp, 9 predicted proteins | sample Cyp1metagenome_FD_92528 | JGI IMG/M metagenome (GOLD analysis project Ga0126342, IMG submission 92528) | Coral microbial communities from Lord Howe Island, Old Settlement Bay, Australia - Cyphastrea 1 metagenome | ecosystem: Host-associated > Invertebrates > Cnidaria > Coral ... | reverse complement strand
AGCAGCTAATTCCGTAGGAAACATAGACATAATTTCGTACCATTTGGCTTTTCCCTCCCATATGATTTGCAAATATTGGCGATCTTTTATCTCTGGAACACTATACCTTTTGGATCCTTTTGGAGTTTTTTGGGGTTCTGATGTTCTAAGTGTTGGATTTAGCAGCTAATTCCGTAGGAAACATAGACATAATTTCGATTCCATTTCGAATATCAATTTTCTGCACTTGGTTAATTGCGTTATAAAAGGAAATTCAATTGATTCCGAAAGCGGGATTTTTTTTTTTTTTAAAAAAAAATAAGGTTTTAAATTTATTATTAATAGGGTCCGCTTCGGAAATCCAATTTTTGGCAATATTTTAACTGTGTTATTTAAGGAAATTTAACTGATTTTGAAATCGGAAAAAATAGTTTTTCTTATTAAAGGTTTAAAATTATTATTTAGGTCCGCATCGAAATCCAATTTGTGACAATATTTGAATTGCGCTATATAAGGAAATTTAATTGATTTTGAATCGAAAAAAATAGTTTTGTTTTATTAAGGGTTTAAATTTATTAGGGTCCGCTTCGAAATCTAATTTTTGGCAATATTCTCATTGCGTTATAAAAGAAAATTCAATTGATTTTGAATCGAAAAAACTTGTTTTTTTAATAAGAGTTTAAATTTATTATTAGGATCCGCTTCGAAATCCAATTTTTGGCAATATTTTAATTGCGTTATATAAAGAAATTTAGCGATTTTGAAATCGAAAAAAATAGTCTTTCTTATTCAGGGTTTAAATTTATTATTAATGTCCGCTTCGAAATTCGATTTTTGGCAATATTTTTAATTGCGTTATATAAGGAAATTTAATTGATTTTGAAATCGAAAAAAATGTTTATATAGCGACGGACAATCACTTAGCCCGTTCTAAGTGTTGGTTTTACGTTCTAAGTGTTGAATTGGCCTCCCTACGTTCTAAGTGATGGTTTTACGTTCTAAGTGATGAAATTTTGCCTATAATTTCGTGCCACGTTCTAAGTGCAAAAAAAACTTTTGGATTTTTTTACGTTCTAAGTGATTGTCCGTCACTATAAAGATATTTTTTGGATTGCATCACTGGTCTTCAAATTGTTCTTCTAGATTGCCTTACAGTGCAATGCATTTGCCCAAGACGCAGGGGGAACTGAGTGCAAGAACGATGGGACATGCGCTTGTCAGTCGACTGTCAGTCGGTACAAAGGGTTTATGGATGCTTGTGGTGATAATTCAACAATCATCCCATCCCACAGGCTTGAAGGGGGTACTTTCGAAGCAAAACTGGAACAGGTTGTTCAGAAATCAAGACAGTCCAATGATAAGTCGGATAAGAGGAACGAGCTTCGGCCAGAACAAACTTAGTCCATAACTTCAGTTTCACAGTGGTCAGGTGAAGCAGTTCCCTCTCCAGTGGCGCAGGTGCCAATCGTTTTTTTGCAGCAACCGTGTTTCGAAAAAAACAAACAGATTTATTGAATTTTATTGATATTTATGGCAACTGGTTGGAAATCTTCATGAAACATATGAAGCCTTGTGCTCTTATACGATATATATAGGATGCACTTACAATGCTATTCTGTGCCGTTGGTTTCATGAATTTCGTCAGCCCCTTCTCCGCTGAAGCCGAGGCATCGCCTGAGAGCGCGACATGAAGCGGCCGCCGTGACGCAGAATTGTGGTGGTCAGTGGAAAAGGTGTCATTCTGTATTGTCCGTATTGTCCGTATTGTCCGTTGTCCGTCATCAGATGTCATCAGTGCCCCTTGCGTTCTGGAGCCCTTTCCTTTCCTGAATATTGAGATGCGAAGCAGCTCCAGAGCAGAACGAAGGCATAAGGCATTTGTACTCAAATTGGTATTCTGTACATTTCGTATATAACATTCTGGAGAGTCTTGAGGTGCATCAAGGTTTCCCCATCAGTGGAGCTTAAAGTCCCTTTATGTGTGGACCTGTTTTTTCCACCACGTCCAACTTCTGAATTTAGACGTGTCGAGCGATCCCGTTGCTGTTTGATTGGGACGTGTGCCTTAACTCCGGCTGTCAGTATTTCAGACGGGTTGGTGAATTTATTTAAATTTCCATAGATTTCCCATTTTAGGGATTTATAAAAACCGATGATGTTTCCATTTGTTGGGTGATGTTCAATTGGGGCATTTCACTGCCCCTGCCGTTGGTTCTCGTGGAAAACTGTGAAAGTTTGCCAGGCCTTCGCACTTCAACTGCAAAAACTGCAGCAAAGCTGGGATGACGCTGAAAACAGAGTTCAGCAATTGCCAGGGACACGCAGGTGAAACTGTTGTGAAACATGGTGAAACTGTTTTTGGGCTTTTCTTTGGAAAGGATGAAAGATGTTGCAAGATGTTGAAAGTCAACCAGCATGAGCAGTTTCCATGTTCAAAAAAAAACATAGTTTGCCAATGTTTGCCAGTCTTAGTCTTAGTTGCTACATGTTGCTACCATGGTTATCATCGCTGCTTCACCTGCGAAGTTTCTAAGGTCAAGTCAGCTCCGCAGCTCTGAGGGTGCCGCCTCGGTGCGCTTCCCTGGTTTATGTATGTTTCTTTATGTTTCTTTGGTTCATTGTTAGCGGAATGGCTTGGAAAACACCCTGGGTTCAGGGGCGTCAGCAGAAGCAGCTTAAGAAGAGCGAAGACGAATGTTGGAGACCTGGAATTCTGTGTGTTCCATTTGTCTTTTTTATTTGTCTGTGTCTATTGTTTGTCAGGGAGGATTGGCTAATTAGGTATTTTATGGTATTTTAATTGTATTTTGTGGATTTTTTTAATTGTATTTTATGGTATGTTATGTTATTTTGTGGCCTTTGGGCGTTGATCATGGTTGGTTGGAGCTGCTTTCAGGCAAATGAGGAACTAAACTCAATGTGAACGAATGTACGGGGTAGGGTCTTGATGTGTTTTTGTATATGTAGTGCGTGCTTATATTTACTTGCAATAATAGAGGATGTACGCGGCGTGGATGTGAGTTCAAGACATGCAGAAACTGCTTTGGTCCCACGAACGCATGGTTTTGCCTGGATTAAGGATGCAGGATTTGCGCCATGGAGTCGGATGATGTTTTGTTCATGTGTATTCAACATCAGAGAGAACGTATCATGGCCAGCCATACACAATGTAGATACAGTATCTTAGAATATCTTAGATACTCATTATTTCTTGATTTTCTGGCCAGCAGTCACGCCAGTCACGCTTGAAATTGACTGCATTCACTGCCACCAGTGATGTCAAAGTGGTGGTGATAGCAGTGATATCCAGGCCAGAAACTCACAGCTAAGCTTGAGAAAGAGATGCTTGGCAGAAGTGCTGCCCGTGGCCCGTGGGCCGGTTGTTTTGTCACTGGGGGCTACGCATTGGTGACCGCATTGGTGACCTCAGGACAGCCAAAGTTGAAGAGATGAAGCAGAACATGGAGCAGGTTGGATGCCGCGCAGTGTTCCATAGCTGTGGCCATGGTGGTTCCTGCGGCCATTGCGGCCACAGGTGATCAAGGATGCAAAGGAGCGCGATGAGGCAGACATGCGAGCCAGACAAGATGAGTTGAGAGTTCCTTTCAGAATGGAATGCTTGAGTTGCCGAGTAAAATTAATTTGAATGAATATAATATATATATATACTACTGGTTATTAGTATTTATTAGTATTTATTAGTATTTATATATGAATTAATATCATTAATTTTATTATCATATAATCATATATAATATATCTACATAATATCAGAATTATCTTATCCCTAGGAAGGCCATGACGCCGACAGCGCAACCTCGCTTGCGAACCTGCAGTATGGCCTATGGATTTTCCTCTCCGTAGTCATTCGTGGTCGTTCGTCCACAGTCGAGGCTCGCATGCGAGAGATCAAGCAACTGCGAGAGAAGAAAGAGCTGGAGATGCAAAACCTCCGCGAGAAGTCTGACAGCAGCTCCAAGGACTCGGACGACCGGCGCGACCGGCGACGTACCCAAGGGATCCTTAAAGGTATCGTGCTATTTTTGCAACGGGCACAGTAAGAGTGTGACTTTAAAGGGCAAGTGAAGGGCATTATATGATGATTTGCGATGATTTGATATGATTTGTGGATATTTGTGGTGTGATTTGTGGTTTCTGTTGCCATGATTCCATGGGATTTCTTCCTGGAGATGTATCGATTCTTCTTCCCACTAGCAGCACAAGTGGGCTCAAGAAAACTCACTGAGCCCGATTGCAAGAGCAGAAGGAAGAATGTTGCCGCATTTGCTAGAAACAGGGAAAGTCGAGTTTGCAATTATACTTATTAAAATATGATTGATTAATTAATTATTGTTCAGAATGGAAGACAAGAAGGCTCGAACTCGAACATGTTCAAACTGTTAATGACTGTTACTGCGCTGAAGACTATGACGTTGCAATGGATGCCATGGCTGCTGTGGCTTCCATTGTCGGCCCTGGTTGCCAGCGAGGGCCCCGACTGCATCTCCATGTCCATGGTTCAAACCAGGCTGCATTTAGAGCCACTTCCCAAACCATGGGAAGTGCATCACTACATTGCAGCAAATTACCGCAAGTCAATAAAAGTCAGGCGTCTACTTGACAGCCAAAGTTCACATGACCATTTTCACTGCCTTAGGAGCTGGACGAGAGGGGGAAACGGAATACCCATGCTACACTATGCTACACTACATGCATCAATGAGAAGGCTCCCATCCTATTAGTCATCGATGGCTTCAATGCCTCTTGGAAGGCTGCTCATCCTAGCAGTAAACCGTTGCTGGTGGCAGGCTCTGTCCGGGACCCGCTACAGATGGTTGCATCTGCCTATTGCTATCATCATGAAGGCAAGGAACTAAACAATGATCTGATGCCTGGGCCGGAATTACTTGTCTTGGGACCTGAGGAGGGTACAGCATTGACAGCAGAATACATGCTTCCTGTCATGGAATCGATGGCCAGTATCTTTGCTGAGCCTGACAACAACACACTTCGTTTGAAGTATGAAGAGCTCACAGAGTCCTCGGAGGGCTTTGATCGAGGAATGGGACTTTGGCTGTGGCTTGATCACGACTTTCCAGGTGATTTGATTACAAGGGAGCAACGCTCTTTCATTCTTGAAGCTGGAAAGCAGTTTGACTTACATCGCAATCCTGAGAATGACTACAATCCGTTCAACGCTGTGAATACCAACCACACCAGTGACCCTGAGTGTAAAGAGAAAGCCAGTGAAGCCGCGTTGAAGATGGAGACATCCCTCTTGGAGAGATATCAGGAACTGCAGCAGAGGCTGGGATATGCTGTTACTGTCTAGGTCCTTCTCAGGTCATTCTAGGTCTAGGTGTTGGCGCTGTTGTTTCATGAAATCAATCAGCTCGGCGCAGAAAAATTGAGCCTTGGGACACAACATCATAATTAATTAATCCAATATTGATCAGAACAAAGAATTGGATGAATCTTATGGGTCACAATTGGGTGCCTCTTCCCAGGACGCAGAGGCACTGCGGCAGCGACTGCTTGGAGAGGCACCATGTCACCACTGCCCGGGCTTAGGCTGTGAATACAGCGGAGAAATGGTGCGGGAGGACGTGGAGTCAATCAGTATTGGAACATGTTGGAATATATGTATATATATAATTATATATATATATACATATTGGGAATCGATTCCTTTGAGATCAGATCATGTTAAATCCATGCCATGGCTAAACTATTTAGGCTAAATAGATGGATTTGGTGAGATGGAGTGTACCGCATCATTTTAGTCCTTGGAAGGGTGGGTTTAACACATAGGTCGCGTTCAGGCGACCTCAGAATTGCAAGAACTTCGTAGCGAATCAGCACAGCAGAAAGAGGTGCGATGGGGGATTCACATGGATTCACTGTAACGTCCAAAGTTAGGGACCCAACATCTTTGGAACCATTGTCATGATTTGGGAAAACCAATGTATAAAATTGTATAAATATGCATGATAAACGATTATAAGCGGGTAGGATAAACATTGGGATCTTTTTTTGGGACACACGCATTCTTATGCTGCATCCGACTGCGACTGTATCCACGAAGTACTGAGTCATACTGAGTCAGTTTTGTGTACATTCGACGGATGAGTAACACATCCACTGGAAAGCATGAGGTTGATTCACAGTAAAGAGATTGTTTTGTATAATTTTGTATGTGGTTTTTTAAATGTGTTTCTTGCCCAAAATCAGACAATTCCACCAGGCTTCAATTCACTTCCTATTGGGACCTGGTTAAATGTGCACAGCGTTTCCCATCTTCCCCCCCATGGGATGATGCTGAAGGTCCTGAGTGCAATGCTGCGGGAGTCTAGCACTGAAGTGGCTGAGTTGAGGTGCCAGGAATGGACGAGTCTCATTTCAAATATTTCAATGAGTTGCACATGGGTATGATCAACATGAGCACTATCAGTATTACAGTATTACTATAATATATTACTATCACATCTATCGCAGTTACTGTCATCATGATTGTCACCAACACCGACAATCTCATAGTCATAGTTGACACATGATGACACAAAATACACAAAGACACAAATCACGAACACCAACATAATCAATATATACAACCATAAGCAGTGCCAGATGTGCCAGTGGCACAGGCAGAGTTTGGAGGCTTCCAAGAGTCAAAGCACGGAGGAGGTCCAAGCTTTGAATGACCAACTGGCAGAGGTTCAAAGCAGCCAAGGCTCGGAGGCCCAAGGGCCAGCCAAGGGCCAAGGCTCATGTCGACCACTATTGTCGAATATTGTTGACATTTGTTGACATTTGTTGACTTATTGAATCGCTGAATATCGAGATCTCAACCGAAGAAATGATGAGAAATGAATCCTACTCAGGGCGTACTTGCACATCACTTCCCCACATCACTTTCCGTCATTTTCTGTCTCCGCATTGTTGAGAAATCATGACCGATCATGACCACAACAGGTCGACTTCGCAGTGAGCTACGAGCACAACAGGATCGTAGCAGACGTGCAGAACGTGTGGCTTGGCAGGAGTGGAGTGCCTGAGTGGACAGATGTGGGCAGTCATCGATGGCCATGGATATCCATGGATGGCTATGGTTCAATACTGTTGAATTTATTTCAATTTCATATTCGCATCAAAGATGTAGCATCCGCTTGTCAGGGAATATCAGGAAAACTAGGCAGTGAAGGTGAAATTTTCAGGACATGGAAGTGCAAGATTGGAAACAAAACGGATCCCAGAAGCACGGGATTTTTCGAGTGTTGCGGTATGTTGCGGTTTTACAAGCGAATTTCAGGCAAACGTGCTTTTGGTGAAATTAAAAAACTGGCTTGTTTCAACCTGGCGAAATGTAATTATGTGCCTCCTACAGTAGATCCTCGAGGATTCAATCCACAGCACGAACGTTCAACAAATTATGTTACATTATGTTGGAATGAACCGCCTCCACAAACGGTAGTTGTCGGGAGTTGGAACTCAAAAGATGACCCAAGGATTTGGAGCAAGCACATGCGGAGTGCAAGGACCTCATGTCCGTCATGTCGTGCTGGTTGGCCTGGTGGAAGCAACCTTTTTGGGTGAACCATGGTAAACCCATAGGAGGTTCAACAGCGGGGTTCCACTGGGGGTATGTGGTTACTGTATGTTACTGTAGGAATGTGTAGTACAGTCAGGTTCATTGTACATGTCATGTCCGAACAGCTCATTTCTGCAGCAAATTGCAGAGGTGATGTCGGTGCCACATCCTTCAGGAAGGCTAATTCTGCTTCACTCACGAAATCAGTGCGGCTGTACCTCGCGAAGGATGGGCTCAAGAAACCTCACTGAAGCCTTAGTCACCCGAGCCGTGTCACAAGCCTCAACCATACAAATTCATACATATCTATACATATTTGAAATATTTGTGCATTGTTCTCACTTCTGTGAAATTGATTATTCTCATGATGTTGCTAATCGAATTGGTTGTGGTCTATGGTAAGTTGCCAGGATTCAAAGAGGCATTTGACCCTGCTCGGCAAATGTCCTGTTATCACATTCTGCTATGGTCCTTGTCATTGGTGCATTTGGTGTTGGTTGCCGCCACCGATTCTGCAGAATGCATGTCCATGGTGCAGCGGCAGGCATCTCCACTGCGAAGAGTAAAACCCTGGGAGGTGTACAACTATGTGACTGCAAATTATCACAAAGCAGGTGTCTTCTTGACAGAACAATTGCACAATAAGATTTTCCAGATTCTAGGTGCGAAAGAAAGTGACATGGGTAAAATTGAGTTTCCTTGCTACGACATATGCAGGAATACTGAAGCTCCTATCATTGTATTCACTGATGGCTTCAATGCCTCTTGGAGGGCGCATCCTGGATCTAAGCCGATGCTGGTGGCAGGGTCTGTTCGGGACCCTTTGAAAATGGTGGCATCTGCCTATTGCTATCATCACGAGGGCAAGGAGCTTCCAAGTCAACTTATGCCCACAAGAGCGCTGATGTCACTTGGACCTGAAGAGGGTACCCAACTGGCAGCCGAGCATATGCTTCAGCAAGTAGAATGGATGGCCAGCATTTTTGCAAAGCCACAGAACAGCACACTTCGGCTGGATTTTGACACGCTGACAGAGTCTTCTAGCGGCTTTGATCGTGAAGTCAAGCGTCTAATGCACCATTACTTTGGCTCTGGAGACCGGTTTCTCACCATGGAACAGCGGTCGAAGATTCTGGACGAGGTCAAAGCCTTGGATGAACATCGAAATTATTCCGCTGACTTAAGTCCCTACAACGGCAAGAGTCACAGTAGCTCTCCAAAATGCCAAAGGAAGGCTTACTCGGCAGTGGCTCAGATGGACTCGGGACTTCTGAGAAAATATCAAAAGCTGCAAGAGATGCTCGGATACCCTGTATATTCAATTTAATTAGTCTAAGTATATTGTGCTTATATAATAGTCTTATACAATCTTATATATATATATATAATATTTTTTTTTTGTATGCGTATATTTGTCCTGACATGCAGAATGAGTGGCATGAACGAGATCGACCCTGGATTGAAAAGCTCTGGCGATGCCCTGTGCGGAAAATGTGAGTGTTCCAAGCTACAGTATGGTCATTCCATTGACGTGCCAAGCTCTCTGATTGAGGTATAGCCACCATGTGTAGCGAACGGTTGACGACGCGCCAGGTCAAGAAGAAGACTTGTCGGTCTCAAGATTTCTCTGTACAAGTTCTTTTTGTTGCTTTATTGTTTGCTTCGGACACAGGAGAGTTTATAGGTGGCCGAAGTAGCCATGGGACTTCAATGATTCAAGGAGCTATTGAGCAGTGCGGACCAACGAGACAGCCGTGTGGAGGTGCAACATGGGCAAGACATTGATGGTGTTGATGGGCCTGGCCACGGCTTCATCAATTGAGATTCACCATGAATAACAACAGACTGCGTATATAATGTATGATCATGTATATAATTATAATATAATATACTAGTAATTATATATATATTTGTTTGTTTTTAACCGCGGAGTATTCGTCAAAGGAAAAGTGATTTTAGGATTTTGTAACCTGGCAGCCATATGGCTCGAAACGCAGGCCGCGCAAGAGCACGCAAGGGCGCGCAAGGGCGAGCGCAAGGATATTATATGTATATACATGCATTTTTTGTTCTTATTTTCCTACATCTTATATCTTAAAATATATCGTATGTATGTTTATGTAGGCCTGGAATTGGTTGGGCACGAGGACATAGAACAAAATCTAAACGCCTCTCCTCCTGCGGTTTTCAGAAACAGGGGGCATCTTCCTACTCACCATCTCACACACACACATTGCCCATGTGTGCGTGTGTGTGTGTACCACCTGCATAGATGCAAAACTTGATATTACTGCAGGGGGCCGCTGGGGAACATTGCAGTCAGCGGCCAATGGAGATGCTGCTATGTTCCTCTGTAAACGTACCTGCTTAATATATGTGTAGTCCCGCCCCTGGGCGCATAGAAGTCGCAGCCGGGGGGGATCTTATCGCTGTTGTTTTATACGATCAATGTCTATACTGTGATTATACGTCTATATATACTTGTATAAATGTTCATTCTTCGTGTCATTTTATTGTTGGTGTTTTTGCACGTCCGATGAATTTCACATCAGAATTCGAAAAGATTGTTCTGAGCAAGTGTGTGATTCATGCTGGATTCGTCACGGTGGCATGAACCCTTCGGGGAATACTTTTCTAGGTAGGAGAGTGAATCCTCGACCTGATCTCTGAATTTACAATTTTCAACCTAGTAATTCGTCTAAGTAAAGTGAAGCAGCTGGCCTTATTTGGTTTTTTCACCCCTGTCGACTGTCGACGTTTTGAACAACCGCCCGCTGTACCAGGGACTCACCTTTTTTGCCTGAGTTTCAAGGGTTGGTAGACTGAAGCCGCGACAACAATTCCTTTTCTTACCATTGCTCAAGCATTTACAGATTTCGACAATTGCACCATGAGGATTCCAGGCACAGGACATGCTTTAGGTGTGGTGCTCCTTCCTTTTGATGGTCTCTGGTACGGTTCAAATATGCACGTAATTCAAGGGTTGACCACGTAAGCCGTCTATAGGGTTGTGACCTGACAACGGAGGGCCTTTGAGCCTTACCACGACTTATGCACGTTAAGTGGATGCATCATGTTTCACTAACTAGTTCCCCATGGGTCCCTTATCTCATGTGTTCTTCCCCTCTCCAGGTGGGTTGGGTCCTGCGGGTGCCGAGGTAGGCTTAGGTTTCGCCGTGGTAGGTTGGTTCAGGCGCCTCCGTCCTCCCCCTCCTCCGCTGGTCTGGTTCCGTTTCCGTCGGCCTCCGTTTTTTCTTTCCTTGCCTTTTCAGGGTTTGCCCGTTCTGGGCCAGGTGTGTTTGTGT
>Ga0126342_10021142_pt1 | contig 10874 bp, 6 predicted proteins | sample Cyp1metagenome_FD_92528 | JGI IMG/M metagenome (GOLD analysis project Ga0126342, IMG submission 92528) | Coral microbial communities from Lord Howe Island, Old Settlement Bay, Australia - Cyphastrea 1 metagenome | ecosystem: Host-associated > Invertebrates > Cnidaria > Coral ... | reverse complement strand
GTTCCCACTGCCCACTGACTCATCTACCCATTTTGATATGGCTCACAATTATAAATAAAAGAAACCATTTCCCAAAAATTACAGTGATTATTTGACTTTCTTAAATGCACCCCAGTATATATAAATATAAAATACACATTAATACACATCAATATATGGTATAATGATGTATAATGGTATATAATATTTGTATGTATTGCTAGCCCTAGTGCTCCAAACACCTTCTAAGACTGTATTTAGGGTTGTTTCGTGAGGTCCAAATACCTTCTCGCATGGTATTTGGAGCACTAGGGTAATATGGGGATATATGGGGATATTATTGGATATAGTTAGTTATATAACTAAAATTATGATAAACAAAAATGGGGATCCCCCCAAGAAAACATCGTCTTAATAAAGAAAACATAGGATGAGCAACTGCATTTTGGGGTGCTCTACCTTCGGATGAAACAAATTGGATCATTTGCTGATTAACTAGCTGAAATTGTTTTCAACAAGAGAAAATTGTGATTTTTTGCGTTATACTATGGGATATTCATCGGCGACAATGTGATTAATCCATTTGTTGGGGAACTTCACCAGCGACAAATTGGGATAAGAGGATTTACCACACAAACATACGGTGTATGAAACGGGCTATACCAATATACATGTATGTATGCATATGTATATTCGACGTGGACACAGTTCTTGCCTAACCTTGCGGGATGTGACGCACAATAACTTCGAACGACTTTTCCCCCATATTTCCAGGCGAACCGTATTCCCTCCAGAACCGGGATCTTAGATTTAGGAGTATATAATATGTCAATGGATTGAATAACAGGTAAACTGACCATCAACATGTATATCTTTATGTGCGATATCTATAAATGATAAGTGAACGAAACCCGATTTAAGCTGATACTGGTTTTGTTCAATTTGTCTTGTGACCTCAATCTCAGTTTGAGATGGTCCCAGACTAGTACAAGAAAAAGGCAAATAGAACTGTATAATAATAAGTCAATCATCCAATGGTTTCGTTTATATATACACCGTTGCGAAGAGCTCCGGTCACTCCTTCCCATATCCTCTTATGTATATGATATCCTATGTTTCGAGCATTTCGAGCAAATGTAGCGAAATGTACTGATTCATATTTTCAACCCCCTGAACAAATCAAAAGATATTACCCTCTGGTTATTTAACATAGCCATGGAAAATGGCTCATTTATAGTTGATGTTCCCATTAAAAATGGTGATTTTCCATGGCTATGTTAAATAACCAGAGGGTATATTAAAGTCCATTCCGATCATCCCAGGTAGGACTGGACTTCACCAGTTAAGCCACCTGGTGACGAAGGCTTCGGACTGCCACTCGGCAATTGCCTCAGGCCCGGCATGGTTGAAATGTCCATTCTTTTGGGGAACGATCTGGAAAATCTTGAGACACACCTTTTTTTTGGGGTCAAGAAGAAGTCACGAAAAAAACATGTCTGCACTTGTTTTGGAAAATCGAATCGGACAAGTCTTGGGGTGTTTGCAGGAGCGGGCGTCTTACATGGTGGCTTCACCAAGGAATCGAAGGATCCTTCGCTAGGCCCTGGACTCTGCATAAGGCGTCGAGGCCAAACTTTCAGGATACCTGAATTGGTCAAGGTGTGGCACATGCTTATCAGCAAATACCGCATGAAATATTCAAACCGGAAACCTTTTTACCTTCTTGGCATTAGTGTCCTATCTTTATTTTTTTCCCTGTAGCCCTTTTTACATTGTCCTTATCCTTTGTCTTTCCCTGTGTTTTTAGTCCTTTGTCGTTCCCTTTATGTTGCTGTTGTTGCTGTTGCTGTTGCTGTTGATGTTTTTGTTTTTCTTGTTCTTCTTGTTCTTTTTGCTTGTATTTTTCTTGTTTTTGTTCTTGTTGTTGTTGCTGTTGTTGGTTGTTGTTTGTTGTTTGTTGTTATGTTGTTGTTTGTTGTTAGTTGTTAGTTGTTCGTTGTTGTTGTTGTTATTTGTTGTTATTTGTTGTTTTTTGTTGTTATTTGTTGTTATTTGTTATTATCTGTTGTTATTTGTTGTTATTTGTTGCTGTTCTTGTTGTTGTTATTTGTTGTTGTTATTTGTTCTTGTTAATTATTTGGGTTGTTCTTGTACTTGTTATTGTTCTTGTTGTTGCTCTTGTTTTGTTTATGTGTTTGTTATTGTTCTTGTTCTTCTTGTTCTTGTTCTTCTTGTTGTTGTTCTTGTTGTTCTTGTTATTGTTCTTCTTGTTCTTGTTCTTGTTGTTGTCATTGTCGTTGTCGTTGTCGTTGCCGTTGTGACTGTTGCTGATGCTCTTGATGTTGATGTTGCCGTTGTCGTTGCTGTTGTTGTTGATGATGATGCACGCTAATTCTTACAGTATCATTGTATATATATATAATTGTTATCATATCCGCTCAGGAAGTTGTTCAAAAAAAATGAACATGACTTCCCACCATCCTGCGATCAGTTGGCGCATTCCCCAGCTTTTCAGGTGACCGTTGCTTCACTGCCACCGGTCGCGAAGCGTGTGCAGCAGGCTTTACCGGTAGAGGTTTCAACTTGGACAAACACTCGGAGAGCTCCTGTTGATGTGTTGGGAGACATGTAGATATAAATGTTTCGGGATATGCAAAACTGGAGTATGAGCAAGGTCATGAATAAGTTCCATGAAGTTCCGGTAAATGTTATGTAATTATATATAGCAAGATAACATTATATAACGAGTGATGAGATCCTGCCATCTTTGGATATGAATGATTTTACTGGTTTCATATTGGCAGGTTAAAATTCAGCGGAGCAGTGTCATCTTTGTGAGGATTTACTCTTTAGCCTTGGGGGAAATAACGTGTGCAACAATCCAAATTTGGACTGTAAATACAGAGCATATCATATTCTCGATCAAATTTCAGAGAATCCACCCGCTCACCAGGTGGTTTGTGCTTTCGCAGACACTAGCGAGTTAAAGCCCAACTCTTGCCCCCCACATGGGATTTCTCAACACTTCCAGGATGTCAACCAATATCTCCACCAAAGTCCCATCCCCCACACCAAATGGATGTGTCCCCAAATAGGGATACCCCAAGTCACCATTGGTTTCAATATGCTTCAATACTCAACTGGTCGAATTCTGGATGATTTGGCTATGGATTGAAACTCTCCAACTGTTCATCTCCTCTTCCTGCTGCTGAAGTAGAACGACCAGGCGCTGCGTGCTCTGCAGAGTTCCCATCGATCCACGCTCTCCGAGAGGAGCCTTCCTGCCCTTCGCGCGCAGCACAGCGTCCCGCAGAGCATCGCAAACGGAGAAGACCAGGGAACGACAGGAAGCACCTTGCAGGGCTTGCAGGGCAAGGAAGACATTGATGTCCCCTTTGGTTCTTCAACAATATTCAACATAGCTATGGAAAATGGACCATTTGTAGATGATTCATGTTGATGTACCTATCAAAAATGGTGAATAACCAGAGGGTGAGGATGCCAGAGAGGTCTGTTTTGTTGCCCCCTCACTCCGAATTGGGCAGTGCCGAAGTGCAAGTATGCATTTCCATCGCGCAAGTTATATCAACTTACTACACCTGCGGCTCCCGGCCTGCCTTTTTAAGCAGCCCAGCAGCAAATGCAAGCAAAACTTACCCCATGGTTGTGGAGTTTTGGAAAAAAAACGCCAACAACAAACCCAAGCTGCATTTCCAGGGTGTTCTGAGATGTAAATGAAATCTTTGTGGCCCTGCCCCTACACACAGAGAGAAATGCAGCAGACCGGAACGGACCGAAACTTGCGTTGCCCGGAACAGGAAGGAATGGCCAACCCTGAGCAACCAAATGTCTAGACTCAGACCAGATCATTTAAGCGCTAAATTTAACCGTCAAAAATGTGCATCAATGATTTTGAGCTATACCCACATCAAAAGTGTTTGAAAGTCAAAAACGCCGAGTATAGATCGCCTGTTTCAATACGAAGCAGTACAAGGTCAGATCCCCAGTTGTAAGATGTTATAAGTTGGTTTATAAACCCATTGAATATATATATAGTATGGTATGATATGAAATTCAATAGCTATATTTATATCCTGCATGAACCCAACAGTTAACCATGAGTCGGTACTTACATCACAAAGGGTCAGGCGTCTGAGATCAGCGATGAATAGCTGTCAACATGTTCATAAATCGTCCCAAGATGTAATACCCTCCAGCAAATTAACAGTTCGACCCTGCCAGATAGGGCTTGGAAGACTAGGTTCCACTAAGGATTTGTTATTTTTTCAGGATCTATGTTAATTCACCAGAGGCTAATATTTCAAGAAGATACAATTTTAAGGGAATGAACTGCTCATCCTCAAGGACCTAAAACATCTACCGGAATTGTGCCAAATTCAACTTTGAAATGGCAGGAAATGCCCATTGCAACACAGAAAAATTGCATTGAATTTTATACTGTGTTATGTTTTGATGGTCAATGGTTGAATCCCCGTGTATATTTATTATGTTTCAAAGTCTTTTACAAATTCACACTTGCGACACGCACACACACACAAAAAAAAATGTGTGAGTTCTATCATGTTCTATCCCCTAGTTCTATCTTAACGTCATTTTGGTCCCCTGAAAATCTCCCCATCTTTTTCCTTGCCTTCCCGGAGCATCTCTGATCCACACAAGTCGTTCAACAGCATTAGCAGCTCGCGGCGAAAACCATCCACAATAGACTTTGCCATCTGACAGCTTTGCACCAGATTTTGGGGAAAGCCACCAGGGCGCTTCCCAGCCAAACAGGCCATGGCAGCATGGAGCAGTTGAATGACTTCCTGGTGGTGAGAGCAACGCTCGGCGATCTGTGGCGCTCAAACCGAGAGACAAAAACGCAAAGTCGGGATAGGTCGAGAATACGTAAACATATGTAAACATTGCATATTGCTTATTCAATTTTGAGGAGCCATCGTCACATTTCACAATAAAAAAGGCTGCCCAGATTCAGCTTCCACTGCAGAAATATCCTCAGTGCCACTTGGCAATGCCTCGCTACATCCGTCACGGAGGTTTCTAGCCATTTGCCGCTGCAGCTGCAAGCGACCGGCCAATCTTGAACCTTAGCCGTTGTGCCCTGACACCAGTGGATTGGTGGAAAATCTACAGAAACCATGGGACAGCTGCAGTTGCTACATGCAAATATGGGGGGGGGCGTCCTGAATATGTTCCCTGAATATGTCCTGTACATTTCTTGGAAGTAAACGGTTGGTGGTTTCAACATCAACAATATGAATAAGACAAGCCAGCTCGGGATCCATCAGCCCAACCAACCATCTCAAGCCCTAGCAAATTGGCGGCTAAAGATGGCTAAAGTACGGCTACCAACCATCTGTGAGGTCAGCCAACGAGTCCCCAAGAATCCACAAACCAACCCAACCAAACTAGTTAGTCAACTAACCAAGCAACTAACCAACCAATTGGTTAAGGAACCAAATGCTGTAATCAGCCAACTAACCAACCAACAACTTAAGTCAGCAACTAACCAGATAACCAAGGAACTAGGATTGAACTAAGTAACCAACCAAATCCAACCAACTAAGCAACTAAGTAACCAGCTAATTAACTAACCATGTGCAACTACTTAAGTCAGGTACCAACTATAACCAACTCATCAATTTTACAACTTCCATCAACTTCCCCAAGCCTATTTCCTTCCAACACAGCAGCAGTGCGTCTCCAGCTGCTGTCGCTCTCCTTCCAGCCGTCGCTGCTCGCGCTGCCGCGTCGCCAGCTCCGCGGCCAAGTCCTCCGAGACGCGCTGCAGATCCGCCGCTTCGGCGCGGCCGGCGCGAAGGGCCGCCTTTAACGGCCCCAGGGGGGGGAGTCAAACAACGAAAAAGGGCGATTTGGCCGACTAAAAATGGTGATTTAAGCAACACACAGGTAGATTTCAGCATCAAAAACGGTGACTTAACTGACTTAACCAGGAAATTTGGCAATATAACCAGGGCATGTCATGGTAATATAACGGGAATATAGTTGGTATACAACCAGATTAATGGCCATGTAAAAATCAATATTCATCAACAAACAATTATTCGAACATGTGTGGGAAAAATCGGTATAATTGGTATAGAACCAATAAAGCCAAACAATGGTGAACAAAAGGGATCAATGGAAGGTTTGTCCCAGAAGTAGCCCGCGACAACATGTGATAACGGAGGTAGTAACCAGCAACCATGGGATCTATACGACTATACGGATACAATATTTACCATCAAGCAATGGGGCTGTTCAATTGGGATTTATCCAGAAATTTGTGGGAATTGCAGGTGATTTAACATGATTTAACAGGAAACAATAGGGACGTAACATGATTTAAACGGTTGAAGAATGGATCTGAGTGTGTCTCAAAATGAGGATAACTACCCCCTATTTGAGACCATGAAATCATTCGTATTTTCAGGGAAATCCCCATGATATGATGGGTGACCTGTCACTTCAACCATCTAATTTTAGCATATTTTAGCCAGGTAAGATACTGTTGATGACGATCTTCTTACCTCCAATTGGATTATTTTCGGGAAAATGATGGAAAATGTCCATACATCATCATACATCATGTGGGTTTGTCTGAAAATAGGGTATATTCCCAATGAAATAGCCATTTAATAGGGATAATGATCATTAACCATTGGGTAAAAAGGGGTACACTATTCTCAGACACAACCATGTATCGCCCGTATCATTGGTGGAGATCTGAGCGAGACAGATCTCCACCTTGGGCCTTTGGCGGTGCATCTGGCAGAAAAAGGGCATCCATTTTCTCGGTGATTTCTCGGAGTGGATTTCTCGGAGTTTCAGCACGTCAACAGATTCCAAGCATTCCAAACCAGAGTACGGGTTTGGGTCAACATGTTGCACAGAAGAAAGAAACCAGAGGTCAAATTAGGTCAAATTTCTGCTCCCCAAATGATTGAAGAACTCGCCGATTTGCGACTGCTTGCAGGTCCAACAATTGACGCATATTAAGGAAACATAGCCAAACAAGTTTCAAAAGTTCATGGAAACTCTACCAAGCTGCCTCGGCCGAAGGAGCCGAAGGACCCGAAGGACTTGGCTTTAGCTGCTCAGCTCTCAAGTGCCAAAGTTGCTGCTCCTCCCTTTCCAACTCCTCATTCATCATGAGGTATCGAATGGAATGTTCTCCTGCAGCTGAAGATTTATGCGGAACTTAGGTTGCGATGCTCGCGTTGTGTTTCATCTGCTGATTGCAGGCTGTTTATGGCTGAAAACACGTAGGGACAGAAGGTCATTCTTGCCATCTGAAACCTTGCGATTTTCGAAGGGTTCTATTTTCTTGACCCGTACCCATCAATGGGTATGGTATAGCTGACAATTAGAGTATTCCATTAACTTTTCCGTTCCATGGTTGATCATATGTTTCACCTGATTTCATGGCAACCTGTTGGGGTGAAATGGCTTTGAGACAAAGTCACACCACACTTTCCATTACCCTCTGGTAATTTAACATAGCTATGGAAAATCACCATTTTGAAAGGGGAAATCCACTATAAATGGCAATTTTCAATAGCTATGTTAAATTACCAGAGGGTACTGGTCATTACTGGTCACCATATTTGCCCCCATTCCATCTCATGGTTGATCATCATTTTCCCCCGCAGAGCTCATGGCCAAATCAAGAGGTATCCTGATTTTGAGCCACACCCCAATATCATATTGTTAGTTATATATATATGTATAATATATATATATATATTGTTTTTTAGATCCAATAGTCAACCAACTCCTTAGATGTTCAGAGTATCCCTTCAATAGAGGTTTGTTGCGGGTGGGATCCCACATTACTATCAACGGGGGATGCCTTTTGACCTAATAATAGACCGTCTAGAATAAACGGGATACTCATGGATACTCTTGAAAATAATAATAGTTAAATAGACCTATTAAAAAGAAACCCAGAAATAATAGACGGTCTATTAATAATAAACATCATCAACAGTATGCCCTTTGCGGGTTTACCACAGTCCCCATGGCCAAGTCTCTGGGCGCTTCGAACTTCTTCATCTCCTTCGCCAGTGCCTCCTCCTCCCGCGCCAGCGACGCCAGCTGCCGCTGAAGCGACGCCAGCGACTGCTTCAGCTCCGTCGTGGAGTCCTCATGGCTGGTGGGTTAACCATGGTGAAGCAACGAACATGGGCCATAGATCATGGGATATAATATGGTAGATGCCAAAAAAGACGACCATTGAAGTGGATCATGTGGGTTTTACCACCCATCTGATGGTTATAGTATTTTTTGAGTGATGTTTTTTTTGTTTTTTCCATTGGGCTGACCTCACCTTACATACAACATGTGTTAATTGATACTATATCATCTGGGATATTGGATGGATTTCAATGGTATATATAAGCTAACCAACTTCTTCAGAGCGCTGAATCCGTAGGGACCATCGAGAATCATCGAGACATGGCTGGTGGCCTTGAGCGTTCATCCTGACATCAGACAATTCTATATATAACATGATAGTAACTATCATATGTTATGTTGTATGAGTTATATGATATATATATTGTAATACATATAATATATATAATGTATATATATAATAATTATTATTAATATTATAATATACTATAATATAATATAATATCATATCATATCATATCATATATACATATATATTATTATATATAATATTTATTTATTATATATATGTATATATATGATTATGTTATGTTATTTAACACATATGATGATCATATACATATATCATTGATTATCATTGGGGGGTCATCATCCGAAGGATGAACATCATGAACAACTACTGCTTGGTCTACTTAAGCGGGATATGGAATGATACCCATGGAGGAAATAGAAGATAGAGGTGGACTTGGAATATCATCTTCAAACGGCTACGTCTCAGTGTTTGAACACATGCAAAGATAAGAAAACATATGATGTTGGAATATAAACCATTGGGAATATAGTTTAACTGTCTTTCATATATTCCATCCCATGTGGTGGACAATTAAGGTTCATGTTCCCAATCTTTCAGGGCCATATTATGGATACAATATATATATATATATCCCAGGGGCCCCACACTTTGAGACAGGATGTGACAAATAGCGCGGGTGACTGGGACATGAACAGGATCATCAGTTACTAGCGAACGAAATGGGAGTTAGATGGAGTTGGACTTACTGGGACTTGGTGAAAAAGACGAGTTGGAATGGGAGTTAGCCCATGTTAGCCCCAAAAGTTCATGAACCAAACCCACATATGACATTCATATGACATCATATGACGCACATCTATGTGCCATCTCAGAGTCTATGCTACTCATGAGTGCGGCATCAGCAGGTCGATTTCTTCGATTCTTCTCGTGAGGAAACGGAGACAACTCGCGCAAGGGCAAGCCCGGTGCCTGGCCACTCCGACTCAATTACTGAGTGATGATTGTGGTTTATCCATGTTTATCCCACAAAAACACATCATAAAACCGAGCTGTTGGGGGTTAGATATGCCATGATATGCCATTTTTTGTAGCTGCCGGTGGCACCTTGATCAGGTTTAATACCCTTGAAGCATCAACTTCCAGCCTGCAGCCGCACTTTGGGAGCCACATTCTCCTCACGGCTGTGATCATCGAAGTCCCAGGACTTGAGGACGTACCAGGCTAGGCATGGCTAGCAAACAAGGTGTTTGGTGACCTATCTCCGTGGGTTAGACATTGTTAAAGCAAGTTATACCAAGTTAAAGCCACATCTTTGTTGGTTTAATCATGTTTAATCTGACTTTGGGTCAAACCCTCAATACCAAAATTCACAAAATGACATCATCATGGACTGGTAACTTGCCCATGGTAGCTCCCGAGTCCTTCTCATTCAGAGCGGTGGCTCCAGAACCTACCAAAAACGTGGCATTTGTTTCTTTAGAGGATTTGTATCAACGGGATGTGTGATAGGATTTGCTTATGAGATTCTTGTAGCATGTTTGTTGGATTTTTGATAAAGTAAAACCTTGGTGCCCTCGATATGCACAACATCCGAAACCTATGCGCATGATGGCATGGACCCTCCAAAGCTGCAACAGCAATCTTCGGTCTTAAAAAAGACAGTAATGTGGCAAACGGAATGTCATAAACCATCCCCTTAAGTTTTTTTTTTTTATGAAATTGGATTTTTTCGGGATTCAAAAGGATCCCCAGTTGATGGTTAATGGAAAGGTTCATGGCCGGCCTTGGGTCAACCACATGAAATCTCAACTCCGATGTTACGAGTCTACTGAGTCTACGCGCCTAGCTGTGAGAAGAACTCGCCGGCCACTCGACACTGAAAACGACTTTGTAAAAGCTGGCGAGCCAAGCTCTCCACTGCCTGAGTTGTTTCAGCGGCGGCAAAGCCAAAGGGTCACGTCACTGGGTACCAATGGACCCACAATTTCTTAAAGAGAACCATCCATGTTTGAAGGTTGTTGTGTTGACCCTTTCCACTTATATTTCCGTGTAATGTCAAGTGAGGATTAATAAACCCCTATTAATCACCACCACTGCCCCCCCAAAAAAATGTAATTTGAAAACAGGTGGTCCCCCAGGATTAATAAACCGTTTGGCTGGGACATGATTAATCAACCTCCTTTGCTGAAATCCATTGTTTTATCCAACAATTTTTATTTCCAATTCTATCTATTTCCAATTGTTTTTTACCTTTTTTTATCATCATTGTTATACTTAAGGTTTAAGTTGATCATTGAAAATGTCAAAAAACAACTATTCCCCAAATGATCGATTTCTAATTAAAATCTTGATAAAAATCATCAGTTTGGATAGCTCCCAAAGGGTACCCCCCATGAGCCCATGTCCCCCATTAATAATAACCACG
>Ga0126342_10021141_pt1 | contig 10874 bp, 8 predicted proteins | sample Cyp1metagenome_FD_92528 | JGI IMG/M metagenome (GOLD analysis project Ga0126342, IMG submission 92528) | Coral microbial communities from Lord Howe Island, Old Settlement Bay, Australia - Cyphastrea 1 metagenome | ecosystem: Host-associated > Invertebrates > Cnidaria > Coral ... | reverse complement strand
GTTTGCTGGAGGTATCTTGGCCTATGAAAAACATACGTGATGTTGAGGTGGATACTTTAGATTTACCCTGTCCAAAGCTCGGTTGTTTACATGTGCTGCGATGCAACCCATGTTGTCAGGCGTAGCTGTTCGAGGTCGTATTTGGCATGCTGCACATGCACTAGCGCGTGACAAAAGTGTCCTATCGAGCCTTTGGGGAAAGAATCAGGTTGATTACTATGGAGAGCCACGGAACTTCGGACACCTTTTTTTTTTTCAGACCCTTAAACGGGCACATTTTTTGAAATCGGGCAGAAAAAAAATGGTACACATTTTTGTGTACCAATGGGAGGTTCAGGTATATATAATCATATCTGATATCATAGAATTTTACTTGATAGAACATAATACAATGCAATATAGTATATAGTACATATATAATACATAAGATATGTTTATTAAATATACTATATATATATAATACATGTGTTTATATATATATGTTTTCGTTTTACAATTTTAGTATTTATTACAATATGCAATACATAATATACACCATTTCATAGATAATAAATCATATGTAATGTATGATGTAATATGTCGATGTGATATGATATTGTTCAATAGAATATTATATGTTTGATTCAATGCTATATAGTAGATGATGTATATATATATATGATATATATATATATATGTAGAATACAATGTGTTTAATTAATATGTTTTCAACGGTGTATATATATATATATATATAAATATGATAATACAGTATGTATATATATATATATAAATATATATATATATAAATAAATATATATATATATATATATTGTGCAAATATACTGTATACTCTAATACATGCTAGTGTATATAATATACAGTATATGTCTGACATATGTACTAATACTACATAATAACAACGTTTGTTTTTTAATGGACTTCCCGTCGGCCTAAAACCGCGTCCAGGACGGCAACGGTTTGACACAGGAGGAGATCGAAGCCGGCTTGCAGGTGGAGGACCAGCCCTGACCGCGCTTTGGGTTGACTTTGGGGATGGATCCCGGCCAAAAATGCGAGGTAAATGCGAGAAATTCATGTGTAAATGGATGTACCATGAAGTACTTTTCATGCGGAATTTCACCAACAAATATGGGATTAATATGGATTAATGACATATACCATATTTGGTAGGGGAAAAAATGGGAACAACGTTTATTTCACAGGCTTTTGACATGGTTTGACCCACATTTTTGTGGTTGTTTTCCGTTGTTTTGGGCATTGTTCGTGTGTGTTTTTTTTTTTTGTGTGTGTGGTTTGTGTTTGTGTTTGCTATCTTAAAAACACGTTCAATCAGGTTTACCGTTTGTACAAGACCCTCTTATCTTGATCACATGACTCGTGCTTCGTTCATGGGGATAACTCTTGTTTTCCTAACATGCAACCATGTTTTAGACATTAGCGGGGAAACCACACTACATGGCAATCACCATCAAAAAGTTACAGAGCCGACATTTTTTTGAATTGTATCATTAATTCATTATTATTCTATATTGCAATATGTTGCAAATTTTGAAACTTACTACTGCCAAACAAATCACAACATGGACCACCAAAGTGGGAACACATGAACCGAAGACCATTGCGATCATCTTCCAACCGGATGTTGAGTCAGGGAATATGGCAGGGGTCTTCATGTTTTCCCACTTTGGGGCGGTAGATTAACCGCCCATTTGGGTGATGTTCGTATACAGAAGAAATGTAAGGAAGTGTGTTCAAAGGAGTCTTGGGAACTCCAATACCAAACAATAAGCAGAATTGGGGCGTTCTTAAGATACTCAGGCACCATCAAAAACCTGTTAGGTGTTTATGATAGTTTAAAAAACAGCGAAAACATGTTTAAGCCGCCAAGTATCAGGGTGTGTTCTGCATGGTTATTGTAAATCAAAAACTGAAGTTTCAGTCTCTGCAGATCTGATTGTTTCCTTTTTGCATTATCTTTTACCATCCTGTACCATCTGGTTATGACTAACATAGCCATGGAAAATCCCCATGTTTAATAGGTAAACCATCTATAAATGGGCCATTTTCCATGGCTATGTTAAATAACCAGGGGGTAATTAGAAATCGATTGGTATGGAAAACCAATGGTTTTCCTATTTAACTGATCTTGAAATGCTGGGTTTTCATCCGTGTCAAATTATTGGACGGTATGGAAATTATATTTTATATAATATGAATATTATATTATAGTATGGGAACATCAGAAACCCCCATCATACTATCTAGAGACTGTCACAATGGAGATCTATGCCCCCATACAAGTTGTTAGGGAAAAACATGCGGGACAATCATACCTACTTGTTTATGTTTTTGAGGTGATTCGGATTGTGATGCATGGTTTGCATTTACAGTAAGCCATAGTAACGCCTATATAAAAGATAGAAAAGTAATGTATCTCTATTTTAGAACTATATATCACTATATCATGATTCTATGACTTTATAGCACCCCATTTTGTCTATATGTTATCTATAGCATCGCATTATCGTAGCACATGTCTATCTTTTCAGCAGCGTTTCGCCGTTCTGGCACCAGGACGTGATGGACGCAGAGGCTGAGAAGATGTTTGCCGCTGGGACAGAAATCACGGGGTTTGCCTGAAATTTGCTGCGTTGAAACAACGCCCATGAGGTTTTTATACAGTATGTGCCATGGTCCACGGGTTGTTTTCCCATAAAGGGGATTGGTCATCAATCCGCGAGTGATTTATATACACATCATCAGGATTCCGATTGATGGATGGCCATAAACCGTATACCATGTTTTGACCATGTCACATTTATATAAACCATATTCTGAGTTCATCCATGACACTTGGATTAAATTGATGTTCCACCTCACATTACATGTTATATATAATGTCAACCCCGTAATAAACCATGGTTTATTAATTAAGGGGGGTACCCCTCCAATAGTCATTTCAACTAGTACTTTTTTATGGTATCCTCCCAATTAAACAGCCGTAAACGGGGTTTATTAATCCAGGGTTGACATTATAATATTTATATTTACCCTTTGCAGCAGGGTGCTTTGAGGGTCAAGGTATATGGATCTATGACTTACAGACGGTGTTTGTATTGTTTTGACATGTTGTGGCCCCAATCTTCGTATGTCATAGTTTGTGGTGAAGTTATGTGCCGCAATTTGATAAGGTAATCAATTATAGTTTACACAATAGTCGATAGACTATAATATGTATATAGTATAATCATAGATTATGTCATAGACTATAGTTAACACAGTATTATGAACTCCAACTTTCGTGGTGTTATGGTGGGATTAATCTTGAACTAAGCATCTTCATAAATGTTTTGTAGGCCCTGGTGGCTCGCGCGATGACGGTAAGTTGCTGATCAAAGACTATATATATATGCCATTATATCAATGGCCATTTCAGGAACCGATTCATTGGAGGTACCTACCATATATGCAGTCTATGTAAGGGCTAAGGGGATCCTGGAATTCCCAATGATTATCAAAGTACCCGCATTTGCCCAGAAATTTCATCGCGGCAAAGATGGACCATTTTTATATGGGGTACCATCTGGTTATTTAACAGTTCGCCATGGAAAGATCCACCATTCAATAGGTAAACCATCTATTTCTATGGGCCATCTATACCATGGCGATGTTAAATAACCAGAGGGTACATGCAAACGATTTTGGGTAGTAGCACCGGGTGACCGGTTGGGGCTGAGGCCTATGCTGATCTTGATTGCGATGGCGCGCTGAGCATGGCCCTTGGCCGAACCCAGTTCGATGGCTGATGTTTATATAGATAGATAGATAGATATATATATATATAATTATATATATATATATATGATGATTGGCTATGACGATTGAGCATAAAGACATATAAAGAATGCCAGATGACAGGTTGTTTGTTCTGGATCCAGACATGCAGGATCACATGTACCCGTCAACTGGGAGAGATTTTGGATGATCGGGGGTACCAAAGTGGAAGCAACACTTGGGCATGATGGTTTCTCCTCAAACATATTTTGGTATGTGGCTGAGAGGGAACCCTTGTTGCAGCTGTGGATGCGATGTTTTTTTTCTCCCCGTTTGAAAAGGGCTGGAGAAGCGGACTTGCAAGCTTTGCGCAGAATAAATTTGGATGATCAGAATTATAATTTTCACCCATTGAAGATCAACACTCACAGTCACAGTCTACTTGATGTTTGAGAAGGCTTTATGTACTTCCCACTACTCGGGCAGAATTCCCACTTGGCTGCGTTGACTGTGTGATGGCTTGACACCATTAAGCTCTTGTTTGTTCTAGTACCCCATGTTGGTTGGTTCAGTATACTCCAGTCTTGGTGGTTTCAACTATACGATTCACGATGCTTCACTGTTCTTTCATGAAGTTCATAACAAAAAAGGACCAGTAGATGGTCGACCATGTGTGTTTTTTCTCACATTGAAACCACACTGCGATGATCCAAATTTAGTTGGCACATGTCTTGGGATGTGTGGCCCAGCCACAGAAACAGACGTCGATGGAGGTCTCTCCGAATTGGACCATTTGCGCTCGGAAGCACAATTGCCGAAGTACACGCGCGGATGCCAAGACTCAGCTGTAGCCTGGACCGGTTCATGCCCTCTACGAAAATTTGTTGCATAGCTACGGAAGATGATCTTGTTGGATGATTTACCAATGGTGATGTTCAATACTGGTTGGTGGTTTGGAACATGAATGTTATTTTTCCATTCAGTTGGGAATAATCATCCCAACTGACGAACTCATATTTTTCAGAGGGGTAGGTAGGTATACCACCAACCAGGTGATGATCAATAGCTATGCAGGCTATGCAACAAATGACCAGAGGGTACATCATTCTGGGTAAATTATAACGACCTCACTGCGACCTCACTGGAATCATGGTTAGTAAGGGAAATCATCCCCAAATGGCCTTAATTCAGGTTAGCGAATATTATAATTTACCCAGATTGGTCAACATTCGGATTGTCGCCCGCTGAGGACGGATTTGCTTGGATCAGCGGATGCCTGGGAACTTGGAGCAAGTTTTTCGCCGGGTTAGCGAGTTACAGATGTGATTTGGGTCTGTCTGAAAATAGGGTGTATATACTATATAATGCATATATATATATACCCCCTCAAATATGGCCATTTCATGATGATAATGCGGATAAAGCCATGGATTTTTCGGTATCCATTGGCCGGAAATACCTTAGAGTTGACTGGGATTCCATGGCCATCCAATCATAACCAGAGTTGTAAACCCTTTAGGAGAAGTCAGGTACTACCTTTTTTTTATGTGGCGTCGTCTCAATCTTTTTGGTTTCGAATTCCACTCCATGATGAATCCTCAATTTTGGGAGCCATACATCCCTGTTTTTTTGGTTCCAAATATGTGTTTCAATCCACTGCGGTACTATGTTCATCCCATGGTTTCTAGGTCAGGTCGTGTTTCATAAAAGAAAGGGAGATGGGATTAACAAGGTCCGTTGGTGAGTTTTAAACCATTATGTTATATCATAAGTTATATCCCTATTGGTACCCCATCAAATCACCATTTATTATAATGTCAACCCCGGATTAATAAACCTCTAGGCTGTTTAATTGGGGGGTACCATTTCAGTATTGGATTATGACTATTGGAGGGGTACCCCCCTAATTAATAAACCATTGTTTATTAATCCGGGGTTGACATTAGTTAAATCTCCCTATGTTTCTTGTTGACATCCCGGCGCAGGTGGATGCTGACAACAGACTCAGCAAATTGGTGCTCCCAGCCACGTTTCTTTCTGGAGATTGGCCTTGGATTCCTTGGAGGAAAATTCAGGGGATCAAGAAAACCCCAATATGAATCAATGGCAATCAATAATATAATATAAATATCGATATATATATATATATATATATATACTGCAAGGCGAAATGTATATATATATATAATAATAATCAATAATGATATATGGGTCGATCCCATCATCAGGTATATCAAAAACCAAAGAGGAGGATTGAGATACAGTATTATTGCTATATTTTTATTGCTTATGTGATCCTCCTCTTTGGTTCTTGGTCGCTTCGTTTGAATCCACCCTCGAAGAACACATAATTTCCTGAAAAGAGGGTCGCCTCGATTGAAGTGGATTATCAGATGTTTCCCCAATAAAATTGCGTGTGTTTTTTGTTGGGGTACACAACCCAGTTTCAAAAGCTAAGTGCCATCGTTCAGCTAAGTTTACCCAGGAAAGTCATGGGAATTCATGGAATTTCTTGGAAATTCTTGGAAATTCATGGAAATTCTTGGAAATTCATGGAAATTCTTGGACATCCATCATCAAGTTCCAAGAATTTCCAAGAATTCAGAGATGGGGCCATACCTCGGAGGGGGAAGCCATATTTCTATCCATTTCTCATCATTTACTCCACCTATACCTTGGTGATTTCTCATCATTTACCATTCGCATCCCATAGCCCTTTTCGCTTTCGGAGGGTCCACCTTTCGCCATTTACTTCCCAGTGATCACTTCGCCATGGGATCATGTTTGGATCCTGGAGAAATTCGTCGTAGCGAACTGGAAAATCACTATGATATGAATAGGCCAATCATCTATAAATTGGCCATTTACCATAGCTGAATGTACTATGTACCATTTATTTACCTATGATAGATATATGATATAATTTAAAACTATAATTGGCCAATCTATAGTGATTTTCCGATTTTCCAGTGCGCTACGTAGCTAATAATTACTAAGATCACTAATTGTTGGTGAATCTAAAATAAATTCAATATCACTATAATAATCCAAATCATCTATAAATTGGCCATTTACCATAGCTGAATGTACCATGTACCATTTGTTTACCTATTATAGATAAATAGCTATAGATGATTTACCATAAATATGTTTGTCTGATAAATTTTACCATAGCTATGTTAAATTATCAGAGGGGTCTGTACCCCAGTTGCGATCCACCCAGCAACCACCTGATTTTGCTGCCGATGCCAGGAGTTTGTAGCTGCCATGCGGAAGGCCATGCGGGGATTGGTGGCAGTGACCTTAACATTTCTCGCCAAGCCCAACAAAGATGACATTTGGATAGACAAAGTCTCATTTTACGGCATGTTTATCATTCAAACAGGAATCTAAGCAGGAATTGAAGGAGCAAAATACTGAAGTTAGTTGAGATACAATGAAGAAATCAGTTTGTTTTCTCCTGTGGATTCCAGTAAACTAACATTTTTAGCCGCATTTGTAATAGGTAATTCAGTGGTGAGTCATCTTTCAATGTCCCATGTTCAATAGCTGTTGGTTTACCTGCCAGAGGGTTTGTTCGATCTTCGCTCAGGATTGAAACCTGGGATCACTGGCCCAGACACCTAAGATGGAGCTAGCCAGGTAATACATGCGATCTCCTGACAGCCTGACATGGTGATAGGACCTGAGATGCCACAGATGTTGCTAGATACATCATTATTTGCATATATATATATATTTAGATATAGATACACATTTACATATATAGAGATTTATATATATATTAAGGATATATAATAAAGATATAAATAAATAAATATATATATATATAAAGGAATATGTTGAAATATGATTAACCGATCCCCTGAAAGAAACCCCTAAGGGGTCCCAAATGCTAAGTTCTTGTATAGCTATAGGCTATAGATGAAGTAGGACTTAAAGGACTTCATTATGGTAATGAAACATTAAGTAGTGCTACTATGGTTATTACTATAGTTTAAGTAGGACTTAATTATACTGTTAGATGGTTTGGTTAAAATATTTTAAAACAAACATCACATGTTTGGGGCGCATGTAGGATTGTGTTTTTCTACCCTGACTCCCGTTCCTGTTGTCACAGTCTGGCGTGGCCACCGCACAAGGACCGGACAGGGGAGAGAGGGAAGACGTTGGAAAGCTCGTTGATTGGAAGATCAAAACGTGAATAGTCAACCTATAGTATATGCGAGGTTCCTAAAATAGTGCTACCCAAAAATCATCCAAGTGATGATTTATTATCGGAAAACCAATGGTTTGGGGTACCCCTCTTCTAGGAAACCTCCATATAGCCCCTGGTAATTTAACCATCAGTAATTAGTTAGACGTTCATGGCATTTACTGTAATTTGCATTTAGATGGGACATGTGATAGGCTACCCTCTGGTTATTTGACGTAGACGTAGATATGGAATGATATGGAAAACCACCTTTTCTAATAGGTACATGATCATGTTTATGTTCTTTTATAGTTGAGCCATGTGTCATAGCTATGTTAACTGACCAGATGGTCGTGCTGTTGTTATGTAACCAAGTGCTAAACCGACTGGTTCTCTGACTATAGGATCAATGCTTTTACTATACAGTACATGTGCCATATTCAAACATTGATTGCACACCCATATTGGGGGGATGGTCATCAGTTCATTAATAGGCACTTATACAAGAATTGCAATAGAATTGTCAGGACTTCTATTATTATGGGATGGATGACCATCAACTGTCTACAATGTTTTGATTATGTAGCAAATAAAGTACAGTATATAGTATATAGTGAATAGTTTTTAATAGTATACAGTATATAGTTGGGAACCTGAGTGTAACTGCTATTTGATAGTATACTAAGTGCCATTAAATTACTTCATCAATTCCCGGCAAATCCTAATACGACGGATCGGTACTGCTTAGTAGCCTTGGTGATCGGAAGTCCCCTAAAATAGTGGGTTATCATATGTATAACTGGGTGACCTAACCCCCCTTACCAAGCAGCTTGGATTCATGGGGCAAACTACCAAGTGGAGTTCAGTGGCTGCGTCTGAAAATGGGGTATACATGGTATACCAAAAACTGGTTGGTGGTTTGGAACTTTTTCTATTTTCCATATATTGGGAATAACCATCCCTGCTGACGAACTCATATTTTTCAAAGGGGTAGGCTCAACCACCAACCAGAAATGGCCAGTTCCCATGAGATATGGATGATTAGCGATGGGATTTCCGGGGATTTCATCCTTCAAAAATCAGCGGAATGGGCATTGGTTGGTACGTAGGGATTGGGACATATTATGACTTAACAGTGCTACATGTGATTGCAAATCACGTAAGTTGGATTCCTTCCAGTCTATAACATGTATATATATATATACACACATGTATATAGTAAACCCAATAACCAAGGTCTTTTCTTGGCTTCATTTGATACCCTCTAAATGCTAAAACTGGATGAACGGAGTTTAGTGTGTATATATATATATATACACATCTATGTTTATTATTAATATATATATATACATTGATATTATTATAGTTCTTGTAGCTACACAAGCTCAAGCGGGGTTGCAGGCGCATTGTTGGGAGAAGTTTGGAATGAAACCAAACGCCAATGGCCGGAGCCTCAAGAGTCTTTTGAAAATATCCCAGCGACCAAAAGGAAAGCAATGATTTTAGGGTTTTGGATCCAGTATCTATTGAATCTATTGAATCTATTCATTTTGGGACTCATTTTGGGAGGGAGGTATTTTTTTTCGTAGATGGTGAGACAGGATTTCGACACTTTTATTTGTGGCAAAACATAAAGTTTACTACGTGCGTTTTTGGGCAATACATGTCCATTTTGCTTGATGAACCCCCTACATTTTGGTACCCCCCAGTTACAAATAGGTTGGTTATGGTTGGCTTATAAACTCCCATTTTCATCACCAGAAATCCAACAGTATACAGCAAACCGTTATATTTACCAACTCAGCGATTCTCAACTGGGGCACCACCAGATCATTGTTGACATATCCATTGAATATTATATATATGTATATTATATATATATTGTGTATATATTCTCATGTAATATCCCCATGTGTTGTTGGTTACATCCTCATTTTGTTGGCTAGACCTCGGATTTTGTTGGTCATTGTTCAACACTCATAATTTCCATTTGTAGATTGCTAAATCTGTATTTTAGCTCATTAAATGACCCGTTTCGCAGAGGCTGTGAAAATTCGATGGCCAAAACGTCGCTAAAAGGTGCTGCAACTACCAAGCCATCGGCTGTGGGACCTACGTCTATGACATTGAGGAAAGTACCGATTGCTGGGAAGCCCAGGTTGTGACCCACCCGGGAACCGCTAAGAACATCCAAGAACCATGGAGAACAACACCTCTTTTTTTGTTTTTAATAGTGGTTTGATCCAAGCAGCATATACTTCGTTTTTTTTTTGTAAATGTTGATTTGATGAAGCTAAAAGCGTGTCTGTTTTTTTTAATGATGTTCTCTGAAACCAACTTAGGGAGTGATCCGCAACTTTAGTCAGCAAAACGGGAAGAATATATACCAGCAAGACATCCCGACTCGTCGACTGGAGCTATGAGTTTAGTTTCTCAAGCGACAAGGAAACCAATGGAATATGAGCTACAAGCATTGAACATGAGAAATGAAGTCGGGAGGGTAGAGTACAACTTGGCAGATTGTTTTCCAAATGCGCCAAGCGCATGTTGCTTGTTTTGAAACCGTTGAACCTATCCCAAGCTGCTACCCCCACCAGTCGATTTTGAGCAGCACTAAGCAACTCAACGACAACATGTGACCCGAAAATTCACAAGGCCCGGCCGCGCAAAGTATACCACGCTACAGGGAACTGCTAAAGTCGTCTCTTTTTGTGTTGTTTTCAAGAAATCAGCTGCGGAACAGTGTCTTGCAGAAGTCGTCTCTTTTTAGCTTCCCGCGAGCTGAATGCAGGATTTGTGATGGTGTTTTGTTTTTGACCCATTATTTTGCGAATGTTGCGTTTAGGTTGGTGTTTGCATGAAAACACTCAGGGGTCTTGTTGCTTAAATGTTGCGTTGCCTG
>Ga0126342_10021140_pt1 | contig 10875 bp, 11 predicted proteins | sample Cyp1metagenome_FD_92528 | JGI IMG/M metagenome (GOLD analysis project Ga0126342, IMG submission 92528) | Coral microbial communities from Lord Howe Island, Old Settlement Bay, Australia - Cyphastrea 1 metagenome | ecosystem: Host-associated > Invertebrates > Cnidaria > Coral ... | reverse complement strand
ATGATGATACACGATCAGATTGATGATATATGATGATACACGATCAGATTGATGAGATATGATAATACATTATGGTTGATGATATATGATGATATATGATGATGTATAATGATATATGATGATACGCCCGGAAAAATGTTACGGTGAGGTTAGGCATCTGATCTGCATGTTTGGGCTCTTGTTCTATGCAGAGTTTGCTGTGATCTCAATCAGAAAAGATCCTCTGAACTCTCATCAAACTTAAATTCCTCTCAGAAATTCTTGGAAGGGAACAAATGTCAGGAAAGTCTCATATGACCATTTCCCTAAAATCATTGACAGATGTTTTCAGAATATTTAGATAAATCACAATCTTAAAGACCAAACAAGAAGCGGCATGCAAGGAATTACAATTTATCAACCAAACCAGAAGAATACATTTTGACAAACCGTCACATATATCATATTTGGCGTGGTAAAGCCTTGGTGTTCTGTTGATTTTTGCTGACCCAACCCATGATTTTTCGATGAATCAACGCACGCCGGGCTGTGAGGAGACCAGTCTTATGTACTTGGACTCTTGGCACTGATGATTTGGAGGGCAAGATTAGACCTGTATACCTTATGCTAGACCTGTATGCCGTATACCCCAAGAATATCCAAGAATGCGGGAACATGATAATAAGCAGTTCGATTTTGGGGTATATACATGTATAATCATGTATATGCCGTTATATACCATGTTGTTTGAACTGGATGTCTGGATAGACTGGATAGATTCTAGCAACCTCAAGCGAATGAAACCCATTGACGATGCCAAAAAAATGATGTACGGTATCCTGGGCATGGTTGAACATGTGCGGACCATTTGGATTTGCACATGTGATGTTCAGGGTTAGCCAACAATGGAGGGCTGTGGATGGCTCCTTTGACAGCCGTGACAGCTGTATGTTACTTGAGCCATACCTACACCTGGCTCTATACTGCTTATCTGTATGCAAGTCAAAATGCATAAATTTGCGTATTATATAATCATCTTATATATCTAAGTTGTTGTATACATATCATGGATATTCGTCGATTGAGCATATGATGATTATGATGAGATGACCATCTGAGATTGGAAACGTTCGTTCAGCTCGCTGCCCCTTCACGGCGCCTGGTGACGCCATCCACGGCTCCCATATCATCCCAATCGAACTCTTGTGAGCTGTTTTCGGATTAGTGAATGATTTATAATTCAGAAATTACATACCTTGCAAATCCTCGTAACAAGCTAACAAGTGTGTCGAATGTAGTTTCCCAGTATTTTGTGCTATTTTCACCTTGCAGATTTGCAGTGAATGCGCTGACGGCGTGGCTGAGCAAGAGGCACACAGGGCTCTTCCTACCACACGTACATGCACAGACAGATAATTCCAGAGAAGAATGCCACCCAGACTGCCCCCAAACTCATCATGTTGCCACATGACTATCCCGACTATCCCATTCCATGTCCATTTCATCTCCATTCCAATCATCTAAATCAGTCTATATCCATTAAATCGTGACCAGTTTGTCCATCATTTTTCCTCCAAATTCTCCAACTTCACGCCCAGGATTCGCTGCAGCTGCCCCCGAAAGTGCGGACCCTGCCCGCGGTGCCAGCGAAGACCGCGACGCTGCGAGTAGTGGCCATCAGCAACCTGCCGCAGGGAAAAATCGGCCTGTTTTGCTTGGGCAAATCCTGGGAATTTCCCAAAGAACATGGGAAAATTGCTGGAAAATTGCTGGAAATGATGTGAAAAATCGGTGAAAATTGAGGGAAAATCCAGGGGGAAAATCCAGGGTTAACATCGCAACGGGTGAAACATCAGTGAGCATCGCACAAGAATTATGAGCCACTTTTGCCACAGACTCCTGCATGTTGTCCTGGAATTTGATTGGGGCCCGAAACTGGTCTAACCTGGTCACCCATTAGTATGGGGTCCCACATTCTATCCCATGCCCACATAATGTTTGGTTTTATACCCCCCGATTTTGGATAATAAATGAATCCGAAATCCGAATGTTGTACTCCATGTTCATGTCATCCCATATGGTGGCTTTAAAACCATTAAAAACCCCTATATTTTGATGATGTTTGATTGAAACCAGCATTTGGTGTACAAAACCCATGACTTTCCAATCGGCCAAGGTGATACACATTTCCTCCAGGAGAATTTGCAACTCCCAGAGGGAGATCTGTTGATTCACGGGGGTGATCTGAGTGTCTCAGCAGAACACATTTCCCAGAAATGGTGCTTACCTAGATGTGGTTAGGCTTTGGGGAAATGATCTTTAAAATTTATATATATATATATACACATACTTCAAGAGTTGACTTGATCTTCAAAATGGATTTATTTTATAATGATTTATATATATATATACTTCAAGAGTTGACTCTATAGAACTTTTGTAGTATACTGTATCAATTAGTACGGGAGCATCGTCATCGAAGTGGACTAATATATCTACCGGATGATTTTTGGTAGTTCTGGGGTTAGATGGATTTTTCATGATTTTTCCACATAGCCCACTAAAACTGAAACTTTTAGCAGGGGAAACACCCCGTAAAATTTATATCTCAGGCGAAGATGAGGGAAGTTATCAATGTTTTGGTGTGTCTGTGTGTGTGTGGGTGAGTGTGTGTGTGTGTTGGTTGCTTGTGGGGCATTTATGAAGATGAAGGTGGGGCTAGGATATATAAATAATTTTAGAACCCCTTCTATCGGGTGGTTTGCAGTCACGGTTCAACAATGAGTTCTCGCATCCCACATAATTTTCGACCAGTTCGGAAATTGAGCCTGGCTCAATGGAAGTTTCGATTGAACCCAAGCGATTCCAAGTGGGTTTGTGTGAAATTTTCAGGGAACACCCGCAATTTAAATGGATGATTATCATTGATTATCGTTCTCCCTATTGGTCCTTTAAAGAGTATTACCTCATGTGCACCTGACGACTGACGAATCAACCTTCCTCCGGTAACTCGTCACTGGTCGTGTAACTTCAGGTCATCATGGAGCGCTAGGGGCCAAATTCATGGTTGAAATTTGGCGTATTGTCAATGATATTGAGAAATTGCGTTTATCCAGTTCGATCAAGTTTTTGTTCATTCAAATCATTCAACTAGGTATATTAGAGATTATATTAATGAGTTTCGTGAATGTTTTTTTTTATTATTTTCCTGGTATGCCTTCATGAAATTTCACCCAGGGCCTCCAGCGAGTTCACCCATAATTTTTGCGAACTGAGGTTATGAGGAATCGCGTTCCAAGGATGCTCGGGACTTTGTCACTGGGATTTGATCAAAATCCGCATGCGCGGCCACGCCGTGGATTTTTTTTTGGGGGTTCCAATGTGGGTAACTGACCCTCCGGTAATTGACATAGCTATGGAAAAGAATATTTGTTTACCTATACTAGTATGATCTATATATACCTACATGGCATTTGTGATTGTGAACACAGCTGTTTTCAAGTACCAGAGGGTATACAAATTTATTCGTTCCGTGTTTCTCATTTCTTAGTTAGTGTTGTTAAATTTAGGTTATACACCGAACAGATCCCAACAGCATATTAGGGAACATGGAGGATATATTATCAAAACATGGAGGTAAAACATGGAGGTATAACACTAACCATGATGGAAATATAACCAACGATTTGATATATATATATATACACATACATATATATATATATATATATTATATATATGTGTGTGGGTGTGCAAAAAAAGTATATCGCCAAACTGGCAATGTTCATAGGGAAACTGACGATACACAGGTGGATTAGGGGTGCCCCACTTTCATTCAAATCCAGCTCTTACTTTCTCACATGACCCGTGTAGGTTTTGCTGTATCATACAACCTTGGAAGTTGACCAGACTTGAACTCATACCCATACTGGCTGGTGTTTTCAAATGTGTTTTGTTTTCAACCCCACAAGTTGGAGGATGGTCCCAAGTGATGAGCACATTTTTCAGCGCTAAGGAAGACAAGCTAAAGGAGTTCCAATCGGACTTTCAAGGCTTTCTTCGATGGTTCGAATCCTCATCACTGGGCTTGAAGTCCGCACTTCTTTGGCTCGGAAGCGAGTCCAAGTTCCAACATCGTTTGCTGGTGGGCGGCAATCATGACTTCATCCTGGAAACTTGGACCTGATAATAATCAAAACACACATACAAAATTATACAAAATTGGTTCAGGTTGTGGATGTTTGAAAGCAGAGGGGCATATCAAACATTTTACACAGCACCCTGCAGATCTAAGGTCCTTGTTTTGGCCACTAGCAGCATCAACCTCCTGACAAGACCTTTGTTTGGGATTTCACGTGAGCTTTCGAATGGAATGATTCTTCCCATCTGACCGTTTTGTCGCTACGAAACAGCACAAGGATCAGTTGGGTACTGAACGTGCACGGCAACTCTGTCATCATTTCGGCGTGAAGCATCTCGGAAGAAGGATAGAAAAGATGGCTCTAGAGGGCTGGTTTCAGATGGTCATGATGATCATGACATTTTCCTTGGCGGTTTCAAGTATCACTGTTGATTGGTTTACGGGAAACTTTACAGGAACCCCCAGATATTGGGATTCAGAAAATCCATGCTTTCCGATTAAGGTGTTCCCCTAAACCAATCCATTGGAAGTATGTTTTACTGTCCATCCATATGTGGGATGCAGCTCCATTGGATTGTTTCGAGCAGTTTACCAACAAAGAAGCCCAAGTGAAAAGTTGGATTAGATGATGTAACCCATGAATTGGGGGATGTTTGGGGGGCATTTAATCATAGGGCTATGGCTATACCATACATGGTGCTGGGATGACCAGGGCCCCATGTTTGTTTCAGGACGAGCAAAAAGGATGTACTGTAGTTTTGTGGTTGACACTGAAGAATTATGCAGATCTTCTGGAGTTTGTTAACCCGTATGGCCTGAATTTGTGGATCGTTCAGGAAGCATGGTCAATACTAGACATGGTGCCAATGTCGAACTAAGGGTTTGTCCATGTTTCTCCACCCGGATCCCCATAGGGTTATCCAAAGCCGGTGGGGAAAACCCATCATTTCCCAGGTATTTATGCCAAGCGGATAATCCGGTGCTGCTGGAGTTTGAGTCAGGCCACTGGGGAAACAATCTACACTCTACACTCCATATGTCACTCCACACTCCACACACTATGCTGCACACTCTACAGTCCACAACTCACACTTCACACTCTCCCTTCACTCCAGACTCTGCACTCTCCACTTCCCACTTCCCGCTTCACACTCCCCAATATCCATTCCCGACTCCACACCTTACACCCTACACTTCACACTCTAGACTCTACGCTTTAATTTTACGCTTTAAACATCTTTAAACTCCACACTGTGCACTCCGCACTCCACACTTTACAAGTAGACTCTTCACCTCACACTCCACACTCTACATTCCCCAATCTCCACTCCCCACTCGTCTGCACTCCACCCAATCCCCACTCCACACTCTACACGCAACACTTAACATTCCCCACTCCCCCAACTCCACACTCCACACCTTACACTCCTTTACACTCCACACTTTCATGTCTTTTATAATCCACACTCTACATGTCACACTCCACACTCCACACTCTACACTTGCACTCTACACTTTACACTTCCCCACTCCCCACTCCGCACTTTACACTCCACGCTTCACACTCCACACTCTAGACTATACATTTTAATTTTACACTTTACAATCAACACTCCACAGTTTCTACTTTGCACATACACTTTACGTTTTACACTTTAAACTCCACACTGTGCACTCCGCACTCCACACTTTACAAGCAGTAGACTCTGCACCTCACACCTCACACTCCTCACTCTAGACTCCACACTTTGCATTCCCCAATCCCCACTCCCCCCTCTACACTCCACACCTTACACTCTACACTTGACACTCCGCACTCTACATTTTTCATTTTACACTGCGCACTCCACACTTCACACTCTACACTCCACACTCCACACTTCACACTCTACGCGCTACATTCCCCACTCAACACTCCACTATTCATTCTCTATACTTCACACTCCACACTCTGCACTCCACCCCACACTCCACAGTCTACACTGGTAAGGTAACAGGGGAAGAATGCACAAGACTGTTGAAATATTTTTCTCAAACATGTTTTATGTGACTGCATTCGGGTTCGTTGATTGGTCTTGTTCTTTTTGGTGGTAGGAACCATCAATGTGGTTAAAGTTAGAACCACACAAATGAATCCATTCCGCTGATCTAACATGATATGACAATATGAAATACCTCCAATGTTTAGGATCATAAATGAAGAAATCCAAAACTACTCGGGAATTCCGTTTGTGTCTATTCAGTATTTGGTGGAAGATGGTGGAAGGAGTTTCATCACGCGTTCATAACATTTAGTAAGCATATGTGGTGAAAAAACATGTTACAACCTCAAGCGACTGAGCAACCATGACTACACAACCGATCACCAGGATGGCTGAAGGGTTTCCATTCCAAGATGGCTTGATATGTCTGGTTTGATATGCCATTTTTCATCTTTGCCTTTGACGGTTTCAACATGTTTCAACCTAATCTTGGTGCTTCAATCCCCTTTTCAACCATCATCAACCATCATTTTCTTGGAACATGTTTGAACCATCATACCAATCAATCATACCCATCATAAATCCCCCTTTCAACCATCATATTGGAACATGTTTGAACCATCATACCCTCTGGTAAACTAACATAGCAATTGAAAATGGCCCAGTCGAAATAGTGGATTTTCCCATCAAAAATGGTGATTTTCCATAGCAAAATGTTAGTTCACCAGAGGGTACCCGTCATTTGAATCCCATAGCCACTTGGTGCTTCTTCGGTGCTCACGCCCCTCCAGGCGGCGCGTTGTGTGTGTGGGGATCGGGCGTCTCCTTCACAGCCAGCATAGGCCCAGCAACAGGGGTGTCCCCAGTTGGGTGTCTAACCATCTTTTCGAATGGGTTTTAAGTAGCAAACAAATATTGAGATATGATATGATATATGATATGATTGATAACTGGTTGGTTGATGATTGGTTCGTATTTTATGTTGTATTACATCATCTTATCTTTTTTATGTTACCATTCATTGGTTCTATTCCATCTCGCTAAACTAACTCTAGGGGATTGCCGCTGATTGGGTGGTCATGTGAACCATATGGAACCATAATTGCGAACAGAAATCCAATCTGAGAACAATGTCCATTAGCCAATTTAGGTTGATTTGAAAATACGGTACCCTCAATTCCAAAGGACTATCATCATGTTCCCGCTCAAATTGCCATGTGGGGTTACCGTAACCATTTTTTCAGACACATCCATATCATCTTAAGTTGATTAATGTCAGTTATACATCCCACATTATCACACTAATTCCAAAATGGTTGGTGTTTTTTCCAAGGTTGGAAGACCAGTACAGCACCTTGATTCCGGGGCATCCATTGGCATCCCCATTCTTTTTGACACCCTGATACAGCAAGAAACCATTCTAGTATGGTCAGAGATGGGCTGACCAATGAAGAGGACATCCCAATTTTTGAATGGTAAAAAACAAAGTGTTTCCTGTCCTGTCCAACCAACCCAATGAGTATTCCAAGCTCACAAGCCACGAACGTCCCAGCCCAGGCCAGGAACGAGCTGTAAAGTCTGGGAATGTGGCCTTTCAAATCGACACTTGTCTCCAAAAGTCCTGGATGGGCATGGCATGGCATGCCGCGCGCATAAAATCAGAAATGGTTTTTGGCTCTGGTAGGTAAACCTATGGAGATTTCCTGAAATGGGGGGACCCCCAGTTTTTTAGGCGTTTCCATGCTTTTCCACTATAAGCTATCCATTTTGGGGGTACCCCATGTGTGGAAACCTCCAGGTTTAGCCTGGCGCCCAGGCGAAAGGATCCGAAGGATCCGAAGAGCATCAGCGCTTTCTCAAGGCGAAGATTTCCTGCTGGCCATGTCGGTGAAGCACATTTTCCATGTTTTTTTTGAGGGGTTGGAGCCGGCCTGGGATGGACCATGGTTTCTGGAAAGGCCAGACTTGCCACCGAGACGGATTGAGGGTCTCCCATTCAAAACTATGTGTAAATGGGGGGATGAACGTTTTTTCTGAACATCCCGTAACTACCAGCATCTACTGTGCCATGTGACCATGGTTGATGATACTGTGGATGGTTGCGAAATCCTGCACCACCAATTTGGGATGGTTGAAAGCCCTTGGGGCCCATCCACTTTCAAAGGTTTGTTGGTTCAACCCCCCATCTTTCACAGTGAAATCCATCTGCAGGACACTGCTCATTTGATACCTGGAAGTCTCGATGCTCCTGGGATGATTTGATGGGCACCAAGATTGGCGTTCAATGGATTTGGCTGGATATTACAGCTGGTTGGTGGTTTGGAACATGTGTTTTTCCCCTATATTAGGAATAATCCCAACTGACTAATATTTATCAGGGGGGTTGAAACCACCAAGCAGTTACAGTAACCGACAAAACAATGGAAATATATACTACTAGGATGAAGCATCAAAAATGGTGAGCACAGTGGTTTAACCAGAACAATGAGATTATTTGGGATTAAGACCATCAAACTATATCAAACTAATAGTTGCTTAGTGGGAGATAACAGGGATATAAATACAATTGGATATCCAATTCACCAACATTAGCCAACCATATAGCATGGGGATACCTTCCGGTGTCATCAAACATGGCAGCTGCTGGGACATGCTGGCACTAACCATGCAGGTTTTAATGGGAAAAACATTGATAATACTGGATTTGTCATGTATTCATGTTTGATTACCAGAGGGTGTATATATATATATTACATACATTATACATATATATATATATAAATTATAATTACATATGTTGGATTTTCAGATATAAGAAATGGAAAATCCAGTATATTACTGATGTTGAAACCCAAAATGAAAATGATCCCTACACGATTTCGGTGAACAAAAGGCGATTCCAGGGTTTTTAGTGACCCGTAGCCATTTTTTTCAAGGAACCACCAGTTGATTGATTTTTTGAAAACCAGAAAATGACAATGTGTATGTATATATATGATAAAAATAGCAATGGTTGGTTTCTTCCTGTTTTCAGAAACCAACAATTCATGTGGTTTTTGAAGGCTGTACACTGTAGCGATCTTCGCAGAGCTGCACTTTGAGACCAGATGCAAGATTCTCATGGACTGTATCTTTCCAAAAGGCCAGTCCTTCTCATCCCCAGATGCTCCATCCATTTGCCTTGATTTACATACCAAAAACTAGCATCTGGGATCCATATCATGTTTCAAATGATTTTTGGTGAACAGATCCATAATGAATCCACCAAAATGATCAATGAAACATTTTATGTCCATAATTCTACTACTAGATTGACATGTTATTCTTCCGTGGACATGAAATTACACATATTAATGACTATCAATGTCTACCATGAAATATATATCATGTATATATACATCATATATATAAATATAGTATGTTATATATCATATATATAAATATACATAGATATTAAATATAATATTATTAATATCACATGTCTAATATATTTTATATTTCATATATATAATATTTTATATATATAGTATTTTATATCATACATACATACATATATATATATATATATATCACATCTATATTTATCATACATATATACATATAGATGAAAGAACTCAAGTTCCACATCACTGGAAAAACCAGTTACCCTTTGCTGAGGTCATGGTGACGCACAGCCCTCCAGCCGGGGTGCTGTTGGGCAAGGCCAATGAACCACCGTGGATCAACGAATTGGTGAGGCGGATCAAACCCAAGTTGTATCTGCACCTCGGACGTGAACATCTGAGCGAACCATGATTGAGCCAAGCAGTTTTATGTGAAGGGATTGAGCCACTAGTTCTAGGATTGAGCCGCTATATATATATATATATATACATAGATGTGTTTTCTTCAACAGAAAATGAAGTTTATCTATGTTTATCTCAAATGATATGGGAGTGTAAATGATACATGAGGATTCCATCAAAAAGGGTGGTTATGATGAGTCTATCATGGAAATCATGGTATATCACAAGTACACATGTCCTGAAAAACCATTGGTTGGCTAATGAATACATTTTATCGTTTTGCAAATGTCAAGCATTAAAATAGCAATTCTGGGTATGGTTTCATGACATCTTCAACGCACAGAACATTTCGAAACGTGCTGGGGGGATCATCCCACTTAGCTCTTCCGAAAGATGCTGAGGGTAATAGGAGGTGCTGCCCATAATAAAGTTAACAGTTGGTTTATAAACAGTTCAACCATATATATATATATAGCTGATATATCTACCATAGGTTTGTAAACCAGCTGAGATATCGACCATATATAGCTGATATATCTACCATAGATTTATAAACCAGCTGAGATATCGACCATATATAGCTGATATATCTACCACAGGTTTATAAACCAGCTGATATATCAACCATATATAGCTGATATATCTACCATAAGTTTATAAACCAGCTGAGATATCGACCATATATAGCTGATATATCTACCATAGGTTTATAAACCAGCTGATATATCAACCATATATAGCTGATATATCTACAATATGTTTATAAACCAGCTGATACATCAACCATATATAGCTGATATATCTACCATAGGTTTATAATCCAGCTGATATATCAACCATATATAGCTGATATATCTACCATAGGTTTATAATCCAGCTGATATATCAACCATATCTACCATAGGTTTTTAAACCAGCTGATTTATCAACCATATATAGCTGATATATCTACCATAGGTTTATAAACCAGCTGATATATCAACCATAT
>Ga0126342_10021139_pt1 | contig 10875 bp, 13 predicted proteins | sample Cyp1metagenome_FD_92528 | JGI IMG/M metagenome (GOLD analysis project Ga0126342, IMG submission 92528) | Coral microbial communities from Lord Howe Island, Old Settlement Bay, Australia - Cyphastrea 1 metagenome | ecosystem: Host-associated > Invertebrates > Cnidaria > Coral ... | reverse complement strand
TAGGAATTTAAGGTTTAACGGGAGTAACTGTTTAATATTCCCTAGTACCTTTGTTGATCTTCCCAATTGAATGTAAAGTTTTACGGGGGTGGGAGTTTAATATTCCCTAGTACCTTTGTTGTTCTTTCCCATAGGAATTTTGTGAAGTTGCATCAGCATTTGTTTGGGAATGGGAAGCCTCTACGCTGCAACGCCTGGGCAAAACCCAGGCGTTGCGCGTATATATATATATATATATTATTATGGATGTTTATGATATGTTTATTAAAATACCTATAAACATCAAAATGATCAAAATCAAGTCCCTGACATAATATATATATGTGTGTGTGTGTCCATAAATGATCATAAATGGAAATTGGTGAACTCTGTCCAATTCAATGATTCAAGACTCATGGCTACATTTGAATGAAGAAGGAAGATGTGAAAGCTCTTGAACGAAATGCAACCTGGCCATTGCATGCTAAATTAAGTGGTTTCCAAGACTCCGATGGATAAGGCTCAAACTTGGATCCTATTGGATCTTGGTGGATTGGCACCAGCACAGGCCCTAGCGTTTCAGCAGCTTGGTATCGCCTCAGCAATTCCAACCAGGTGTCTTCCGTAGGGGCCTCCTGTCCACCAAGTCATGGATACCCCATGGATACCCCATGGGAGCCATCAACTGTGAACAGCATATCCACTCATATCCTCCAGGCCTTTTTGAAAGACGCCAACCACAATTCCTTGATCTTCTGCAAGCCCTCCTGGGCAGGACGACTCATCTGTGCTGTCATGGCTTTAGTTCTTCAGTCCGTCAGTTGGCCAATCAATGAAAAGGTCAATCAATCAATAAATCAGTCAATCAAGTTAGTCATCAATCGCTCAATCACGAAAAAAATCTCGGAATCTCAAGGAATCTCATGGAATCTCTGCTTGCTCTGGTTGCTGGTTTTTTTATGGGTGTTCGGATGCGAATCCCCCATGATCCCCCAACTTCTCGGGCCAAAAAAAGGCCACCCGCCTCTGTTTCTGGCCATCTGTTGACGTTGAGACTGGACACCCACTGCGCGGAATGGGACATGAGTCCCCGGGCTGCATTCAAATCGATCTTCAAGTGCCCAACATCGGGTTGAAGACCATGCGAACTCAAATACGTTCATGATATCATTCTGGGCTGCCAAACACACGAGTTTATGCAGAGCGGGAAATAAACACTAAATCACAATGGTTTGCATATGAACTGCTGAAACTACAGTCAGATCTAGCATGGTACATAACAAATTGTAATATGTGATATGGAGGTTTCCTAAAATGGGTGGTACCCCCCAAATGAGAAAAATGTTCCACTATAAACCACCATTTATGGAAACCTCCATGTCGTGTACAACACTCTCCAAACAACTCCAAAGCATCGCATGGCCCAAACTTCCTGGCAGCTCTGCATGAGTAAAATACAATCTCATCATTCGCACGTACATGTCATGTCTATAATGTACATGCAAATTGATTGTTTTTTATCTAAATTGTTTTCTGGAGAAAAAACTAGAGCATGTTTATCGTTATTCATCTCTAGTTCTCATTATTTCACTACGCATATCACATTTTCATGTTCCGCCTCGTGCGCAGCAGTCAGGAAGCTCTGTACACGCTTGCGGCCCTGGCCCATCGATGATATGCCGAATACCCTAGAATGGTGATGGTTTGGGCCTGAAAAAGGGTATTGTATATACATATACTTAGTTATATACATATATATATGTACTATGTATTATATCATATCATATTATATTATATTATATCATATTATATTATATTATATTATGTTATGTTATGTTATATTATATTATGTTATATTATATTATATTATATTATATTATGTTATATATTATATTATATTTTATATTATATTATATTATATTATGTATATTTTGTATATATAATTATATATATATACATAGAGTAATCATGTGTTGATTTTGACCCATACGGTCTGCCTATGACACTAATATTGGTTCCAACATCTTCCAAACCTTGGTTCATGCTATCGGCATCCTAGGCATCCCCCTGACCTTGGCCAGCATGTAGGCGAAGGTAGAGGCCAAGGTTTGACTCACCTGGCCCTTCTCGGACCTGGGGCTGTGGCGGCTGTGGGTTCAAAGAACCTGGTGATGAAAAAAAGCGGGACTTGGCTGGGAAATCTGATCCCATTTTTTCGGAGCTTTAGTAGGGTCCTAAACTTATCAAACTTTAGAAGCACTTTAGAAGCACCCGGATGACAGCTTCAAAATCAGCGCTTCAGCCCGGGGGACCCCCACTTTTTTTACATCCTTTGACGGTTGTGAAGCAGTTCTCGTCTCTTTGAGACGACTAAAATTCAGCGCGCAGGAAGACTGTCCGGTCGACCACTCGGCGATGACTGGCAGTGTTGGGCAGGATGGAAAAACTATCGAAAAACCAAAGGAAATGTGTGTTTAAATGTTGAAGCTAAGCAATTAAACATGTTAAACATCACCCAGGTAATGGGAAAAACCAAGAACAAGTATAAGATCTACAATACATGATCAACATGATCAACATGATAACATTGAAATACATTGAACAATTATCTTAAAAACCCTCGTATTACATCCTGATACAACTGTGCCGCCTTGTAAATCATAGGCTACTCCTGCAGGATGGCCATGAGACTAGGCACTTGAGCTAGCCCGTAAAACCAGGTCCTTCAACGAAGTTTGAAAAAGGAATGGAAGCGGCATTTTGTTGAGGGATTTGTTGTTGTTTTGTTTTGTTTTCTTTCAGTTTGGCTTTTGGGTTTTTGGCTCCTTACTATTCGTTAAATATATTGAGAATAATTTCAAATTGAATCTGAAGTAATAACTAAATTACATTTAAAATAGATTAATTTCTAAGTAAAATTAAATCAAAATCGAAGAAGATTTAAGTTACAACGAATTTGATTGCACATTCGATTAAATTTAAGTTGATTGTAAATTAGTCTTAAATTATGTTACTGATACTGTAAGTAAATGGTTTTCAAGTTGAATCTAAATTGTTTTGTATTGTTTTGTAATGTACATTTATATCAACTAGGTACCCGACAAAATTTGCAGAAATTCAACGCGCCAAAAACGAAGCTAAAGCAAAGCCATGCAAAGCCAAAAATTCAAAGCCTTATTTTTATGCCATTTTTCAGATGTTGACACTTTTTCCAACATGAGTTCTCCCGACCCTGCCCCGCGCCAAGAATTCCGCGAGCCAAGCGCTTGACCCGCGTGGCGATGAGCGTCGCAGATTCGGAAGGCTCAGGACAGAACATGTCATTTCATGTCGACCCTTGACATGACCCAACAAATCCCAACCATCCCATTCACCATTCACCATATTCACCATGACTGGGGGATCATAGTAAACATAAGTAAACATCATCTCAGTCATAGATTCAAATGACGGGCTATGCTCAATGTCAGAAACCTCATTTAATGGGATGGTTCATATTTGGTGAATTCTTACCATCCCATAGCGATGGACAATATTAATGGAATAGCTGAAACCACAGGCAAAAACAAAGAATGTTAAACATGTATAACTTCTTGTGTCTTGCCTAAAAATAGACAGCCAAAACGAATGCTTGTGATACCAAACTCAAATGTCTGAACCTTTGCATAAGAAGAAATGTGTTAGCGTAGCGAAACACAAATACAAAAAACTGCACGCAAATTCGAGATTGACAATCTTGATTCGTAACCTGCGTTTGACGTGCGTACAATCTCATCGATATAGACACACAGGACTTGACTAGATCCAAGTTCAGCAAATTCTGGTATTCATTGGTATTCAATGGATTGGTTTAAGGGAAAATCTACAGGAAATCAATGGTTTTTACAATCAAATATAGGGGTTTCCTGAAGAGATTCTATGATTTCTATGAATGTTCCTGTTTTGAGATTGACAGCCTTTGAATATTTCCAGACTTGAAAATGCCTCGTGGGATGGAGTGGTGCCTCGCACTTCCGTCTGCGGTTTCCGCAGTCGCCGGCTATGTACTCGGAGTCGCATGAGATCATCCGGGAAAAAAACGACATCGGTCAGTCACGACGTCCTTTTAGAAGCTGATGACCGATGATTCTGACGGCTCAAAATCTGGCAAAACAACAGCTGAATGAATCCCATTGCCTGGTCATATGATTTCGTCAACATGAGTCATTTCTGTTGTTTTGAGCCCCAGACATGTCTATCATGTCTATATAACATCAATAAGTTGATGGTTTCGCAAGTGCTGCCTGCAATCATCCGGAACGCTGTTAAACCAACTGCTGACCTCGATCTGCTGAGCTCACAAGGCATCAATCACTTCATATTAATTTAGTCATCTTTAGATATCTTAGTCATTTATCATAGATTTGATTTGGGTGAACTTGACCAAGACCGGCTTCGTGCCTGAAAAAAGGACTTACGCTCAAAACCTTAGATCTCGTGGAAGCCGAACCTTCAGACAGCATGGTTGACAGCACCTGCCTGTGTTGGGAAAACACAACCGGAATGCTCCGGTCTGCGGGCTTCCGGAAGGCACTTGTTCTGCGGGTTTCCCGCAGTCTGTAGCTAAAACTGATGCCAAAAATGAGTCCATAAAGGTTGATTGTACCAAAACATCGAGAATACATAATTCTGCGTCTCAATTGTTCAGCCAAAAAGAAAACAAAACCAAAGAAAAACTCAGAAGAAACAAACATGGAAAAAACACCATCCTTCAATTGCTTTTAGCAATTCAGAAGATGGGCTATCTCAGGATCGAGCACCTGCAGCTGTTGATCACTAGATCCACTAGCATGACCTACTTCAAGATCATATCAATGTGGATCATAAGTATATTATTATATATATATACTTATACTTCTTTAATTTTCCTAATGCCGTAGCAAGATACAACATATCGAATTGAAGAGGTATCCAACTTGGTATAATCATAATATTAAAAAAAAAACGGTTCATCTTCGAATTCCCCGAATGGTGACTTTTCCATTGGAAAAGATAAACATAGCAGCGACTCTGATCAACCAAGCTCAAACATCTCAGGAGGTGTAGTCCCTACGTGAAGACGATGAGTCTATGAATCAATGAGTTTCATTGAAATCATCGATAATGGGGGTTTCCACAAATGGGTGTACCCCAAAATATCCAAAATGGATGGTTTACAGTGGAAAATCCTATTAAAATGGATCATTCGTGGGTACCCCATGGTACCCCTATTTTTAGGAAACCTCCATATATACACTGCAAACTGGTATGCACCGACAACACAGCAACGGATGTGTCTCTGATTTGCAACCGCAGGAAAGTAAGACATCAAATAGCGGAAAAAAAACAATAGTTGACAAAGGATCCTCTCAGCCAATGAGGCTCTTTTTAGGAGGAATGAACTGGTCCACATTTCGTAACAGGTTCCTATCGAAACTAGTTATAATAATCTTATAATCGCAGATAATCGCAGGGTTTATGATCATGTTCAAGAGTTGGTTTTGTTTTGGATAGTTTACAGGAAAACCCAATCTGTCTGGGTGTTTCACCATACTTTCCTGCAGATGATCCACCAACAAATAAATCCCAATGGCACCAGCCTGGCCTTCTTGAACGGCTTCAATGGTTCCTGATGGTCTAGTGAATAATCCTAGTTGGTAAAGCAAGGCCACTAATGGGTGTCTAATGATAATAATAGACATATAATATTATATATATATACATAATTATATATATATGGTGGTTGATCAAAATTCAGAACTCTTTACATATGGGCTTACAATAACTGCGTTTTCTGAGCAGTGGCTAAGGGGGAAAAAAAAACTCCAAGAAGCACCAGGTTTGATGAGGCTACAGGCCATGACAGCGACACCCGCATTCGACCATTTTCACCAAACCATATTTAGGTCTTGACCGTTTCAGTGGCAAAACATTGCAAAACAATTAGTTTAAGAACTTTCAACCCTGGCACGCTTGCTTCTGAATGCAGTCTTTCTATGCAAGGTGCAGCTGAACGGCGTTGAATCTGTATCCCTCACCCGGCTGTAAACAAGCTGAGTCGAAACGGCAGTGTTTTTGTGCATGTTTCCTCAACACCGGTATGGTTGTCAGATGTTGTCAGGGCACATGGGCGTGAGAAATCACATGTTTCAAGGGGATGAAAGTTTTCAGCCAAGGCGCATCTTTCGCTTGGTACGCTTCGCAGGCTGAGAAGCAACTAAAGCCTCAGACTCAACGAGAATCATCGTGACGTGAAGCTATAGGCTGGGCAAAAACCTGGAGTCAACCCTGGGAATCAATGGATTGGTTTAAGGGAAAATTTACAGGAAAACCCCATATTTACTGGGAAAATCGATGGTTTCCTGTAGATTTTCCCTTAAACCAATCCATTGAGGGAATTCAGGACCTTATAAGGTATGGACCCATGAATCTCCAAGTCTGAAAAGACATCATTTCTTGGTCTTTGTTGGGCCACCCGCCTTCCTAACTTTCCTACAAGAGCTTCAAGGGATTTTTTGGGGGGTACTGATGGTACTGGGGTTTCTACGACCTGTGCCCTCATCTTAATCCAATTTTGGATGAGTAACACCTTGACTGCGTAATATCAACGCGTACTACGGTGTCATTGCTTCTGCAGCCCATTTATGAGTTTCCTATGCGTTTTCGATTTCTGGGAATATCCCCATAGGAAAGTCAATGGACGAAACCCTGAGGAAACTCAGTGTCACGAGGTGTCGTGCTTGTTGTATAATTGCTTCATGGTGGTTGAGCCTACAGCCTATCCTCAAAAATGGTTGCTTGCAGCCGGCACTCTCCTGCTGTCCAGGGGCAACTTGAACCCTGGCAATGCAGTTGCTTCCACTTGCACATCTCCGACTGGCCGATCGGCTCGAGAATGTTACGCTGAACATGCCAAGAATCATACCCATAGGATCCATGGTGCTGCTATATATGGTAACATGGATCCCATCAATATACCCCCTTTATGTTAGCATATATATCAGCACCATGGATATCCATGGATCCTATGGGATATAGAATAATCTCATATCCTATATCATATGATCGTCTACTTGGCGGTGCAAAAAATGTGATCCACACTCTTGTCTGATGCCGCGTCTCGAAAGATGAAACCTATAGGTACTTAAACATCGCATGCCAATGCAATATATTTCACTCAGCTTGCAAATTTAATTTATTGAAGCCTATCCAGAATTCAGAGGAAGAACAATCCATGAGTATTTCTGCCGAAACGTCAAGATGTGGGCGCATTGTTAGTCCAATCATTCACCCACTTGAATGAATCCTTCTCTCATTGCGAGATTGAGATTTCGGGAATGGAGTCTTCACATTCCTTAGATACAGGAAATTTACTTGGAACTTATTTCTGGTTGGTGGTTTCAACCAACCCCTCTGAAAAATGATGGACTTCGTCAGTTGGGATGATGACATTCCCAATATGATGGGAAAGTCATAAAAGCCATGTTCCAAACCACCAACCAGATAATTAACCCCTATTAACCATGATTAACAATGATTTACCATCATTAACCATTATTTTTCACTTATGTTCCCAATATTTTTTTGACATGATCGAAAGTGCCCCAGTCATAACAGTCCATCCCCAAATTGCTGCGTGGCTACCTAGATTTCCAATCAGAAACCCCAGTGGTGCTTAAAGCCCCATTATCAACATTCATTGAAGGGACATCTGGGCCTTTTTTAAGAGGGTGGATACCACCCAAATGTGCTTCAGTTTCAGACATATACGAACCCCCGCGCGCCATCTTTGAGGAGGCTCCAAAGTGCTTGAGGAGCTTGATCACGTCCTCCGCGTGGAAAATCATAGGACACTCCTACGTATATTTCATGCGGAAAAACCATGCTTTCCCATATAGATTTCACCAGGAAACACAGTGATTTAACCTTAGAAAACAGTGATTTGCAGAATAAGAGTTCCGATGCAATCAGAAAACATAGATGAGAACAGGTGATAGTCATTCCAGTCGGGAATGACAAACATGATAAAATTGAAACCACCTGTCAAATCGAACAGAACCATCCCATATATATATATATAATATATATAATATATATAATATATATATATAATATATATAATATATATATATATATAATATATAATATATATATAATATATAATATATATATATATATGTAACCTGTTCTCGCCCATATTTCTCCATGTTGAATTTATGCCCACAAAGACCTGCAGGTTTTACTGCACGATATTTTCATGGAGGTAACCCACCAAACATCCACCACGGCCTTCTGCTGATAGAAGGCTGCATGGCCAATGGCACTGGTCAACCATCTGAAGGGAGCCGACCAGCACCTGGCAAGGGCAGGTAGGTTGTTGGGAGCTCCTGGGTCTTTTTGGGTGAAGTTGCCCAAAAAAAAGGAAGAGAAACACTGGGGAATTTATAAAATTTTATAAAAAAATTAGGGCTCAGAATGTTCAGAATCTTACATGCTCTGTATGAAATGCCACCAGTTGTTCAACGGCTGGGACGGCTTCGAGGCTCAGGGGATCACCATTTTTATCACCACCGGCTGGGCTCCGAGCAAGCCATAATCAATGTCCATGCCGGAGGCAGCATAGCTCACGACCTTGGGCATCCGGGCATCGGCCAAGAGATCCAAGAGGAGAGCCCAATAAAAATGGCTGTCTTGAAGCCAAGGCAAAACATGAAAACATGATGAGAAAATATGAGAAACAAGTCGAGGGTGACTGGGTGTTTTGGGGTAACTTGCCTGGCCCTTTCAGAAACACTGCATGCCGAAGCACAGCACTGACGTTGCCAGTCCTTGCTGCATCGCAAAAATGGAAATGCGCCCCCTGGTTGCTCAATGGAGTGTCGGGCATTGTGTAGTCCTGGCAATGGGATGTTTTTTTCTGGGTTACCATCTCGCACTGAAAATATGCTAAGCTGCTACCCCCACTAGCCATTGGCAGGAAGGGATTCGGGTCCAGGGTCCCCCATTTCGGACATGTTCAATCCATTTCAATCCATGATCTACCACATAGATCCACATACCCTCTGGTAAACTAACATAGCTATGGAAAATCACTATTTTTAATGGGTAAAACCACTATTTCTATGGCCGTTTTCAATAGCTTTTTGTATGTTTACCAGAGGGTAGACCAGATGTTACCAGCCTTCCCAAAAAGTCGCAGATTTTGGTTGAAGACAAACGGCCACGTCGCTCCAGCATCCAGGAGACATCTGGCGGATGCCGAATTTCTCCAATGGTCCAATAGCTATCATCTAAGGTAAGTAGCAGTGGGAACATCCATATCAAAATAGATAGATATCACCTTACTGGTGCTTAGCAGGGAATGAGGGAATGATCCATAATCACTAGTAATAATCATCCCAGCAACCCCCATTCCCATCCATTCCCTCCTAAGCACCATTAAGTCACATGGATGTTTCCTAAGTCACGCCCCAAGTCATCCATGGAAAAGTGTCGGATTGTCCATGAAATAAACCATCCAGCTATAGGGTCACACCCGTTTTTGTACGGAATCCTTCAACTATGTTCCAAATATCGAAGATCAGATCTTCCAAATTTGCCTCGGAGATATTTGGAACATATTGGGATACCTATGAAAATATACCAATATTTATTTATTTCAATTTTCATAGGTAAATCGTCCCATGTTCTTCGATGATCTACCGAAAATGTGGTGAAAACGTTCGGCGCCTGGCCGCCTTCCAGTAGCCTTTCTGCATGGCCACCTTCACCAAGGGTACTCCTGTCTGAAAGATGGCGGAAAACCTATGGATCTGGGGAAATTATGTATATAATATGTATGTACATATATATATACTATACATATTCACTAAAATGAAAAGGTGGTGATCCTGGGATGATGAAGCCTATACATTCACCATGATTCCAGTTTTTGGTCACAGAGAGGTCACTGTAATATAATATATATATATAATATACCCAGATTTATGGGATACCCCAATCTCAGTCAAACCCATCTTGTGCATGTACAGATATAAGTTGTATATGAAAAAAAAACCTAGAGATGCCTAGTAATAGTAAAATTAGTGAAGCATATCATCCCCAAGACAGGGAAAGGTTTCAAAACAGCTCGAGGATGCACCCAGCACAGTCTCACCAGCAATCCTTCCACCTCCATATTGAGATCTGCACCACCTGACGCAGCGTCGCTGAAGTACACATGGGCCGCAGGGCCGTTTGTTCTGGGAGTCTGAAAAAAAAATCACTGGAACTTTGACCCCATGTCGTCCATAGCTATCTTGGTTGCCATCGTATACATGTCTATATCCTTTTACACATTTCTGTATGTGGATGAGTCAAAACCCTATTCTACCACATTCTGCCATATTCTGAGAGAAATGAACATCGATCAATCCCAGCTATTTGAAGCTTCATTTGCTGACCTGTTGCTCTGCTTGCATTTTTGCTCGACCAGAACCACCATTTTAACCCAAAGTTCGCGGCCAAATGATCGGTAGTTATATATATATATACACATACTTGTGGAAGCAACAACAAAAATGTATTATCTTTTCAACCCATCCTTGCAACCTAGTGAAAAAATGTGAAATGGGGTTCACCATAAACATTCACCATCACTTCACAGGATTTCTCATGGGCAGAGTCGCGCCTTCGACAAGGGCCGTGACTGTTTCCTGCAGGCTCAGGGGAATAAACACCCAGCAATTTCTGGTCATTCTGATTGGGACAACTGTGATATATATATATATATATGGGTATGTCTCAAAATGAGGAGTGCGGCCCGGGAAGTTTGACTAGGGGGTATGATTCGTGGGTATGATTCGGGGTATGGTTCGGGGTATGGTTCGGGGGTATGGT
>Ga0126342_10021138_pt1 | contig 10875 bp, 15 predicted proteins | sample Cyp1metagenome_FD_92528 | JGI IMG/M metagenome (GOLD analysis project Ga0126342, IMG submission 92528) | Coral microbial communities from Lord Howe Island, Old Settlement Bay, Australia - Cyphastrea 1 metagenome | ecosystem: Host-associated > Invertebrates > Cnidaria > Coral ... | reverse complement strand
GGGCAACACATACATATCCCTGAATGACTTGTAACATATGTTAAAAACCAACTCTATAACCATGTCTTAAAACATAGAAGCACCACCAATCAGCGCAAAGAACCTTACTAAATCCACCCCAGCCTCTGCCACGCCAGTTCGGCCTTCTCCATCTCCCTTCTTCATTTTGGCATTCTGCAAACGCCGTTGGAGTTCTTTCCGCATGTCCTCGCCGAGGCCAGGAGCGCGGCGGTCGCCAGCTCCAGGCTTGATAGCGGCGGCGCGCCGAGGTTCGGCCTTGTCTGCCTTGGCTTTGGGTGTCTTGCCCTTTGCCCGAGGTGTTTTCTTCGGGGGGTCTGAAGCTGTTCCTCCCAAAGCCTTTTCCCACTTCTTGAGCTCGGCCCACATACGCTTTGGAACATACTCGCATGAGTCCCTGAGATCTTCTACGTCCCAGAGTCTGATGCGGGTGACATGCAAGCCAACCACAGGGTCGAGGTCCACACAAGGTCTGCTGAGACATAGGTGCACCATGATGACCCCATCCATCTCGTAGCGTTGAAGATCGGGTGGCAAATTTGCATCTGAACAACCCAGCAAGCGGCAGGCCAAAGCGTGACTGCCATCCAAACGGGGCTCCACCCGCAAAATGAAAAACAAAGCCCAATCGTCTCCAGCCGCGGCCATGGAACTGGTTGGTAGATGCACCTCCAACAGGGTGCCCACACGCGGTTCCAAGCTGCTCCATCGTGCAAGCTCCTCTACGTCCACTTCCGCCCCACTCACGTACTCGCCCATTTCACTTGCCCAGATTCCCCAGCTCAAACGGCCTGTCTCTGCCAGAGCTTAACTCCCAAAACTCAGGAGGGGGTTTACGATGCACCTCAAGCAAAGGATTGTCTGCCAACCTTCGGAAGCGCTGATGCTTCCTGCCTCCACGCTGTGTAGCAGGACGCCTTCTCTTCCTGTCCGAAGTTCGATGACCGCTGTGATGGTGCGGTTTCTCCTCTCGTACACGGCCTGAGCTCCGCTTTTCCTCACGGGGTTTCCCAGAGGTGCGGGGACTAGGCGGTGGCCCTTCAGGCTCTGGTGGACGATGATGTGGATCTTTTACAGGGCGATGATCTGGACTCTTTGCGGGGCGTCGACGCTCGTCTTCCTCTTCCTCACTTTCTTGGGCTTCCTCCTCTTCTGGCTCCTCTCTTTTGGGCGCTTGTCTCACTGATTTTTCTGATCTCCTCCTCGGCAGTGATTCCCGAGTATCACGGGGCTCAGGGCTGCGCTCGGTCCTGCGCCTCAGACTTGCACGGCTTTCGCCAGCAACGCCCTGCTCACGGCGTGCCAAGCCAGAGCAAAGGCTCCTGAGGGCACGAACCTGTCGGGCGGTGTTGATCACCAAGTCCCCTTCCAAAAAAGGGCGCCAGAGCTGTCCCAAGACCCAGACATCACGGCCCAGGTATTCCCAGCCCGAGCAGCCCGAGCACCACGTGTCCCCCGGTGCAGCAGCTAATTGACGGCACTTAGCACAAACTGAACCGGGGGGCATTACCTATTTAAGCCACAACAGCTACCACCCATATACATCTTCAAAGTACACTGGCTTCAGCCTAAAATTCTAAAAGAAGGTTTTCATATAATCATATTACTTCATTAAAACTTGTTCGAAATTATTCGAGATGCACGTCGCATCACGTTGCCCCCGCTACCCCGCCAGGTGCCCCCCCGATGCCCCCCTCCCCCCCCCCGAAAGAAAGAAAAATGCGATAAAATGCGTGAATTCTAAAAAATAAGGTTGGGTTACAAATTGTTACTTACATTTTGTTACCCCATCATGTTTATTTTTTTCCTTTGGGGGGGAGGGGGGTCAAAAAAATTAAGTTAGGGTCGCGAAAATGTAAGTTACATTTTTTGACGGGTGGGTCCCCCCAATTTTTTTTGTTACTTTCATTTTTTGACCCCCCTTCCAAAAAGGTGCTTAAGGGGGTGGGGTTAAAATGATGATGACCAAGGTGTAGATCAACATATATCAAAATGACTTCAAAAGAAAATGCTTCTCCCGCTTCTTTCTCTTCCTCCGCTTTGGTGACTGCAATTGACGCAGCCAAGGTGATCAGCCGTAGGACCTGAGCTGTTTCTGCCAGGCGCTTCTTTTCTTTGTTGGCGAGCTGGCCGTCCTGTTCTTTCTTTTCTTCTTTCTTCTCTCCTTCTTTTCTTGCTTTTCCTTCTTCAACCCCAGCTTCACTTTTACTTTCTAGCTTTCCCATGCCCATGCAAACCTTCAGAAACTCAAATCGTGCTGCGGACAATGGCTTCGTTCCAATGTCGGCCACCATGAACTCACCTGGAAAGTGTTGGAGAGCCCATCAGACACTGACTGTCTTGCATACGCAGCTCGAAGACGCAAGTGACGTGTGCGCCAACTGCCACCGTCACCTGTCAGGATTGACATTGTCGGTCTTCAGGACCTTGGGAACATCAGGAAAAAGTTCTTGTAAGATCACATGGATGCTTTCACCAGCCACCATGCCCTCGATGATCTCAATAAGCTCTGCTTCAGCTGTCGACAATGTCACAAAACCTTGCCGGCCAGACCTCTTAAAAACTGGAGAAGAGCCCAAAAGGACAACGAAGAAGCCATGGCTTTCCTCAGAGTCAGGTGCAAATGAAGCATCTGTGGAGACGGTCAAGATTGGGTTTTCGCCTTCTTCAACTTCAAACTTCAATCCATCATTGGCTGTGGTTGAGAGGTACCCCGTGAGCTGGTTGCTTGCTTGGATCACAGCCTCAGGAGCACGAGTCACAGCTGATCCCATCCTTGAGACCACGTACATGAGATCTGGACGAGCTCTTGTGGTTAGCCATAGCGCTTCTCCAACTGCTTTTTGCGCCAGGCGAACCTTCCCAATTGACGGAGATTCTTCTTTTGGCTCCATCGCAGCTTGATCCCTTGACAGCGGAATCTTCTTCGGTTTCACTTTCTCATCCTCCTTTTGAACCATGTCCAGAGTGTAGCTTTGTTGTGTCAACATCCACGCACATCACGCTGGATCTTTTCGTTGTAGACCTTGGTGAGTTCCATTCCAAGAAAACGAGTAGGGCCAGAGACGGGCTCTGGCACCGACGTAGTCCAAGTTCCTTGTATCTTTTGGATGACTGCTTCCAGGGGACCTTTGGGGCCGCGACCAAGATGTCATCGACATACGTCATTAACAACCCGTAGGTCCTTTCATCTTCTCCAGCACAAAGTCTCCACAGATTGGGTTCTGATTGAAGTGGTTCCAAGTTGAAGGTCTTGATTTTCCCCTCATAGTTCACCTGGATGTCAAAGGCAGTGATCGTTTCATCTCTGGTTAATCCCCAAAGTTTTGGAGATCTTCCGAGGCCATAGATGGCTTTTTTAGGGAGGTAATAGACGTCCTTCCTCAAATATTTTCGGTGAGAAGTGCAGGCGGCTTCACAAGGATCAGGTCTAGGACCATCTTCGCATTCAAAAATGCAGTGCAAACATCCAACGTAGATGCCAGCCATTGGAACCGAGAGGCAGACAAAACAAGTATGCGCAAGGCAGAAGCATCTGCCCCTGAGTTGAAGTTGTCTTCTTCGGGCTTTCGTGGTTCAAGGTTTCCGCAGGCTACCCAGCTACCCATCTCATTTTCTTTTTTCCACCTCCAGGACCTGGTTTCCTTGTGAAGACCAATTTTGAAGGAATGACGAGCTCTATACCTTCCCTTTTTTCTCAGCCTCCTGTTGCAGCCTCTTCAATTCTTCAGGAAAAAACTTCTCGGAAGGCTTCTTTTTCTCGTAGGAGTGATTCAACTTCGCTTTTGATGGCAGGCAGCCACTCCTCCCAATTTTCTGAAACCTCCATAAACCTCCTTTGGCGACACAATTCGTGTCTGCCCAAGATCTCCTCTTCTTCGTTTGGCAAAACCACCATTTTCTTCAAACTTCCCAAAACCATCAGTTCTTCAAGTGCAAGTTCAGGGTCATCGTCGACCATGGTGCACATTTCCTCCTCAATCATTCGAAGAAGATGCACTCCCTTTGTCTTTTCTTCTCTTTGAACTTCATCCTCACTTTCCTCCTCGATCTTTCTACTCGCTGATTTGCCTCTCATCATCCTTCTTCTAATCACCAGTGCGTCCACAGTTTCTTTCTCAATGGCGACCCAACCTTCTTCGGACAGTGGAAGGTGAGCAGGTTTCATGATCATCTTGGTGATGCGTGGTGGCTCATCTTTTGGAAGGGTCCAGTGGCCGTGGTCTTCAGGAGCAGGGCACAGGTACTTCACGGTTTCAGTGGAGACTTCAAAAGTGCCACGACGCCACTTTCTTTTGCGCACCATCACATCAGCCAGGAAGAGAAGCCAATCAGGCCGGTTGCCACAAGTCTGGCAGCTCGATTCAGCTCGTTGACAAAGCATGTTGCCCAAGGCCACCACTTTGCTTCAGCACCAGCTTGGAGAAGGATACGTCGGATCTGGGTTTTGATGGATTTCACGGCTGTCTCAGCACGGCCGTTGCTGCGGGGATCATTCCCAGGGGTTCGTGTGAGATGGATACCCCTCTCACGGCACCATTGTTTCAAGTGCCCTTGAAATTCATGTCCTTGGTCACTATGTATATGTCCCACATGATGCCCATCAGCTCGCGGAAGAGGACCACGTAGTGGATGATAAATTCTCAGTTCACCATCCTTCCAAGAAACTTCACAACCGAGATCATGGACCAAGTGTCCCATTGGAATGATTGGCTCGATGTCAAGGCGCTCGGTGATCATGACTCCACCACGCGTCACCTGCAAGGACGTAGATTCTCCATTGGGCCAAGGTCACGGCCACGGTCTTGCAGTCTCCATCAGATTCGCCCAAACGTCGAGGACGAAGTGGATGTGTAGCACCAGAATCGACAAGACCTGATGACCACCCGCTTTGATCTGACTGACCTTGAAGACCTTCAGTTTCAATTGATCCAGTTGTTGTTGAAGACAAGACATGACAGCTTCTTTGGGTTCTGACGTAGTTCCAGTAGAGCTCGAAGAAGTTGATGTAGAAGTCGTAGTCAACGACCTGAGCATGGTGTTGTCTTGTTCCAAGAGCTCCTTCATGGCCGAAACCTCGGACATAGTGTCTTCATCTTTCAGCCTCGAACTTGTTGAAGATGAATCCTCCCCCTCGACCTTCTGAACGCGCGGCTTTTGAGGAGACGATTCTCCCTTTTCTTCTTCTTTAGGCCTTGGACAAGCTGGGGACATATGGTCTGGGCATCCACAATTCCAGCAGCGGCGCTTCTCATCACGATGATCATGTGACCAGCTGCAAGCTTTACCACGCCGACAGCCCTGGTCTGTGAGAAAGAATTTGCACTTTCCTTTCCCTTATTCTCTTGATTCTTCACTTCTTGCTGGAGACTTCGCATCCTCCTCAAGTTTCTTCAGCTTTGCAAGCTTTGGCATTTCAGCTTCTGGGGATTTGACCTTATTTGGATCTCCACGTAGTGCATCCGGGTCTTTTCTCGGAGAGCGCAAGCTGTTCAAATTCTGCAAGGAGGTGGTATGCGAATTGCTCCACATTGACATCGTTGGGTGTGGTGTCCACTCCAAGACCTGACCTCACTAAAGAAACTCGGAACTGCAGTTCCCTGTGGGCTTGCAAAAGTTTTCTTGTCATGCGCAGCAGCCCTTTCAATTGCAAGGCCGGGTCAGGAGCGACGGCTCCAATCTCCTTGGCACGATTTCTCCATCTCAGCCACCTTCTCAAACTTTGTGGGGTATCCAGCACATTCTGTATCCCTGGGGGCTCCTCCAAGTTTCGCAAAAGGTTCTGTTTCTCTGATACTCCCCCTGGGCTGTATGACACCAAGAGATAGGTGATCACCCCAAAGGTGTTGAGTCTCCTTGATGCCACCAATTCTTCACGTACTGGTTGAGGAACAGCTTGGGGCATCATGGAAGCCACTCGGCGTTCCAATCTTTGCAATTTTTCTTGTTGATTTTCTGCAGGAGCTTCCACGGGATGCTTGATGAGCCAGCGGACTGACGCTAACATGCCGCTTGTACCATTGTTCGGAGGCGTCGATCAAGGCCTTCCACCATTCAGCAGCTGACAACGACAGGTCGGCAACGATTGGTTCGACCAACAGCAGCCAGTCTCCAAGAATCAGCGGCCCTTGTTGACGCTCCCAAGCGGCAAGGAGTGGAAGATCAGGTGAGCCAGAGCGGATCGTTTCCACACCTCGTACAACTCCTGTTTCTTCTTTTCCGTTCATTCTTTTCTGCATTTTTCACAGACTCCATCATCAAGGCCATGAACTCCTGAACTCCATGGATTTTTCAGTGTAGCTTGAATCAACACCGCCTTTGGGTCATTGTCCCGGGGGGTCTGCGGCCTCCTTGGTGGTCTCAGCCTGTCCTGGGTTCTGCGGTGGAGGTCTGACAGCTTCCTTGGCGATCTCAGCCTTACCTGGGTTCTGCGGTAGAAGTCTAGCAGCCTCCTTTGGGCTTTGGCAACCTAGGTATGCGGATGGAGGTCTAGCAGCCTCCTTGGATACTTCAATCTCCTTGTTGATGGCATCTGGGGTTGAAAACTTTGGCTCATCCTCCTGACGAGGTCTATCTAAAGCTGCCAAACGGTCTTTCAACTTTTGATTTCTTCCATCATCATTTCTAAGTCGCTTCTAAACTCTGCATTTTCATGAAAACAAGGTGATTGAACATCTGGATTGAAAACCGGTGGTTGTTCCCCAACATTTCTTTGACCCTGCAGCCTACGCTCTTCATGCTACAGAAACAAAGGACGTGCTAATGGAGGTTGCATCGGCAGCTGGGGCATCATCAGCTGTCCGCCTGGGTATATATATATATAGCCAAGGAGCTTGGCTAAAAAGTTCATGAAAACGCCGTGCTTGTTGTTCATCAAACAAACTCAAACAAAGGTGCATTCGGAGAGATCCCAGCACTGGTTGGTGCTGGAGTTGTAGAAGAGGGATCACCAGGATGTTGATGTCCATTGGAAACACCCTGCACATTCTGTTCCACCATTGGGACAACCTGCGCATTCTGTTCCACCTTCGGCGCGTTCACGTCCATCACGGCTGGAACAACTGCTCCATGAGATTCAGAAGGCGTGCCAAGAGCAGGTGCTGGCGTCTTCGGTTCTGATTTCACCTGAGCAGGAGATGCGCCTGGTGTCACCTTAGTCTCTGCTGGCTTCACCTGAGGTGCATCCTGGACAGGTAGCGGAGGTGCAAAGGACTTCGGGGAACTTGCATGCTTTTCCTCACTTCCCTCAGCATCTTTCACCCTTTGGGAGGCTTTGGGGGCCTCAAAGCTATCAGTTCCTTCAGGCACTTTGACATCCTCAATTGGTTTTCCATCCTTTTTTCTGTGTCTTCTTCTAAACGCTTCTGGGCAGCTAACATCTCGCGTTCACCTTGAGCGAGTTCTTCAGGGCTTGCTCTCCTTCGGCTAAACATGGATGTAGTTGCGCTTCAAAGGCCACACTTTGGGCTCATTACCTAGTGGTTAGGCCCCACCAGGTTCTCCACCACCAAGCTTCCCACCTCGTCGTCCACGAAGTTCCGCAGCAGCTGATTTTCGCCAGAAGCTTGAGTAAACATAGCTACAGTAGCAGCTGGGAATTACAGGTTGGCTTGAAACATGTATGGGTGAATGCGTTGGCAAATGGTCAACTGCCAGCAAAAACAATCATCTGGCAAAGGATTTCTATTTAGACTTAGACTTCGAACATCAGAATCTGGAATGGTGCAAAGTCTCAGTATGTCTCAATGCCTAAGTCTAAGCGCCCATCTGCAACGAAGAATTGACCACTTGGAGTGACAATCTAATCAAGATTTGCTGACGTGGCTTAAGCTAAGCAATAGCGGTAGCGCATGAAGTGTGTCTGTGACTGGCGGCCTTTCCAAACACAATGCGCTGTCATCAGGGTATGAAATCAAATCCGGAAGCCCAACAAACTGACAAAACCAAAGCACGAGAACAAAACAAACCAAGTTACAACTACTTCTACACGGGCAGGGACATGTTGTTGTTGCTGTGGTTCGTGTGGTTCTTGTGGTTGTTCTGCTTCGCAATATATATATATATATATATTTGAAAAGTTACAGTGTCTAAGCACATGCTCCTTTGAAAACAACAACGGTATACAAATATGTGAGTCAAAATAGAGACCCTCACCTGGCAGCTGGGGAAATACATAAAGGAGTCGGACACCAGGAAATCGCTATTGCCATGACTTGCCAACGACATTCTTAGAAACTAGCGTCAAAAATCACGCTATCAAAATCAAAAGCGGACAATTCAGCTCCTCAATGGCATGAATCCTTGTGCATTTGCCTTGGCGACTAGAAGAGGACATTTGGCCCGATTGAGGTTCATCAACCTTGGCACCGACAATCGCTGAATTCCAAACTATCTTGGATTAAGTCAAAGCTGTCTGGCTTCAAGGCTGCGTCATCTGATGTTCCAAACGGTATTCACCGGCGTGGGAGTCTAGGATGTGGAGGTTTAAATCCAAACATCAAAGGACTACATATTTGTTTAAATGACATGCAATCCATCCCACTCTGTGCTTAAATTCAAAGTTCTTGTCGTGGCGCGCAAACGATACCTCACATGCTGGTTGCAAACTGGTGCTGACACGTGAAATTGCAAGCGGTGATGAGGACCGAAAGGGCCAGCCATGGGTGGCCAGAATTGCACAGAACATGAAGAATCCATCGCTTTGAGCCATGGCACCTTCCTTCTGTCTTTGTCTCTCTGCAACCCAAGCAGTTCCAGCCGCATTCTGCTCATCTCCTTTCCCGTGTCTTGCTTGTCCTGTCCAAGGAAGCAACCGCGGGCAGCGCATCGTTACTCCCACACGCGTGTTTCCCCCCATTTCACTGGGCTTACAGGATCTGCATTACATGTATGAATCTGAACAGCGGGAAGCACAGGGCGCTCGAAAGGGACAGGGGTTGCGGCGAGATTTGCAATTGAATATATCTATTGATACTTTTGATACTCACCTACGGATACCCGTTTGAAATTCAGCTATGGGGTCGAGACCCGTCATTTTGTTGGCATTGCAAAAGTTCCTAACCTCAGCCATTATAAAATGATGCTTCTCAACCTCCTAAAGGTTACGGAAAATGACAACATGATACTGCTACAAAATGAGGATTTGTTTTATCATCAGGGTACTTGAAGGGAACACTCCACCACTACAAAATGACGATTGGCAAGGGTTGGATTGTTATCTTTGCTTTTACATGTCAAGCAGGCAACTGCTACAAGAAGAATATGTGTTTCACTGCTGGCTCAGCATGTTCCCACCACGTGCCACTTGCTGCACATCACGCGCCTCATCTTTTTTACATGTTGTTGTCTGAAGGGCAACTTGCTTTGCTACAAAATGAGGTTGGGTTTTAACATGGTTTAACATGGTTTAACATGTTGCCTTCCGAAGGGCAACTTCCCTTGCTACAAAATGTTGCCTTCTGAAGGGCAACTTTCCTTACTACAAAATGTCGCCTTCCGAAGGGCAACTTCCCTTGCTACAAAATGACTTTCGATTTTTAAATGTTTTTCAACTACCGAAACATTGAAATCTAATAAAATGCAATTCCATTTTTCTACAAAATGCAGGGCCCAGCCCCATTTTGGAACCTTATTTTTTACTTAGAAAATAGCCCTGATACGGGGGACAAGGCCTCTCATTCTGTGCTGGAAATTGGAACGGGGATGCCTACGGCATGTCTATTTCATGCGCGCTGCACAACTTTCATGCGCTCTGGTGCATAGCCAAAAAAGTAAGTTATAGGGTCGCATAGGGTCGCTGTTCACACCTCACTCTTGAACTGGGGACAAACCGGCAGGCCTCTGCAAAAGGATGTTTGTTTTTCTTGAGCCATGCGAACCTTGAAGTGACAGTGTGATAGCGAACGTCACGTCCCAGCTTTGTTGAAATTGGCCGGGTTGTGCCCTTTAATTTGCTATGTGTCAGCACACCCTTCTTGCACAGGGCTTGGTTCTTCGGTCTACTTTGCACCGCTGGTGCATACACAAAAAATATCAAAAATATATGTTCACAAACAGCCTCTGTCCAACAAAGCTCTGTGTGGTTGGGTAATCTACCTACACTTAGACAAAACTTTGCAGCTGATGGTTCCATATGGTCCCAAATTTCCCAAATATAATCATATGCTTGCATAAGCACACAGCTTACCTTGTCACAACACAGGCGGTGCGTGACATCGGAGTAGTACCCTGGCAATCCCTGGCATAGTGTTTCATTTCATGTTCAATTTGACCTTGGAAAATTGACAAGGAGCTGCGGCGTTCCCGCTACCAGGTCGGACTTGGCATAATTTTTTAGACTTTGAAAAATTGTTGAGGGGGGCGCATCGGCCCAACCCGAACTCGATTCCCATAACCTGTCCAGTCTGCTAATGCCGCGGCCCCGATTTATAATATAGTCCGCGGAGGAGCATTGCCTCCGTTGCAGGGATAGTGTGCAAACAACGTAGGTTAGAAACACTGTGTGGGTATTAGAGACCCAGTTCAGGTACAGCTGAAAAGCAAGCAAACAAGGGCTTGCGCAGGAAAAAACAATTCGCCTTATTAAGGAATGCCAAAATAGATCAAAATAGGCGAAGCCCCAGCAGCAAATCAGCAAAGCAATATGTAGCCATGAAAATGATGCTGCGCTATAGTGGATGCTACCGGGCTCCGGGTTTCTGGTTCCCGGAATGGTGTTTCTGGTTCCCGTGGTGCTTTTTTTCCCGGAATGGTGTTTTCAGTTCCCGGAGGGTTCGGTGGTTCCCAGGGTGTTTTCAGTTCCCGGGCTGGGGTGTTTTCAGTTCCCAGATTCGGGCTTGCTGTTCCCGGAATGGTGTG
>Ga0126342_10021137_pt1 | contig 10875 bp, 11 predicted proteins | sample Cyp1metagenome_FD_92528 | JGI IMG/M metagenome (GOLD analysis project Ga0126342, IMG submission 92528) | Coral microbial communities from Lord Howe Island, Old Settlement Bay, Australia - Cyphastrea 1 metagenome | ecosystem: Host-associated > Invertebrates > Cnidaria > Coral ... | reverse complement strand
TTTTGTCCAATGTGGACAAAGACGGCCTTCCTGAACTAAGCATGTAAACAGCAGAATCAGTTCAGGTATCCTGTTGGGAATGAAAAGACTCATAGACGAGATACAGTCTTTCAAGTGTGTATTTACTGACTTATTTGTTGGTTACTTACATTTACCAAAATTATTATATGTACATTACTTACAGTTACTTACATAAATACATGTGATGAATATGTCTCTAAGTGCATCTCACCTGGACCCCCATGTCCAAGTGCTGACTTGGACCCACTGAGAAGCCCACGGCTTCCTTTCCGCAGAGCGGTATTGACCACCTCCTTGGCAGCCCTCACAGGAAAAATTGACTCGAAACTCCAACGATTGAGTCGGGAAAGGACCAACGATTATACTACAGTAATATGTACATACATTCATTGATTTTAGATATATGGATGGATGGATGGATGGATGGATGGATGGATAGATGGATGGATGGATGGATGGATGGATGGATAGATGGATGGATGGATAGATAGATAGATTATGTGTCTGTGTGTGTGCGTGTTTACATACATCCGACCATGTGAGTGCCATTCTGTCTCTAAACATCAAGCAAAGTCATGAAACGATGAAACAAAGAAGCTCGTATATAGGCGGTTCGAAACAATAAACCAGTGTGCCCAAACCCACCTGACGGCGTCTTTCCCACTGGCCATGCACCGCCAAATGATGTCGGCCACTTCCTGTTCAAGCAGCTGGAGATGCTGGAGACAGCGGAGAAATCCTCCCAAGTTCCTATTTTCTTGCATGGAAGGTCAACATTCCAAACAATTCGAAAATCATCCAAGAGATTCCAAGAGTCATCAAAATCATGCCCCAAAAAAAAACTCAGACTCTTCAAAGTAGGAAGGCTAAGGCGGCTAAGACCTTCCACGGGCTCGAGTGTACTCGCTGCAAGATCTGCAAAGCATCTTGGAACCGCCTGGTCACTGAGAGCGTCGAAAACCCCATCGCTCGCCAGCATACAGGCCCAATCTTCTGGCACCTGCGTTGTGCATATCTGATATATCTGGAGACTTGTTTGAGCGGGAGAATTTAAAGAGTTTCCTCCGCTGCTTGGGGGTTTTAAACAGGGTTTGTTTCAATTTTCGTCGATTGGCTGGAATGCCACAAGGATCGCACCTACTTGCATCCAACGGCCAAACAACAACACGGTCTCGGCACGGTTTAGCTCCCGCAGGTGACAGCTGCAGGGTCGCACCAAGTCAACAACCTTGACGTCTGGAGTGGCGGTCACCTGCAATCGCTGCTCCACACCAGAGCAAAAAATGGAAAAACTGTGATTTCAGAGCTCTTAGTTCAGGGAAACACTCCCCTATCTTCCAATCTTCCAATCTTCCAATCTTCTTCCGGTCATTTTGAAACTCAGCTCCACACGATTGGATCTGGATGTTTGAAGGTCGGGTCTCCAAAGCCCCGGCAGGTGGACAAAAACCTTCAGACCCGAATGTGAAAATGGCAGGGAAAAACATCAACAGGAAACCCGCGGTTTTTTTTCCAATGAAAATGGGTGAAAGTGAGGTTTCGATTCTGGGAAGAATAGTCGGGTCTGTTGTGCAACCAGATCTATCCCGTCACTAAGTTTCCGGACCACATCATCTGCTGGGACTCCTTCTTGCCCTGTCAAGTAGTGATCATCTAAGGACCCAAAACTGTCCTTCTGGGGTCCAGTGAAAGTTGAGCAAAAATTCTCATCATCCCAAACCCCAAGATTAAACAGTCCCCAGACCCAGAAACCGTGGGTTCAAGAGGGAATGAAACAATACATTTGGATTTTGGATCATTTGGCCCCAACAATGGTGGTGTTTAAAATTAACATAGCATTATTAATGGAATATGGATGGGAGATCCATTGCAAATGGATTATTGATAGGATTGTGTCCGTGTTAAAACTAATAAATCTTGCCGAAATTTCTCCACCTGACGCTGCCCCTTCCGTCCTTCTGCAGTTCCTTGGCCATTTTGTTTTCGGGTCTCGGCCTGGGAGCATCTGGGAGCCGTCGTGGAAATCTGCCACGGCCAGTATCCCGACAGGTGCTGTTGATTTTCCGGTTCATGTTTAACACCTAAAGACCAACAGAGGTGTGGCTTTGTTGTACTTTTGTTATTGTTATATATGCTATATGCTGTATGCTGTTATTAGTTATTATGTTTTATGTTGTTGGATGTTGTTGGTATATGTTAGGCCAACATCTGTCATCAGCCATCCCTGCCATCCCCATATCAGGCTCCAAAGCCCTCACGAGGATCCAGGCCCAACGCGCCACACTTTGTGCGCGTCGCGGACCACCAGGCCACCAGCTTTCTCGATCTGCCAGGCTTCGAAGCTTCGAATAAGGCAAAAACTGAGGGTATGCCAGGTATGCTGCTACCATCTGCTACCTGTGTCAAACACCGGGGAAAAAAAGAAAACTGAGGAATGAGAGCATCGAAATCCAGAATCGAGATTTAATTATATAAATGGTGTTCAAGGAGCTTTAGGTGGCCCATTCTGCACCACATGCCAACCAAAACGAAATTTGAGCTCAGAGTAGCTGTGTGTGCAATCAACCTGAGGCCAACACTCTTCGCTTCTCATCGGCACCTGCACACGACTCTGTCCCTGTCATGTCTCTTGATTTTTTCGCAATTTAGGCCTAACTGTGGGAACCAAAACAGAGGAATGCTATGGAATGCTTCTTCAACCAGGGATCGTTGAGGCCGATGATCTTCGGAAATGCGCAAGCCCTGACCTTGCAAGGCCGTTGATCCACATGGCCGGTGGCTCCAGGGCAGCATCCAGTCCAACCCAGCACGCAAACTGCAGCTCAACATTGCAGAGCACGGGGCATATCTTTTTCCGCTGGCACTCAGGTCCTCATTTGGCTACAGCACTGCTAGGCAATGCTTCTGTTGCCCCGGTTTCAGCCTCCCCTTGGCTGTTCCCCGACTCCTTTCACTCCTTTCATGGCTTCATGGTCTCAGATTTCTCCACGCTGCGCTTTCGCTGCTTCTTCAGCTCCGCCAAGCTGACCTGACGCCCACAGGCGTATTCGGCCTTCTCATGCCAGGCGTCCATGTCCCGCACGCGGTAGGTGATGCCATCCAACTCGAAGGTCGGCATCTCCCCTGGGGCGTCACTCCGCAGCGTCACTGTCCTGGAAACCTCTTCCTCTGGCTGCACCACAGTTCCAGTAGTGGCTCCGGTCACCATGTTCACTTTGGGCGGATCTTCTTTGGCAACCACATCTCCTGCAGGGTTCAGCTAGGACTGGATGATTCTTAAGGCAAGAATCTTAAGCAGTGCAACACTTTTGATATCTTTTGATGCAATCTGCTGAAAAAACGGTTATATATAAACTGCTTTGGCCTTCCATCGCTCCAACCCTTTCTAAACCCCCATCCAAATCCCCTTTCCTCCAGTCAGCTTCCCTATGTCTTCCTTGCCTTTCACCACATCCATGGCCACAATTTGCCTGGCGGGTTTCGCCACCTTCCCCGGAGTTTCATCCAGGAAGCTGCATCTGGATGCCCGTCTGGACCGTGCCGGTGTCTGATCCATGCCGGCTAAAAGGCCAAACGCAGGCGAGGTGGTCGACGGGAGCTGGGAGCCCAACTGAAACAGGACCGTGCCGGACCTTGAGGGGACTCATGAAACATCACCTAGTGCATTAAGTGCATCATGTTCAAAGCCTTCAAAGCACGTTCTCAGAAAGAAAACATATGAAAACATATGAAAACATGAACATCATGAAATATCAAGGTCCTAAAGGTCCTAAAGTGTTGATCCTTTTCGATGCTTTTCTGGCCCCCCCTCCATTTCCAGTCTCCAGGCGGAAATGGAACGCTTGACCGCTTGGTTCCCCACGACCTCTCAGCAACACGGCTCGACAGTCACCTGCCCAGGCCACAAAGAGCTTTGCCACCTCAGCAAAGCAGCTGGGTGGAGCTGGAAAAGTCGTGCCAAATGGTGTTTTAAAACGTGTCAAAGCTGGGGAAGACCCCAAAATGGCCCGGTTGAATGGGAAAATGATGATTAACAAGCTGATTTGTGTGTCCGTGTCTATTCTTATGCCCGGCGTTTAAACGATCATGGGTCAACTCGTTGAAGTAAGTCCAGTTTTGGACACGCAAATGATCCATGTTCGGGTCCAAAAATTTTGACCCGCATGTTGCCACTAAGGGTTGGACACCTCCCACTGCTCTGGCCTGGGAGGTGGATGGAGGAGAAGCATGGAGAAGCGAGCTTGTGCCAGTTGGTGATCCATACTTTCTACTTTGTAATTCTGAGCAGCCAGCAACAGTCCCAGGCTGTTTTTCAGGAACTGGCTCTTCCTGCATGTTGCCGACTCTCTGCGACTTGGAAGGGAAGCAGAACGTCTAAGCGTCGAATTCACTAGGCGAAGCATGGCCAAATGATGCCAATGTATCCAATGGTTCAACTGTGAGAACCCCTGGTTCATTCATAAAGTTCAAATAAATGCCCCCCCCAGAAGCCCAGAAGCCCTGGTTTCGTCTTGGATCTGTCCCCAAATGGGACCCAAAACCGGGACTGTCCTTCGGCTTGGGCCACAGGGCAGCACAGCCCGTGGGGGCTTTTGTTTCGACTGGAGCCGTGAAGCCGTGGGAGACCAACGCCACGATGCCGGTGGAACCCTCTTGGATGTCCTTCTTCTTGGCAGACTGCAGCCATGCCTGGCTTTAAAGGCGCCAGTGTCAGTAGTCACAACAATATCACTTTGGAAACAAGTTGGATTTCTGGATCGAAGTGGATTGTCTCTGACCAGAGTTGATTCACTGTTTTAGCCAATTTAGCCTTTGCGATGTCATGTCAAGAGAAAATTCCGGCCTTGTCTGTCACCTGACGTGTGAAAAGGTTGGAAAAAATGACGTATATGACATGATGAAGACTTGTTTCAACTGCGCATCTCTTTCCAAGTATGTTCGCTGCCTATGCTTTTTGGAAACGAAATTGCGAGAATGTCATCCTGATCTTCAACTATGACTACTATGACAAGTTTGCCCCCTGGAAATATGACGCAACCAGCACCAGCAAAGGCAACAAATTGTACACCTCGAAGCTCTCCACCAAGGACTCTGCAATTAAAGCTGCCTGTCAACAGCTGACAACCTCATGGTCACTCTCATGTCCGGATGAGACTAAACCTTGACAATTTTTATCGGGGGCTTCCCCCCAAAGTAGTGATAAATGTCTATTAAAATTGGTACCTTCTCCTCATTAATAAGCTAGGGGATGTTAATTCCTGCGTTGACATTCTGTCTTTAGAATCCCGGTACTCACTTCAATCCTTGGTGGATTTTGCAGACCCAATGGCATCGACAAAAGCTGGACACCCAGCTCCGCCTCCTTTTCGGCAGAGAGTTTCACCAGACTTCCTTCTCCTCAGCACCACATGAGCTGGCCATAGGCCATTGGTGGTCCACAATGCTGAATTTGCAATCCTATATGCAGTTTGCCTGCACCATCCCTCCCCTTATATCTCTCTCTTCATCACCATCTGGCCCCTACACATATATATATATATATATACATAAATATACATATAATGGTTGCTATATCTTTCAACCAGCAGGTTCTGGTGGAACGTAAATTCCGGACACCAGAGGAAACCAGCACGCCTTTTTGCGCTGAGGACCCCACGCTTTGCACGCGTTCGGTATGCAGATAGCACATTAGGCGGAACTTGTTTCGCCTGCGCCAAAGACGGTGGTGATCAACAAGACCGACATCGGACCTACCCTCTGCAATTCCATGCAAGGTGTTGCAGTATGTCTGTGGCAAAGCTGAGAGTCACACAGCAAATTCGGCACAAGAACCACCTGTTGAGCGTGGCTTGTCCAACATTTCCAACAACATGTTCAACAACCCAAGTTCATTATCGGATGTGGATCGTAGTACCTAAAGCGCCCATTAGTATCTCGTGGCTTTTAGTGGCTGTGAGGCCAGCCCCCTGTCTGTGTCAAGGCGAAGAGGGTGTCAAAGGCCCTTTGGAAACGGAATTATGCCTCTACTTATGCAGCGTTGCGGGCCCAACATGCATCACAGCTTGCCATCAGCCCAATTCCTTTGGCCTTGGGCTTCAACGGCTTCAACTGTGCCGTGCCTCTGTGACCATCAAAGATACCCGTCAGGAACCCGAGCTCATGCAGGTCTTGTGCTGCCACACGATCATCGTTGCGTTCCTTGTGGGTTGCTGTGTTGAACTTTCAAAGTCAGGTGGTGAGAAAATGAAGGCAACGCAATCGCAACATGTCACAACGCCAAGAGTCCTTTGCTCCGGCATTGGTGTCGACACCACAGCTAAGGCCCTGTTGACCTGCTAGTGGCCGCACCTGCCAGGTTTGGTCTCTGAAACACTTAGAGACTTCGAGGCTCTCTGTCGTGCATGTGGCAGACATGCACAATGATAAGTTCTGAGTCTCAAGAAGGCCACAAATACCACTGAGATCCACACATCCATGCACACCTCAGGCCGCTGACTCAGGCCCATCATCAAATAAATCCATCCATCCATCCATCCATCCATGCATCCATCCATCCATCCAACCAACCAACCAACCAACCAATGCATTGGAACGGCAAACGTTCAAGCAGAGCAACTGCCGAAGCAGTATCATCAAATCCGCGGTTGGCTGAGTCTTGGCCCTTCCTTCTTGGGCATCCAACCGTCTCAGCCTTTTGCCTGCCATTGGCCTCAGCGAAGCACGATACTAGACTTGCTTTTGGCACCGATTGGAGGTGGTTGAGGGCGGCACCGCATCGGCTTTGATGGTCATGGGCAAGAAGCTTACCTCTCAGCAACAAACCCAAGGGATTCAACACTGGAGCCTGTTGGTCCTCAAAATAATGGAACCGGATCTCCTTTGAAACGATCAGCTGAGCTTCCCAGCTCTCGTCCCATGAAACAGGCCCCCAGGCCTCGACGCGATCAGCCTTGAAACACCACATCCAGGGCCCGGCTGGGCGCCCCTACTGCGGCGGCACTTGGGAGCCATTGGGCGCCCCTTGGGCCGGAATGAAGAGATCAGTGCCCTGGATCAGCTGGACACCATGCCGACACTTGTGGGAGGGGAGGTTGGGAATGAGTTGATCTCACCATCCAAGTGCGATCATTTCTTGGAATATCAAGGACAAATGACAAATGGATGCTAACCTTTGGAGTCACTCTTAGTGTTGTGATCAATTCCGATTGATCTTCCCCTATGGACAAATTGGAAAGTCCAGCAAATCAACCGGCTAGTGGCTCTTGGGGCAACAGGCAACTTTTAGCTACGAGAGCCAGTCCAACCTCACTGTCGGGAATGATGGCACCTAGCCTGTCAGCGAGTTGATGTGTTGATTCGATCATTCCTGAAATACTGGCATGAGTTCCGTCATCAAGGACAAAAAGTTGCAGCAATGAGCTCTAATGAGCGGCTTCTGAAAAATATCATCAACTCAATACATCGATATATCAACAAGCCTCATAGCATGTGAAGATTAACCTTAAGGTATATGACCTAAAACATTCCATTTTTGCATAAACTGGCAGTTTTCAGCTCAAATTTGTGCAACCATTGTGCAGTTGCACAGTCTAGCGGCTAGCGCCTCCGCCGTCCGTTGTACCACCGGATGGTGCCCATTCCTAAGTCCAACCACGACAATTCAATTAACTTACCACTTGGATAATCGCAACTGTTTGACATGTCCGCCGCGATCAAAACACATGTGGATATGATTGGATATGTGCCCCTATGTGTATCATATGTATATATATATAATTATATATATTATACACATCCGAAAAACCATTGAGCTCCCAATGAGACAAATTTTTGAAACAGTGGAGTCCTTGGCCCCCGAACGTCTCGCCGGTTTGGCTGGAGGCGGAGGGGCACCACTGGAGCGGGCACCGGCTCTACCCGTCAGCTCCTGGCCCAGTGAAAGATTCACAGATCAACAGTCTACCTAACCAGGATTTATGAACAGATAGCAACAGTAAATATATGTAAATATACTATACATGATCAATGGCTCAAACATGTTCAAACTGCTGATGATGATGCTAATGATGATGACTAATAACTGATGATTGATGATTGATGGCTAGAATTTGATGATGAGGATGGTGATGATGAGGATGACGATGACGATGACGATGAGGATGAGGATGAGGATGAGGATGATGATGAGGAGGAGGAGAGGAGGGGGAGGATGAGAATGAGGATGAGGCTGACGAAAATGTTGAAGATGAGGCTGACGAAAATGTTGAAGATGAGGCTGACGAAAATGTTGAAGATGATGATGATGATGATGATGATGATGACGATGGGAATGATGATGGTGATGGTGATGATGATGATGATGATCATCATAGTCATGATCATGATCATGATGATGAGGACGAGGACGAGGATACGGATGAAGATGATGATGATGATGATGGTGATGATGATGATGATGATGACGATGGGAATGATGATGGTGATGGTGATGATGATGATGATGATCGTGATCACGATCATGATCATGATCATGATGATGAGGACGAGGACGAGGATACGGATGAAGATGATGATGATGATGATGATGATGATGATGATGATGATGCAGATGATGATGATGATGATGATGTTGATGATGATGATGACGATGATGAGGATGATGACCATGGTGAGGATGATGATGATGATGATGATGAGGAGGAGGAGGAGGAGGAGGATAAGGATGAGGAGTCCGATGAGGATGAGGATGATCATGATCATGAGGATGAGGACGAGGATACGGCTGATGATGACGATGATGATGGTGATGATGATGATGATGCTGATGCTGATGCTGATGATGATGATGATGAGGATGATGATGAGGATAAAGATGATGATGGTGATAATGATGATGATGATGATGATGATGATGATGATGATGATGATAAGGAGGAGGAGGAGGAGGAGGAGGAGGAGTCCGATGGGGATGAGGATGAGGATGAGGAGGAGGAGGATGAGGATGAGGGTGGGGTGAGGATGAGGATGAGGATGAGGATGAGGATGAGGATGAGGATGATGATAATGATGATGATGATGATGATGATGATGATGATGATGATAAGGAGGAGGAGGAGGAGGAGGAGTCCGATGAGGATAAGGATGAGGATGAGGAGGAGGAGGAGGAGGATGAGGATGAGGGTGGGGTGAGGGTGAGGATGAGGATGAGGATGAGGATGAGGATGAGGATGAGGATGAGGATGATGATAATGATGATGATGATGAGGATGAGGATGAGGATGAGGCTGAGGATGACGATGAGAATGATGATGGTGATGATGATGATGATGATGGTCATGGTCATGGTCATGGTCATGGTCATGGTCCTGGTCATGGTCATTGTCATTGTCATGGTCGTGGTGGTGATGGTGATGGTGATGGTGATGGTGATGGTGATGGTGATGATGAGGATGAGGATGAGGATGAGGATGAGGATGAGGATGAGGATGAGGATGAGGATGAGGATGAGGAGTAGGATGAGGATGAGGATGAGGAGTAGGATGAGGATGAGGATGAGGATGAGGATGAGGATGAGGATGAGGATGAGGATGAGGACAAGAAAGAATGAAACACGTTCACCTCCACAACTGGGTTTCGTGCGGAAGGCGCTGGAGGAGGAGACCTCAAAGGTGCCAGGCAAACTGTTTACAGGAACTACACTAAACCAAGGGAGATAAATTCATATGTTAGATGATGTTAGATGAATTCTGACCCTTTTTGGTGGTCCATAATTTTGTTTTCGGATGGCGTTGAGGCTTTTGCAGTGCAACGTTGCAACACTGCTAGTCTCGGCTTTCACCGAGCTGGATCCAGCACACAGCCCCCAGCCTCGGTGCTATCTCTGGCGGGCTAGGAGGTGCTTCTTGCGCTTCCTGACATGGACAGCCCGTCCCGACCATGGAACTGAAAATGCAAAATGCTGGATTATTTTCCATAACATATTCCTAAAGAACTAAAAATCTTAAATTCGTTGTCCAAAGAGAAAAACATTGCCCAAATCTGATACCAAATCCCAGTCCTGAGAGTCTGCCAGGAGGTTGTCAGGACCTCAACCACTGCCCAAGAATTCCGACATCAGTCATAAAAACAGCAGCTGAGCTCCCAACGAATAGCCTTGACATCGCCAGTATTCAACAGCTTAACCTCCCATCGACCAGAGCTAGCATCAAAGCGCTCCAGAACCCCACGCCTCAGCACGAGAGCAATGACGAAACATGGCCAAACCGCAGGTCTGAGGGGCGCACGAGCCGTTCAGGGAGGCCGCCTGCTTCAAATTTGTCAAGGTGACCTGAAGCATTACGGGCATCAGTGACATCAGTGACATCAACACCACCAGAAACTGATGGCTCATTCAAATTTGCGGCTTCCAAGGCCCCATCCAGTCGTCCAGGGCGGAGTTCTGGTGGGGCTTCGGGCCTTGGCAACCCATCGCAACAGCTACCATGAAACATGGAGGTCCAAAGTCCCTCAAGGCTCCAACGGAGCAGCCTCGCTCTCTCGCCTTAGCCATGGGTACCATAGCTACCATAGCTACCATAGCTAGTGGTCCAGCTGGTCCAGCTACGATCTGAGTCTCTCACCTTTTCCGCCGACCTTTTGGCATCACAACTTGCCACTGGCTGCTTGTGTGTCTATGTGCCACTGCCATGGGGTCATAAGAGAAGGACAGCAAAACCTGAGAAGGGGGGAACAAAAGCCAGCATCCCATCTACCCCTATTTTCCCCCAATGATTTTTCACCCACAGACTTTTCCCCCACATACTTTTCACCCAGAGACTCTTCACCCAGAAACCCTTCTTGCACATACTTTTCACC
>Ga0126342_10021136_pt1 | contig 10875 bp, 11 predicted proteins | sample Cyp1metagenome_FD_92528 | JGI IMG/M metagenome (GOLD analysis project Ga0126342, IMG submission 92528) | Coral microbial communities from Lord Howe Island, Old Settlement Bay, Australia - Cyphastrea 1 metagenome | ecosystem: Host-associated > Invertebrates > Cnidaria > Coral ... | reverse complement strand
TGGCTCCGCACCCGCCGCTTTAGCGAGCCTACTTTTCGACCCTCCGGAGCCACAAATCATTGGAAAAACACAGTGTTTCGCGACTTTCCTACCTTTTCGCGCATCTGCATCTTCTTTCTTCTGCTCTTTCTCTTCTCTGATCTTCTCTCTTCTATCCTTCTCTTCTCGCTGACTCTTCCCATCTCTGCTTTTCATCTGTCCATATTGTCGGAAGTTTGACGTCTAAACTTCCTTCGAATATCTTGTAGTAAAAAACATCTCATGTATATGACATGTACCTATTATGTACTCAAGATATCTATTCTGCAGATCAATTCACCGATACTCAAGCACAGTATGTAGTTTTTAATTTAGGATAATTTAAGATCAGTTAGGAATGATAGCCAGTACCACTCCAACTAAAGCTTCTAACCTCACCCACCAACATCCTCCAACATCCTCCAACATCCTCCAATCATAGCGAACATATTAAACAATTGCCGGGCTGCAAGTAAAGGATCGCTGGCCACCATAGCCACCGCAGCCACTGCTTGTCGAAGCTGACATGCCTACGAACTGAAGCGATTTACTACTCAAACAATGGGTTTGGTGTTGATCGAACATCTATCCGGTGGATGCAAGTGCTTAAAGCCAGATTCATTGCATCTAGACAACAGCTGGACAATATATATAGACTGAGGGATCTGATCAAATTTCACTTCTGATTGTCATGATCTTACCATGGCATGGTAACCATGGGTTGCTGTTGGCACCTCTTGGTGACCGTCATGAGGGATTCCACCGAAGCAAGGGCACCGGCATCGATATCATCAGATACCCATTCCTCATGAACTCTTAGAAACAATAGCGATGTCACCAATAACCTCGGAATGTTCAAGCAGAATGATGGAAACGACACGTTTGTTTTGGGTTCCAAATCTGAGTTACATATCCTATCATATACCTAGATTATTATGTTTACACTTTCAATACACATCATGCTAGTACTTCAGACTGTTGCAGAAAATTTACAATTTCACCTTGTAGATACGCACAATTTACAGTACATGTTTAGATGTCTTATCAGAATCCCTTGATACAGTTGTACAATATTGTACATATAAACGAAAAGTGAAAAGCAAGACTGAAAACCGTGCGAAAAGTGTTTGGAAAACCTTGGCAAAAAAGTGCTCTTTAAAAATGTAAACCAAATCTAAAGGTGTAAACAAAGGAGTGAGGGATCAAAAAAAATATTCCGGATCAAAAAATAAAACACCCGGTATCAAGAAACATATTTCCTACAGAAATCTATTTCAATGACGGGTTGGATATATTTTTTGATCCAAAATATGTTGTTTTTGATCAGGGAACAGGGGGATCGAAATGCCATAGCTCGCCACTCGAGGGCATCAAAAACAAATTATTCCAGACAGAAATAAACTTTGATGCTGGGTCTAGATTGCCACTTGGAGAAGTTATCCAAAATATGAATCCATTTCGGGTTGGTTTAAGATTCATTGATGGTTGTTTTTTAGAAGGCGTGCTGATAAATAACCTGGTAGTTTTGCGCGTTTTTTTGGTATTTCCCTGTCCGTGTTGCTTTGTCTGGGGTGGGGTGGGGTGGGGTGGGGTGGGGTGGGGTGGGATAATAACGTCTGGTTACGCAGAGCTCATGGCCTTCGCAAACTGTATGTCGGACAAAACAAGCCTCACTTTCAAAAAGAAGTTGCTGCTGCTGTCACGCGCTTCCAAAAAGCAAAGCCGCTCAAGCCGGTGCCCAAGTATCGGCAAGCACATTTCCGAGTACTTGGTTTGAAAGCTAGAAGTTACATGGGGCCGGTCGCAAAACGAGGTGGCAACATTGTTTTGAAGGTTTTACCATTCAAGCTAGTGCCTCCAGGTGCAAGTCCACCTGTGGAATCCAAGCCTGAAATTGTTCAGTCCAAGATCATGACCTTTTTGGGCGATTCCAAAAAAATCCGACTCTATAGTGATGGAGCCAAAGCGTGGGAGAGCCTGTGCGAAGAGAAAAGGATCAAGAGTTTTCCAGTTGCACATCGAAAACACCAGTTCACTCGAAAGTTGAAACATGGAAGAAACCAGGAGCCACCATTGCTGGAACTCAAGCAGTGGACAGATGGTGGCAATCCCTTGACCGTTTCATTCCTTCGGCGTTGAACAACAAAGACTGGTCCAAAGGTGGTGTGAATCAAAAACTGATTTTGTACATGCATGCCTTTGTTTGGCGATACCACCTACCAGTCACCGCCGACTTGAAGTCTCACGTCGGAAAATTGCAATGAGTGAAAACGAAACGCGACGCCACGGCTGATTTTACCACAATAACACGAACTCCTGTAATTTACAGGACGAAACGCTGTCGAAGACACAAATGAGACCAGGTTAAATACCAGCACGTGACCTTGTTTTAGGGTCTATTTGGGGTTGGTTTAAGGTTTTTTGGGTGTCGGCATAGGGCCTGTTTAAAGTTTTAAAGTTTGTCTGCGGTTGCTTTAGGGTTGGATTGGGTTCATTTGGGGATCGGTGCGTGCATGTAAATAGTTGTAAATATGCATGTCCATATCTATATATATATATACTTATTTATGTTTGATACTATATGATCATATACACAGGGCAAGGGATCAAAAAATTGTTCTGGGATCAAAAATATTCCCAAGAGATCAAAAACATGATGTGTATATGATATTATATGTATAATATTATATGTCATGTTAAATATATATATATATATAATAGTTACTTGTGTATAGAGAGAGAGAGAGGAAAAAAAAGAAAGATATACACACATTAAAAAAATATCTAAATACATGGAAAAACATATATATATATATATATATATACATGCAGAGAAGTGTACTGCAAGTGTGCAGAGTTAGACTTGAGTTTTAAAAACGGGAGGTGGGCTTGGGGGGAGGGCGCCGCGCCTCCCCCTAAAGCAGAATGACAATATCTGTTTTCACAGGCAATGCTGTAGTTTGAATATGGTACTCAATGTGTTTATAATGCCGAACATGCCCCTTGTGAACATGTTGAGTAGGCTGGGGATGGTTGAGGCACCACGGTGTTGGGTGAAAAACGGTGCAAATAGTTGAATTGAGTGTTATGGCAGTGTCGGTTTAGGATTTTTTCAGGTTGGTTTAAGGTTTATCTAGGGTTGGTTTTGGGGTTCTTTAGGCTTGGTTTGGGGTTTCTTTAGATTTGGTTCAGGGTGTTTCTAAAGTTGGCTCAAAGTTTTTCTTAAAAGTTGGTTTCGGATCCAGCTGGAATTTGTTTAAAGTTGGTTGCAGGGTTTCTTTAGGGATATTTTTTGCAGATAAAGCACATAAAAATTTGTGCATGTGTAAACATAAATATGTTTCTACGTATAATATATGATGTAAATATATGAATATGATTATATTATATTATTATTCCCTCCTACCTTCCTTCCTTCCTTGCTTCCTTCCTTCCTTCCTTCCTTGCTTCCTTGTTTTCATCCTTTCTTCCTTTCTTTATTTTCTTTCTTTCTTGCTTTCTTTTCTTTTCTTTTCTTGTCTTTTTTCTTTTCTTGTCTTTCTTTTTTTCTTTCTTTCTTTCTGCCTTCCTTCCTTCCTTCCTTTCTTTCTTTCTTTCTTTCTTTCTTTCTTTCTTTTTTTCTTTCTTTCTTCCTTTCTTTCTGCCTTCCTTCCTTCCTTTCTTTCTTTCTGCCTTCCTTCCTTCCTTTCTTTCTATCTATCTATCTTTCTTTCTTTCTTTCTTTCTTTCTTTCTTTCTTTTCTTTCTTTCCTTCTTTCCTATTCAAACATATATTTTTTGATCCAGAATAGTTTTTGTTGGATCCAAAATATTTTTTTTGATCCAGAAAAAATGACCCCTATCCCTAAACAAAGTGTACTGAAAAGAAACATGAAAAAAGTGGAAGAATGTCAACATGGAAACATTTTCGCTGCAACACTGACGCTTAACCACGGAGCACTTCCCGAGACCGGAGCGCCACATGTATGGGCACACCATCGCACCAACACTGGCGCATTTTTTTTGGCAGTTTGTTGCGTAATAAAACCTGAAGGCCCTAAGAAATAAACCCTAAACCATCATCCCTAAAAAAACACCAAAATGCTAGACACCCTAAAACCCTGAAAGTACGATTTCTTGCATACAGTCGGTGTTTTTGAACTTTTCCAACCAATGCATGCTTTGGGTGTGTGGTCAAACGTCCGGGTTGCGAACCACATGGTTTAAGCGATGTAAAACTAGTGTTTAACCAGTGTAAAAAAACGTGGCAAATGTGTAACATGTTGTAAGAAATGCAAACATGTAAAAACCATTACAAGATGGCAAAAACAAATGTAAAAATGTGTTTAAACCTATTTGCAGAGTATTCTTGAACAAAGCCAAAATGTGTGGAAAATAGATAAACAGTTGAGTTTTTGACCGTTTTCTTTTAATGTCTGTATGCACTTCGTGGTTTTCAGGTGTTGTCCAGGTTCTTCAAAAAAACAGCCATCCTGTCAAACTCATTGCGAAGAAACTTGCATGCCCCCCTTCCCCCAATTCAATGTTGTTACATCGCTTTGCTTGGAAAGGCCTTCAGAAAAAACAGCCATTTCGGTTCGGATGCCGGCATGCATTGGGCAACAACATTGATCAAAGAGGCGCGGGGGGATCAGGTGTGATGTGACCAAATGTAGGAGGATGGCTGTTTTTTTTGAAGAACCCGGTGTTCACCTTTTTTTTAATTTCTCTTGCTTTCACTTGTTTACCTTGTGTTCAATTCTTGTCGTTTTTCCCGAGAGCTTCTGAGCGAAGGGTTCTTCTAATAGTGAGGGTCTGTCAAACATTTTCACATCTTCACTTCACATCTTCAAATCTTCATATCTTCACATCCTCAAATCCTCACATCTTCACATCCCCACATCTTCACATCTTCTCATCTTCACATCTTCACATCCTCACATCTTCACATCCTCACATCTTCACATCCGAACATCTTCACATCTTATCATCTTCACATCTTCTCATCTTCACAGCTTCTCATCTTCACATCCTCAAATCCTCACATCTTCACATCCTCACATCTTCACATCTTCTCATCTTCACATCTTCACATCCTCACATCCTCACATCTTCACATCCTCACATCTTCACATCTTCTCATCTTCACATCTTCTCATCTTCACATCTTCTCATCTTCACATCTTCACATCTTCACATCCTCACATCTTCACATCCTCACATCTTCACATCCATTCTCTCTTGCCCTCTTGCTCTCTTGCCCTCTTGCTCTCTTGCCCTCTTGCTCTCTTGCCCTCTTCTTTTTCCTTCTTTTCTATTTCTCTCTTAAGGCGCGGGGCAGTGCCAACGAGACGGCACGAAACGCAACCCTTTCGCATGAAATGAGGTTCGATCGCAAAAAAATTGCAGTGAAATTGCGATTTTGAAGTGTCCGCGACAACCCTTTCGCGCGAAATGAGGTTCGATCGCAAAAAAACTGCAGTGAAATTGCGATTGTGAAGTGTCCGCGACAACCCTTTCGCACGAAACGAGGTTCGACCGCCAAAAACTGTAAAACTGCGATTTTGAAGCGTCCGGCGCAACCCTTTCGCACGAAATGAGGTTCGATCGCCAAAACTGCAGTAAAATTGCGGTTTTCACGGGTCCGGCGCAACCCTTTCGCACTAAATGAGGTTTGATCGACTAAAATTGAGGTAAAATTAACTTCTGTGTGTAAAAAGTGTCTGTGTGTAAAAGCGTCTGTGTGTAAAAGCATCTGTGTGTAAAAGCGTCTGTGTGTAAAAGCTCCTGTGTGTAAAAGCTTCTGTGTGTAAAAGCTTCTTTGTGTAAAGGCGTCTGTGTGTAAAAGCTTCTGTGTGTAGAATCTTCTGTGGGTAAAAGTGTCTCTGTGTAAAAGCGTCTGTGTGTAAAAGCTCCTGTGTGTAAAAACTTCTGTGTGTAAAAGCTTCTTTGTGTAAAAGCGTCTGTGTGTAAAAGCTTCTGTGTGTAGAATCTTCTGTGGGTAAAAGTGTCTGTGTGAAAAAAGCTTCCGTGCGTAAAAGCTTGTGTGTGTGTGTATAATCTTCTGTGGGTAAAAGCGTCTGTGTGTAAGAGTGTCTGTGTGTAAATGCTTCTGTGTGTAAAAGCGGCTGTGTGTAAAAGTGTCTGTGTGTAAAAGTGTCTGTCTGTAAAAGCGTCTGTTTGTAAAAGCTCCTGTGTGTAAAAGGTTCTGTGTGTAAAAGCTTCTCTGTGTAAAAGCTTCTGTGTGTAAAAGCTTCTGTGTGTAAAAGCGTCTGTGTGTAAAAGTGTCTGTGTGTAAAAGCGTCTGCGCGTAGAAGCTCCTGTGTGTAAAAGCTTCTGTGTGCAAAAGCGTCTGCATGTAAAAAAACTTCTGTGTGTAAAAGCTTCGGTGTGTAAAAGCTTCTGTCTGTAAAAGCTTCTGTGTGTAAAAGCTTCTGTGCGTAAAAGCATCTGTGTGTAAAAGCTTCTGTGTGCAGAATCTTCTGTGGGTAAAAGTGTCTGTGTAAAAGTGTCTGTGTGTAAAAAGCTTCCGTGTGTAAAAGCATGTGTGTGTAAAAGCTTCTGTGTGTAAAAGCGTCTGTGTGTAAAAGCGTCTGTCTGTAAAAGCTTCTGTGTGTAAAAGCTTCTGTGTGTAAAAGTTTCTGTGAAAAAACGTCTGTGTAAAAGCGTCTGTGTGTATAAGCTCCTGTGTGTAAAAGCTTCTGTGTGTGTAAAAGCTTTTGTGTGTAAAAGCGTCTGTGCGTAAAAGCTTCTGTGTGTGTGTGGACTCTTCTGTGTGCAAAAGTGTCTGTGTGTAAAAGTGTCTGTGTGTCAAAGCGTCTGTGTGTAAAAATGTCTGAGTGTAAAAGCGTCTGTGTGTAAAAGCGTCTGTGTGTAAAAGCTTCTGTGTGTAAAAGACTCTGTGTAGTACCTTTTGTGTGTGAAAGTGTCTGTGTGTAAAAGTGCCTGTGTGTAAAAACTTCTGTGTGTAAAAGCTTCTGTGTGTGTATAAGCTTCTGTGGGTAAAAGTGCCTGTGTGTAAGAGTGTCTGTGTGTAAATGCTTCTGTGTGTAAAAGCGGCTGTGTGTAAAAGCGTCTGTGTGTAAAAGCGTCTGTGTGTAAAAGCGCCTGCGTGTAAAAGTGTCTGAGTGTAAAAAGCTTCTGTGCGTAAAAGCTTCTATGTGTAAAAAGCTTTTGCGTGCAAAAGCGTCTGTGTGTCAAAGCGTCTGTGTGTAAAGCGTCTGTGTGTAAATGCTTCTGTGTGTAAAAGCATGCTGTGTGTCAAAGCTTCTGTGTGTAAAAGCGTCTGTGTGTAAAAGCTTCTGTGTGCAAAAGTGTCTGAGTGTATGGAAAAAATATTCTGTGCGGAAAAGCTTTTGTGTGTGTAAAAGCTGCTATATGTAAAAGCTTCTGTGTGTAAAAGCTTCTGTGTGTAAAAGCTTTTGTGTGTAAAAGTGTTTGTGCGTAAAATCTTCTGTGTGTAAATGTTTTTGTGTGTGCAAACTTCTGTGTGTAAAAGCTTCTGTTTGTAGAAGCTGCTGTGTGTGTGTGTGGGTGTGTGTGTGTGCGTGTCTGTGTGTATATATGTGTAAACATGTTTCTCTGCGTGTGTCTGTGTTTGAGAGCCTATCAGCATATCTGTATGTTTGTATTTTTTACATCTTCAATAACCTTCTATACAGCATACCTTGTCTGTCTCTTGCAACTAAAACCCTGACATCTTCACAGCTTCTTATCTTGACATCTACACATAATGAACATATTCACATGATCTCAAGTAACATTCTCATGAACATATTCATGCAAGTCTTTGGCATCTGCAAATCATACAACTACATAACACATCTGAGTACCTATACACCTACTCGCTCTCGGGCCAACCATCGTCTAGTTTAATGTTTACATATATCTACATGTTCGGATGTCTCAGAGTCCCTATAGTTGTGTGTAAATAAATAAAGGGAGAAACTATGAAATTGTAAAAACATGTGTAGAGTCAAATTGTAAGTGGCAAAAAGCATGTAAAGTATGATTGCATTAGAAAGTGAAAAACATGTGAAAACAATTATTTCGCGTTTCAGCTGATGTACAGTAATTGCTTTGGCAGTCAAAATATTAATTAGTGAAGTGATTATGATAACAAACTAAAAGCAAGCTGTGGATAGTCGCGAATTATAATGGTCAATGGTGATTCGAAATGCAGCTTTAGTGGTGTTGGTGATGGTGCTTGTGCTACAGCTGCTGCTGTCATCCTTGTCACTGTCGGTTTCGCTCGCTGTTGTGGTTGCTTTCGTTGCTTGCGGGTGTTCTTACAATTGCTATGATCATTGTTGCTTTTGTTGTGTTCTTCCTGTTGCGGTGGTGGCAATCGTGATGGTGGCGGCGGTGATGGTTGGCGTTGCATTCGTTGTTGGTGCTATTGCTGTAGTTCTTGTTGCATCTCGGCTGCAACAGTCGCTAGTCTGTCTGAACTGCATGATACCTGTATCAATCCAAGAAAAATCAAATGCAAGTGCATTTTGCCACACGATTACGATTAGTACGCAGCCGGAGCAAACTCAAGTTGATGGACGCATGCACAATTCTGACAGAAAGAAATTATGAACCACTGCTTCGAAAAAAATGGAAAAGCTAAGAAACTGACATCGATGTCTTTCAGGCGATACCCAGATTACCCAGTATCTGCCAAGATGCCAGAATGATGTGCTAGACAGAAGCTTCCAATACATTGCGGCACGTTTGCTGCCAGTCTTTGGGCGCAAATTGACATCAGCCGCGTGGAACTTCTGGCAGGCTGGAGGGGGGCGTGTTACGTCATGCAGGATCTTGGTGTTGACTGGACAACTACTGATGGTCGCTGACAGGATGCTTGGTGACAAGTGTTTCGAGCTTGCAGCTTGGTGCACACGAACCGCAGCCCTGCCAGAACTAGCTGAGTAGAAAGCCCGGGTGGAACTGATAGTTTCCTACCAGACTTTGCTCCAGGGTGGTCCTGCACTGCTGGTGTTCGTCTTGCCGTGACTAGACTAGAGTCATCATGTGCAAGAAGCTGCCACGCAATCGCACCAGAGATCTCTATCAGACTCTATGACTCTATTGAAGATGCAGTCAGTTGCCAAGAAGGATCCGGATGGCTTCCAAAACTGTCAAAGAACAACCTCACTGACCACGCACTTCTTGTCTTGTTTTTTTCACGAGCGTGGGTCAGGAAAATGCACAGAGGCATCTTCTGCTCTAAAGTCCCGCGAACGTTGCCAAGAAAATGTGGGTCCAGTGATTACGCCTCATGGAAGGGCTGACCCAGCTGAGGATTCCTCAAAAGATGCTGTAGGATTGGATGAACAAAGGTACGACACAAATACTTCAGAGTTCTGCTTTTCAACGCAAAACCAGCAGGACAAGTTGACAAAATATCAATCTGTCTTGCGATCCAAACTCTACGGGCTCGTAGGATCTCGTAGGTAGCTGGCTGTAGCCACCTCACTCCTCAGTCTTCTCAGACTCCAGGTGCTTCTCATAGGCTGCGCCTTGTGTGTCAGGCCGGGCAACAAATGCAAAGCAGTAGTACTGGCCCTGGATATCTACCTCTGGTACGGTATCAATCGGTTTTGATGTTAATTGCACAAAAATAGTGAAAAACCCACCTACCTGAATCTGAGCTCTGGGAATGTTGCTATGAAGAGACTGAAAGTCACTTAACATTCTCGACCCGCAAAAAGGGTGACAAGACTGGCCCTACTCAACCTGGTCCCCTGACGAGGGCCCTGATGAACTCTTTTTGTTTGCATTAGGCCCCCGGACGATCCATCAGGGAGCCGGTGTCGCCGGTGAATTTCACCTGGCGACGCAATGGGTCAACGCTTCCAATCTGTGGACCTCTTCCACAGCGCAAGCCCCAAAGGTGCCTCACATTACCTCACTATGTCGCATGCCAAATCAAGGAACCTATGTGCCAAACCCAAGCTTTGGGCACAACCATGGCCCAGCACTTCCATCTGTCCTTACCAAAGATTATCCCACGCCATCACCTCAAAACCTCAACCGGCCTTAACCAGCCATCCCTCGTCCTCAGGGGATTCGTTCACTGTCGCCGGCTCATCCTGCAACTTCTCATTCACAGCAGTGACCTGCACGCTGAGGGGGCTCGCGGAAGTGCGTTTCGCAGTCAACGAGTAGACCCGGGGTTGAACATTGGAACTTTCTGAGGAAAAGGCGGAATATGGGGGTCTTATATGATCTTATCATGTTTATTGTGTTTCACCCCAGTACGAGTACTTGCCATCTGAATGGAGAAAATGCTGATAAAGCATCAGTCTTCGGGTAACCTATGGTGAAGGACGTGGGACATTGATCATTGCCATGTCTCCTGTTTTTTGCGATCTTGGATCCATCCATGTCCGTTGCGGAGCATCACATTCGACGTTGAGAACTCGCGAGACACTCAACTCCGTCCCCAATGGTACACCCAAAATGGCCTTTATGAACAGAATGACTTTCTGGGATTTGTGGTGTACACCATTTATACACCATTTATACACCATTTATATACCATTTCAAACTTCATTAGCAGCACATGGGGCGACCAGCTCCAAGCCTCGCAATCAACGGGAGCATAGACTTCGCCCACGGCCTTCACACTCTCGAGGGTGCACAAAGTATCCTCCGTGGTCGGATCCCATGGTGGTAAACTCTCAATTTCAAGGGGGTGCAAAAAACGATACACTGGACAACTTCAATACACTGACTATAATACTGTATATATGTGTATATCATATTTTACCAGTAGTACCGCACAAGGCGGTGGCGGAAGTTTCAAAAATAGGAAACCTATAGGAGACGTTGGTTGTTGTGAATCAGGGATGGCAGAGCGAAGCCACTGACGGACCGAAAGGTGCTTGA
>Ga0126342_10021135_pt1 | contig 10876 bp, 10 predicted proteins | sample Cyp1metagenome_FD_92528 | JGI IMG/M metagenome (GOLD analysis project Ga0126342, IMG submission 92528) | Coral microbial communities from Lord Howe Island, Old Settlement Bay, Australia - Cyphastrea 1 metagenome | ecosystem: Host-associated > Invertebrates > Cnidaria > Coral ... | reverse complement strand
GATTTTAACAAATCCAATAGAATTCTATTAAGATCTAATTGACGTAAGCCATATCCAAATTTTTATGGTTCAGAGTTGCTTATTATTAAGGGGTGGTCAAGAAACTAGCCAGAAGGTACCCCCTACCTACCTGGTGGGGGGGGGTTGATTAATCCGATGTTGGCATTACTATAGTCATCCCATTGGTTAATCCAGCAGAAAGTCAATGGTTAATCTCACCCAAAAATGGTTGGTTTGTAAGATTTTCTAAGGTTTTTTCCCATGACAGGAGGTGAGTGGCTTATACTCATCCCCCCAAAAGATAGAAATTGTTATTTATCAATTTATCACATTTTATCACTACGTATTATTATTAGTAGGATTTTACTTCTAATCTATTGTGGGCTTCTACACGTATCATATCGTATCATCCTATACTCATCTAGTCACAATGAATCACAATGATATCATGGTCAGATCTACTACTATCCAGATCCATCAAGCATACCCATTAAGCCATCAATCACAATCCCAAATAAATACAATGAGAAATAGTGGGAACGTAATATATATATATATATATGTATATATATATATATATCTATGTGTGTGTATATGCCAGATGGATACGGGATGGAATGATGTTCAAAACCCAACAAGACCCGTATTCGCGAAAAAATCGTGTTGTTTTGGTGTGTTTTCCCATTGATTGATCCACCGAAATGGAGAATCTGTTTCAGGGCTCTTCAGCAAATCCAAGGAACGACTATTCCATCCTGAACCGCAGATGCGTTACTGGGACATGGAGGGAGAGAGGATGGTTGGCTCCATAGCTAAGTTGGTTGAAGCAACCAGGCTAACTAGGCTTTATGGGGGGAGATATCTACAGTTCGATGGGATGGGGTAAATATCTGAGTTGATCAGCTTAATGAATGTGATTTGGTTGAGTAAGCTGCCCTGTACACAGCATGACAAGATACTGTAAGGCATGAAATCATTGAAAGAACCTCTAGCGGTGGGATGTGTTTCGGCATTGGTCAAAGCGGAAGGCAAGAAAAGTCCTTCTCCTGGAATATGGTATGTAAGCAGATGCCTTCCCGAAAGCACTTGAGCACAACAATCAACAATGCACAGGGGCTGGTTACGGCTGGTTCCATATATTCTGATGGCTGGATATCCACAGAAAAGAACAAGATGAAGGACCCCAAGATGTGTGGCCCCTGCCTCAAGGAAGAGAATGGGCTTTTTGAAATGTGCTCGCCCTTCAATGAGGATTCCGCATCCCTGGGTGATGTTGGAGGGATTTTTCTGGGACGCCTGGTGGGAATCCAACCACCGTGCGTTGCCACCTTTTTCTATCCGCAGGATGTTGGCTTTATGGCCTACAATGTGCTGGCTAGTGGTATGCTTACGGGCAAGTATTTAGATGCTCCTGCTGCCCCGGATGAACCGAATCCCATGCAGAGTTTTGCGCGCACAGCCAGTCCTCGAGGGCGAATGGATGACATCTCCTGGGGTACCTCGATGGTCGCGATGGATGTCGCTGGTTCTTTTTTGTATCACATGGATTGAACAATGCACACAGAGATACCCTCTGGTAAACTAACATAACTATGGACAATCACCATTTTCAATGGGTAAATCCACTATTTCTATGGCAATTTTCAATAGCTATGTGGCTGTTTGCCAGAGGGTGATGATGTTTAATGCAACATTTCTAGTTCACACAGATTGTGACTCTGTCAGAAAGTCAGTTAAAAATCTCAAAATTCAGTCCAGTGGTGTACTTACCAATCTTACATAACTATGGAGAATCACCATTTTCAATGGGTAAATCCACTATTTCGACTGGGCCATTTTCACTCGCTTTTTCTATGTTTTACCAGGCCGGGTCTCCACAGTAGGCCTCCCCGGGATGATCAACACATCGAGGTCCCACTTTGTACCGCTACCGCAGTGCAGCGGCCAGCGAAGCCCTTCAGCGCTATGCGGAGTTGGCCAAGAAAGCGGGGCTGTCCTTGACAGAGCTCTCCTTAAGGCCCCGGGGACGATGGTTATACCCGGCCTGGTAAACATACAAAAAACTATGGAAAATCACAATTTTTCATGGGAAAACTCACTATAAATGGCAATTTTCAATAGCTATGTTAAATTACCAGAGGGTAGATGTTATAGATGCATAATGGGCCCATATCAATGATAATCAATGATTAATATCAATGATTCAATCATATATAAATGATATATAATCATCGGATTCTCCCAATGGTAGTGGGTGGAGTTATCATAGGTTGTCCCAATCTACAGACTATCATACATGATGACCTTTGGATGATCTCAAGTCATTTTTTTTGATACTCAGACATTCGGCGGAAACAGTTTAATAAATGGCCATTTGAGGTACCTAAACTGGAGGTACTGAACCATATAAAGCCGTGTTTTGTGTGCGTATCCTCTTACAGAGCCTTTAAATAGACCTTAGCTACTACCTCCAATTTAGGTTCCTGACATGGCCACTAGCTATAAGGAGTTTAGGGAGGGAGGATGGCTTCCAACCAGCGCAGCGACTCTTGCAGTTGACTGCTTGAATGATTTGCATTTTCTGCGGTTGACCCAAGAACTTGCAATGATCGCCATATATTGCTATGATGCTCGAATACTCCTTCCTTCTATCCAGGACATTCAACCTTGAGGGTTGTCCAGTACCTTTGGTCCAGGGAAAATGTGGGCCATCACCGCGGCGCAGATGGGCTGGACATGACCTTGCACAACCTTCTGCGATGACATGCCAGTATATTAGCCAATGCCATAAATTGACTTCGGAAGTCGGTGATGCCTCGGAATATTTTTGGGTTGCAACTGCCAAGTATACTACCCTCTGGTAATTTAACATAGCTATGGAAAATCACAATTTTTAATGGGTAAATCCACTATTTCTATGGCAATTTTCAATAGCTATGTGGCTGTTTACCAGAGGGAAACTGGAGTTAGAAATCCAGACCCAACATCCCCGGGCCGGCCCGAAGTCCCTCGCAGGTGGGCCAAGGAGCGGTCAGGGATGACCACAGCACTGGTGGGGCACACCTCGATGGCGCAGCTGGAGGAAGACTTGAAAGCCATGAATTTCACGCAGGACGCGGCTGGAATTCCGGGGAGGCACTGGTACAGCATGGTACAGCATGATTTTTTGTGTTTTTATGGAAGCTGAAAGATGGCATGTCTCAGGGGGGAAAGGTTGGAAAACGTATGTTTTGATTTGTTTTGACTATTTATATATATATACATATTAATATTATATAACTATATATAATAATAATACATAAACAATAATAGTAATAATAATAATAGTAATAATGATGATAATAGTAAAAATAATAGTAATAATGATAATAATAATAATATATATAATATGTTTTTAGATAGATATACACATACACATTATGTATAGTACATACATATTTTCCTTTTTTTGTTGTGTTTTCAGGGGGTCAATGTCCTGTTAACTGTTGGGCAGTGACATTCAGGAGGCCGGAGTTGATTTTTTCACCCCTTGGAATCCCATCCCGAAAATGATCCTGACAGGGCATGAACCGTCATATTGTATATAGTTACCCTCTGGTAATTTAACATAGCTATTGAAAATGGCCATTTATAGTGAGTTTTCCCATTAAAAATGGTGATTTTCCATAGTTATGTTAGTTTACCAGAGGGTATATTATTGTTATGATATATGACCATAATATGACCATATAATTATACATCATAATTAATAATTATATTGTTATTATATTGTAATATTTCATCAACTGAACACAAAGTGACCTTGAGGTCTGACCCGCCAAAATCAACCGTAGCCGGGTCACCTGGGTCATTGTTCTTTCGGCAGGAGCCTCTTTCCGACGATCTGATGTGGGAGATCGACCGCGTTCACATGCGAAATCGGCTTCCCATCTTCTCCTCCGAGCGAACGGAATCGTCGTCGCCCTACAGTGGCGAGATTGGCGAACCCATCCCGTGAAATGGGCCATCGCTTCTGACAGCACCACGTGAGGTGCCAGAAAAAGATGCCGCCTTGGACGCTGTTATTGAATTTTATTGAAGAATAAGCTGATGCCACAATTTGCCAGGAAGTCACTACAACCAATCTAATTCTGAAGATATTTCATCTCACCTCTGGAAGTCTGAGGTGTCCTCAATCATCCCAAATCCACGATAACCATTGGACATCATTGGACATATGCGCAAATGTATGTATTTCTATATATGCATATCTTTGAGATATACAGATACACATAAATTGCCTAGGGATATCCCTACTAGTAGTTGGTTTACCTGGTATTCTAACCTGGCAATGGGAAATTTATCCCCATACTGTTCGCTGAGCTTTTCGAGCTAGCCACGTGGCCACAATTGCTCGTAGAAGAGCCGGTATCCCCAAGCGACCGATCAAATTCCATCCCGTGGTTCATCATTTTCCCCATGATTCTCCCCACGAATCAAACAATAAACCAAAGTTCTTCGTGGGTATTTATTGAATTTTATTGATTGATACTAGTGGGATAGCCATATACTCCAGGGTTTATTCTGGTTTCCAAAAATCAATTCTCCTGGGATGCCGCTTAGCAGGCCGCCTTGGCCGAAAGGTTGCAGGAAGAACGACAGGATCGAGTGACCTGGCAGAGTCGTGGGTGGCGATCGCCAGAGATCCTTGGGATTGAGTGTATAGCCAGCCTCCCAGGGATAAGCCGACTCATTGGAACTGCAAAATGATCAAAATCAACACGGAGAGAAACCATGATTTCTTCTTGGTTTTTCTTTTAGATGTTTTAAGTGGACTTCATCTGATTTGCTCAAGTATATTCCCATCATATTCCATCATGTTCCCAGTATATTCCATTCTATCCCCTTGAATTCTCATAACAAAAGATAGCGGAATGGGAATGATATCATTGCATTATATCCCCTTATACTATATGAGCCGCAGTCAAAATGGTTGAAGACATTTGAAGACCACTTTAGTCTTGCAGGAATTCTTTTGTCAGAGATGTGCACGAAACACTCCAAAGCGATAGGCCCCCCAAAAGCCATAACCTGGGACCATACACGACAACCCATTAAACTTGGCGTAGACCAAGCAAATACTGTGCACATTCACAGAACGGGCAAAAACAATGAGGGAAATTCAACCTGTGGTGCCCTGTTTCCTGCAGTTGCCATATCATTTGGCATCCAACTCGCTCGCTCGCTCGCTCGCTCGCTCTCTCTCTCTTTCTTTCTGTTTTTCTTTCTTTCTTGTTTTTTTTTTTCTCTCTCCCTCTCTCTCTCTTTCTCTCTGTAGTTTTGTGGAAAATTTCCTTCGTACAATGTCATATGATGGAGGGGTTATAGCGATAGCCATTTATGGCACTCGGTTCCCTGGCCAAGCCATAGAGCCATAGAGCCATTTCCACAACTTTTGAAAGGAATAAAGGGACATGAATGCAAAATGAAAGGAACATGCGTGCAAATGAAAGGAACATGAAGGAAGATGCATGCAAATGCAAATGAATGCAAAATGAAAGGAAAGTGTTGCCGAAGCACCTGAAACCAACAAAACAACTCCTCCCTGTTTAGGAATTGATTTTGGCTTCATGTTGGATCTCTAATATGCCCCCATCAAAAGCGATAACCATAACAATAGCAACTACTCAGATGTAAGGGATTTTGACGGGAACTCACATGATATCATTTTCCCTTATATTCCCCAGTATCTTCCCCAGTATATTCCATATATTCCTTATATTCCCATAACATTTTGGGGTAGCCTGAAACTTCAGACCCATGTCCTGATCAGCAAGGCCTTGGCCATGCTGAAAGCCGTGGGGAGGCTCAGGTCCAGACAATCTTGAAACCCAAGGATCAATAAGCCATACTTACCCTTTGGTTATTTAACATAGCCATGGTATAGATGACCCATTTATAGATGGTTTACCTGGGTTTACCTATTAAAAATGGTGATTTTCCATGGCTATGTTAAATAACCATATGGTAATTGGTAACTCTCCTTAAACAGAAATGTCATGAAATGTATATGCCATAGATCTTATCACTGTTATTATATAGTAAGCTTTGACTTTCCCTATTGTTTTCGGTTAAAGTACCTAGATCTAATGTAGTTTTGGTACCAGTTGTTTGCTTACAGACACCTCAAACAGTTTGTACTTATTGCTGAGTTTATCAAGTTTACCAGTTGCCACATCAACTGCATCAACTACTTTCAACTACTCTAGGTTTCGAACCCATAGATTTCCTTTCCCACGGATTGATTTGTTCAAAGGGGCTAACTATGCCTAAATCTTCTTCACAACCAATGCAGGAGGACACCCCTAGATAGGTAAGCTGTAAGCTGGTTTATGTTTATGACCTTATAACTAGGTTAACTAGGATTAATGATGTATATATCCAAAATCATACGGATGGAATCATAAGTAGACTTGCACATGTGTAGTTATCTGAATAACTGATGGCAATAGAATACACATCTATAGTTGTCCCATTTCCAACCATGTAATTGGTAACCATTAAATACATGCTTACCAGTGCCATGATTGTGTTATATCATATGGTTATGTGATGGGTATAAACATATACACCTGGTTGATGGTTTGGAACATTTTTTTTCCCATTCAGTTGGGAATGTCATCATCCCAACTGACGAACACTCCATGATTTTTCGGGTAGGTGAACCACCAAGGTCATATACACCACACATAATCCTTACATATGCCATATGATCACCGAGGCGGCCAAGGGCCAAAACATCTCCGTCCTGGGGCCCATGGGGACGGTCGACGGTCGTTGGGATGGTTTTTTGGTCCCAAAAGCCCGGCACAAAAAAGGGATGGGGATCATGAGGTCTTTGATATACCCTCTGGTAATGACTAACAGGTGATGACTTTACCGACTTTACCGACTTTACCCTTTGGAAAATGGTGATTTACCCATAAAAATGGTGATTTCCCCATTCATAGCTATTGAACATGAATGAACATGACCATAGAAACAGTGGATTTATCCCCTAAAAAATTAGTGATGTTCCAGTTCGTTATGTAAACGTTTACCAGAGGGTAGGCCTCCATTGGAGGCCTATCAGTGGGACGTACCATTCTCCATCCTTATCGTGGATATCTTGTGAAACCATATGAATCAGAAAGAGTGTGAAATCAGATAATCATCTTCCTTAAATGAACCCATTCATTTGTTTTTGTGGGGATGGGTTGAAATCAGGAAGCAGAAACCCATGGGGTATCAAGGCCCTGAAGCAAGCCATCGAAGAAGCGCGCTGGAAATCTCAGCTCTCAGTCGGGAGAAAAGGGAAACCGTGGGATTTGTGGTACATTGATACTGTGGATGGAAGAAATCCTGCATCGCCTTGGATGGTTGAAACCCTACAAATAATGGGATAAACCACCTGTCAGATATGTCTCAGTATTCCGTATGATCTCATTTATATATCTAGATTTATCTCACAATCGCCCGCAATCGTCTCAAAGATGTCTTGCGGATGGGAACATGGACCCATTTCGGACGCTGCTTCCACCGGCGCCTTCAAGTGACCAATGGGTTGAGGTGCTGCAGAAATTGCAGCTGGAGAGCTTCAGGTGGGGATCGTGAAGATGGTGATGCTGGTGGCACTGCAGTTTGTACAGCAGCCGCAATACAGCATTTTGTAAGCGACTATCTCGCCAGCATGAGAAACATCATGATAGACGTTGCCAGAGAGCTTCTGATGAATCAAATCAATACGACCCCTAACCCCCAAGGTCTTCATGGTCATTGAGTCATAGATTATCAATGATTACGGTGAATGATGATAATGAATTACAGTCATTCATAGTGTAACTCTCTAAAATCAAATGTTCAACATTGAAATTTATAGTGACTCGAAAAATGAAATGGCAGTGAGTTATAGGTATAGTATGTTATAGTTGTCTAATTCCCCAAATGTCACATCAGTGGGAATTTCATAGCCCTTAGGGGTTATGTATGGTAGGTACAGGCCGACGACCACATGGAATGACAGCAGGCTGCCGAAGAGACACTCACAGCCTTGCTGCAAGAGGAGGAGATACGAAGGCCTGCGTGGAGCGTGGAGGTTAGAAACGAGGGTTGTTACCCATAAAGTCATAAAGTATCACATGCTATCATGAAATGCCATGAAAATGGTTGCTTAATGTTAATTTGATTACTTCACTAAGTAATGACATGTCGTTGCCAAGGAAGTGCAAGTTTACCGTGGGTTCCCTGAACTTATTTATTTTCTCCGAGTGGGTTATAGAGGTCAATTTTCTGCAATTGCCACCAGTTGTCGGAGGGCTATTCTCCAATTGTAAGTATGGTCGGGAGCCTATGAGACCATTGGAATGGAGAAGGGCAATCCATGACCAGCTGTTCTTGGTGCCATGGCTCTCAGTTTTTCACTATTCAAAGCGTTGATCGCCAGCACCGAATCTGGACATAGCATAAATAGCTCTCCATCCCACCCTCTGGTAAACTAACATAGCTATTGAAAATGGCCATTTATAGGGAGTTTTCCCATTCAAAATGGTGATTTTCCATAGCTATGTTAGTTTACCAGAGGGTAAGTCCATCCCACAGCCAGGATGTTGCAGCAAACCCGATCTGCCCCAGCTGTGGCCCCCGCGGCCCCCGCGGCCCCTGTGGCCCCCGCGGCCCCCGTGGCTCCCGTGCTCCCCGCAGCCACGCCCAGCGGCGCGGTGAAGCGGGAAGCGCCAGAGCCGCCGAAGGCGGAGGAGTTGCCAACAGGCCATGACAGGGATCCCAAATGGAAGAGGAGAACCAACTGGTGATGGATAGTTTATCATAGTTCATCTTTTGAGATGATGGATATGGTTGAGTACTGCTCAAAGCACTTCTTCTTGAGATGGTTTTGAGAACCTACTGGTGGTCACAGTTAGAGATGGATAGTTGAGTACTATGACATGATTTTGCATTCTTTGAGTCATGAATTTGGGTATGATTGGGGCTTGATCCCAAAATTGTTTGATTTTTTGTTTTTTTTCTGAAATGGTGGCGGATCCCATGTACAAGCATTGTTGCCAACTTAGATGACGTATCTCAGCTGGTCCATGATTGGGGTCAAAAAAATTGCAGAGGCAAATCACTTCCGAACGTCCCCGGGCTCAAGTAGAGGCCTCAGCAGCTGTGGATGGTCTGTCACTTCAGCTATTCGGGGTTGAAACATCTAGACATCCTGAGGGGTTGGAAGCCCACTGGGAGAAAGACACCCAGATCAAATACGGTAGAATCCGGTAGAACCGCCCTAGACAAGTTGATGGTCCTACTGTAAAAGTGGGCATGGCTCAGAAACCAAGACCCTGGGACCCTGGGACATCCATTTGGATCCATTTGAAAGATATTGGGAATTCAAGCACCCGAAGATTTGGGGATACACCATTTAGACCATGTCCTCCCCACGCCCAGGGGCCGATGGATGGCCCTTGGCAGCACGGCACCGAGGCGAATGCAACTGCGAGTGCTTGACAAAGTGGGTCTGGATCCCGGAGCGGAAGTGGGGAGGTGGTGATCGGCTACGGCTACCACAAATGCTACACAACATGGCAATGCCATGTGGGTGCTGCTCAAAAAGACTGCACAATGACATATGTATATATATATTATATATTTAATATCATGACATTCTCGTCTTTCATGTGATATTCCGTGAGATGCTGGCTCGGAAAAATCCTGAGTAGCCATGTCATCCCGCTGGATAGCCAGGTTGTGGTATGATCCTGCAACCCACAAGATGGGGCATGGTGGTGGAGGACGGCAACTCGTTACTCGGTCGCGCATGTCAACCTAGGATTTAATAGATTCTTCCCCAGTTGATTCATTTTTTTGGAGTCCCATTTAATTCTTAGCAAAGTTTTGTCACTTGAGGACTTCGCCTTGTGACCATCGGGTAATCAACAATGGTAATGGGAAAAAAAGACCATTGAGGTCCATGATTTTCCCATTGAAATGGGAATGTCCATGAATGTCCTGATTTTCGCAGCTACAAACACTATCAGTTTCCCAGCCATTTTTTCCATCAGTTTCCCAGCCATGTTGGAGTACCGGGGTCGTCATTTTCAGTGGAGATCTCCACTTCGCAGGAAGTGGACGAGAAACCTGGACAGCCACTGCTGCAGGTAGGCGACTGCATTCAGGAGGCCCGGGCACACCATTTCGAAGCATTTTGAACCGTTGGTGTAATTTATGTTTGAGCCGTCTCGGATGGATACGAATGCGTGTTTCATCAATGAACACACACTGTGGGATACATATATAATACCTATATAATATATATATATATATATAATACCCATAATACACACACACACATATATATATATTTGTTCATGTGATATGTTGTACTAGATCTATAGACACTATAAACCAACAATTGCCGTGCCTCGAGGTGGACAAGCTGTCGCTGATTGGCCTTCCACCAGATGTATGCGAGGCGCTGATGAGTCCAGCGGAGAAACTGGGGAATCCAACCAGAGTAATGTCATCTTATCGGTGATATATCCATATATATATATATATCCATATATATATATCCATATATATATATATCCATATATATATATATATATCCATATATATATATATATATCCATATATATATATATATCCATATATATATATATATCTATATATATATATATAATATAAAATTATATCACATTTATATACAATATATATGTTTATATATTTTTTTATTTTATATATATATATATATATATATATATATATATATATATATATATATATATAGATATATATATATATATATGGATATATATATATATATATGGATATATATATATATGGATATATATATATGGAT
>Ga0126342_10021134_pt1 | contig 10876 bp, 8 predicted proteins | sample Cyp1metagenome_FD_92528 | JGI IMG/M metagenome (GOLD analysis project Ga0126342, IMG submission 92528) | Coral microbial communities from Lord Howe Island, Old Settlement Bay, Australia - Cyphastrea 1 metagenome | ecosystem: Host-associated > Invertebrates > Cnidaria > Coral ... | reverse complement strand
CACGCCGTTGTGGCGCGAAGCACATTTCGAAGTCAAAAGTGTAAAAAAACTGAGGGTTTTGAGCCTTTTTTGACGTGAAGATGTCGAAAAAGTAGACACTGATTAACTTAACTAACTTAACTACCCTAACTTCGACGACAACAGCAACAGCAACAGCAACAGCAACAACAACAACAACAACAACAACAACAACCACAACCACAACCACAACAACTACAACTACAACTACAACTACAACAACAATAGATCGATAGATGGAGAGATGGAGAGATAGATAGATAGATAGATAGATAGATAGATTGATTGATAGATAGATAGATAGATACATAGAAAATAGATGGGTAGGTAGGTAGATAGCCAGAGAAAGAGAGAGAAAGAGTGAGAGAGATCAAGCACCTTTCAGTGCATCAGTGGCTTCGCTCTGCCATCCCTGATTCACAACAACCAATTTCTCCTATAGGTTTCCTATTTTTGAAACTTCCGCCACCGCCTTGTGCGGTACTACTGGTATTCAGCAAACCCACATAATTGATCAACCAAAATTGTGTGAATTTGGGACTGACATTGAGTGAAAAAGCGGGCGGAATCCTCAATGGTCCCAACCACGATGCTGTAGAAAAATGCAGACACCTGCCCGAAAAAGGGAAGACAAGACACAGGCAAGAGCCACAAACCAGACCTTTCGGTGTCCTCGGTGATGTGGAACTGAGAACCGCATTCTGAGGTGTGTCTGCAATTGGGGATTGATCTCCAAACAAATGCTGATTTCTTTGACAATTATGATTGATCCCATCTCTCCAAGATATATATCCAATATTCATGAATATTCGACACCCCTAAGAGCGTTTAAGATTTGGGGGAAGGGATTAATTACTCTGTAGTCCAGCCAACCGGGCATGTTCGATCACTGGTTTGTTGTTCTCTCCCCGTACCAAATCCGAACAAAACAGGTAGTCATCCTAGTGGGAATGCAGAACCAACAAATGCCAAGTGTCTGGCAATTTGAAGTTTATAAGGACCTTTGAAATTCGTGAAGTCTGTCAGATTTGGCATTTAACGTTCCACATGGTCAATCCAAAATGTTCCAAGCAAAGACCGCAGATCTTGGAACCCTGAAGCAAAGGATTGCCAAACCCATGGGCCAAGGGGCCTATATTTGCTCGTTCGTGCAAGTTTTGCATCCCCATAACACAGGGAGACTGAAAATTCACGGAGGATATAAGCTATATATATATGTGTTACATTGTTAAAAATATATATATATATATAGTATTATATAGTATACTTAGTACAATAATATAACAGGCCGCATATCAAGGCTGGTCTTAGATGATTCCCTGCAACAAAACCCCAATCAAAAAGTCAGAGCGGAAAACATCGTTCGTGCCACTGGATACCTAAAACTCTGATGTTCCTCCTCAAAAAAAATGCGAAACTATTGCAGCATCATATGTGTATGATTTCTATACAGTCTACACGTCCAATTGTTTCTATGTTCCGCCGAGAATCATTCCCCACCTCCAATGGGGCAGCGTTGGGATTCACCAACGGGAGACTGAACCTGGGAAATGATGGCAACATCGAAAAGAACTGTGCAGGCGACAAAGTCCAAAAAAACGAAACATGTTGGTTTGCAAATCCATATGCTTAGATGATGGTTTTTCTCATACGTTCCCTCAAGGCATTCGGAGCATTGTTTAATTGCTGCCAGCACCTCTGCTGGCGTAAGACCAGCTATGAGCAGCGTTCGCAATACGCACTGCTGGTGAGGCGACGCACGCAAGAACAATTTCTTCGTGCATTTTGGCCGCCGTGATGATCTAAACGTAAATTATCATAAACACTCAGGCGGTTGTTTGTCGTATCCATGTTGTCTTGAGGATTCCATAGCTATACATGTTTTCTGAAAAATTGTTCAATTATCGAATCCAACGCCAAAATCTCAAAATTTGGGTTCCTGTTTTTTGAAGGAAAAAAACGGACCCATTTTTTCACAAATTTCCTTCGTGAATTAATATTTTCTGATGGGGTCATATTGAATCAGTCCAACCACCCCAGGAAACCTCACGACGTCAATGGAAACCGTAAGTGGCAGCTGTCTATCCCCAATCTAGTCCCCACCTCATCCCACAGTTCATGGTCACTCTACGATTCACCCCACTAGCAAAATATGTATTTTACATACATATACGGCTAAGGTCAACATATTCTGATCTTGATCAAATTTCCCTATGGCGATCGCCATTTAGGGTTTGTTGGGGGCGGCGAGGAAGGTTTGTTCTCAACTAGCCATTTTGTTGGGGGGTGAGGAGTGGTGATTTTACATCATCGTTTAAACCCTCTTTTAATGTTGGGACGGGTCATTCCAAACCCTGTCCTATAGGGATCCCAGGAGCCACCATGGAAACACAAGGATTCGTGTACTTCGGTTTCACCTGCGAACTCACAACCCGCACGCTCCCTACTAATTGGAAATGTGGTTGACATGATGATTTGACTGACATGATGGTGTGAAGATCGACTCACCATGACCATGAGTCCGTACCTCGGAAGTTTGCTAAATATAAACCTCCTTTGATGAAGATACATCGGACGTGACGCAAATCATTGGCACAGTTGCGCACGGGGAAACCTCGTTGATGCTGCGAATTCATGCTATGCCGCATGCACAAATGATGGCACTTGCAAGAATAATACTTTTAAATGCGAATGGTGCAGCATGAAATATTGAATCAAATTGTGATGACTGCGCTAACATAGAATTGAGCACTGAAGAAACAACTCAAATCTTTAGTTTGTCAAAGAAGAAATAGTTGAGAGAGGAGATTACCGGAGAAGAAGTCCCTCAAACATGAGACACATAGAAGAAGCAGCGCAGTGAAGTAAAACCACCTGTTTCTCATATTCGACCCCAGAACAGGGATAGGGTCATATGCGAAAACATGGGAGTGGGGTCGAATGTCAAATGCGAGATAAATTCCACCCGGCGCACCAACACCTTTCATCCCTGCAGCCACACAACTGGTTGTGGTAGAGGATGTTTCTGGCTTCTTCTAACCTCAGTGGTTTCAGGCGGTGGATGGCATTGACAAGTGCCACAGGCATCACATCCGGTATCATCCGGTGGGCAACAACCGGGAACACCATTCTGCTTCGATGCTTTTACGGATGGGTCATAAGACATATCAGTTGCTTCACTTCGAAATGTTTTACGTGCTGATGTTTTTCAAAACTGGCATATGCACATATCATGCCACTCGTCTGACACAGGTTCTCAAGTTCTCGTCAGTGGAAAAGTTCGGTTTTGCATACTGCGTCCACATGCACAAACGTGTGTATGCAAGACCGCATGTTTTACAGCTACAAACACCTTGGCGGTCAACTTAGCAATAGAATGCCACATGAAGAGAAGAAAGGAAGAGAACCGACTAAGCACCAACAAAAATGGGTATTCCTGGTCACCTACACACCGTTTTACGGAGGAGCCAGGGCCAAAGGACGGCAGCTGATCCAGAGGCTCGTCTCCATCTATAAGATCCTGCGACAAAGTGGCCCCGCAGAAAAAAACAGAGGATGCACCCATAGATTACCAATCCCCGTTGCAGCTTTTGGGCCAAGCAATCCGGAAATCTTAACCGGGATCCAAGGTCAAGTATGGGGGCCTGACTGCTTTGAATTATTGGACGCAGCGCCTGCTTATGTTTTCCCTGAAGGAGTTTCTTAATGGGCGCGCGCAGCAATCAACCTTTTCAATGAACGAGCATGGATATCCTGGGTGTGCAGGATGGACCCTGCGCGCAACCAGATCAAACGTGTGCGCGAAAGTTATCGCAGCGCGGCAAGTCAGCCTTATGCTTTTTGCATGTAACTAAGGGCATCTGCCAGCAGATGCATGAAGAAACCGAGCGTGCACACGAGCTCTTATTATGTCCTTTTCTCTACTAGCATCGTGGCAGGATGAAGCTGTTAAGGATGTGCAAATGTATTGGTTGAGTCCCCTACAGTATCCGCGGAGATAAACAGATCACACATCAGTCAAGTGCAAACATCATTGATATATAGATAATATTATAAAAACAACAAGCATCCTGAAAGAAATCATATGTTTTCACAAAGCACTTCGGAACCAACCTTTGACAAAGCGTTGGAAAGGAGAAATCAAAAGCTGACTTGTCCCGAGGCTCGACACATTCATTGGAAAACCATGACGGACAATATAAGTTTATATTGTTTAAACCATGGTTAAATTGTGTTTAATGTGGTTTTATATGGTTTAAATAATCTTGCGATACTAATGGGATAATCACCGGATAAAAAGGATATAAGGATATATGAATGGGATTTAACATTCGGTGATTAAACGTGGCAATGGGAAAAAAAACTCTATTGATGGAGGTTTTAGATGGTTTTAGATGGTTTTAGATGGTTTTAGATGGTTTTAGTGGGAAAATCATCGAACTAAATGGTGGATGTTCTATTACCATGTTTGATTGCCGAAGGGTACCCCCAAAAAAAAACATGAACGGTTTGGGAATATATAACATTTCCGTTGACAGCAGCACCAGGGTCTTAATTTTGGACCCAAACAGGCAAGGGGTGCAGGAAGCACAGTTGAAGACACGTGAGTGAAGTCACATAATTTTTGCACCGGGCAGGGCCAACCAAACAGATTTCAAGAACCCGCTTGCTCTTAAATTCAAGGTGTATCAACGTGAAATTCGAGGCGAATCATCTCAGACATTTTTGGGGAGGTGTGCCTCATTCATGCCACTGCTCCATGAAGTACGAAAGTCATTTGAGGTAAAAGCCTCTATATTGTTTCTTCATATGAAAATGGCCAATAGGATGTCCAATCATGAACTGTGATAATCCCCAATATTTCCCAATCTATTAATATATTTATAATATATATATAAATAATATATATATATCCAGAATAACATCAAAAAAACACATCAACCAACAGGGGTCCAGCTGGCAACTCATCGCCAGGTACTAACTCTTTGTACTCACAAGGGTCTCTCGCGAATCCTTTTGTTTTATCAAATGTTAATAAGGAAAAAACATTTGAAACAACCACAAAAAATCACAATGGCATGTCCTAAACTCAAAACTACCATCTGGGAATCGAACATGGTTAAACATGGTTTTCTCAAAAAACATATATACATATATTCAGTTACATTTCGATGTTTTCCCATCAAAATACTTTCATTGATGAGGATGTCCTATTGCTACGGTTGAATTTCCCAGGCGCTTCAGCAGCTGTGATGGGCCTTGTTGCACCACATCACCATGTGAAGTCCCATTGAAACCACAGTTGATCCCGATATATTCAACGATTACATTGAACATTTAACGATGAAATCCCAATAAGTCACATTTCAATAAGTCACATATCTTTGGATTAACAAGCGCGCCATGTAGTATGTCCAACCTGAAATCTATATTGAAACGAACATGGCTACTATCATCCAGGCATTTCCAACTGGACGCTCAGTGCTGAAAAAGAACGGCCACAAGTTGGGGTATCCACCAGTCTTGGACAAATTCAAATATCATATTACAAATGATGGAAAGAAAACACCTGATTATTGACCATCCAGTTTTTTGACAAAAACAAGGAGGCGTCAAAACAAAACAAGGTCAGGGGATGTTAGGGGTCAAAATGGGTCAAAGAAACACGGGACCCACCATAATTTTCCTTTGATCAATGGCAATTTTGGTGTGTGTCAACCGTTTTCGGACAGACCCAAATACCGCCATGAACAGATCACATCCATGGGTCACCACCAACAAGGGATAACCTACGAAAACCAATCAAATATGCGAGAACTATGCATGTGCATATGTGTTTTTGAACATAATAGTGATTCTTCGTTGATGAGCTTGACTGGCCGCGGCTAACACCTTCCCATATCTTCCCATCATCACAAGGTGGTGCCCCTTAGTTATCTGTGTTTATGAAGCCCATTATATAACTGTAGACCTACCTACCTACCATAAACATCTGTAAACCATTGAATCCACGGATTTAAAGACGAACTTGGCTAAGCAGGGGAATCGGATTGTTGGCAATATATTGAACTACATCATCCCAGCAAGATATCTGCATTATTGCTGGTGGCCCTGGTACCCTCTGGTAAACTAACATAACTATGGAAAATCACCATTTTTGATAATTTTTAATGGGAAATCTCACTATAAATGGCCATTTTCAATAGCTATGTTGAATTACCAGAGGGTACAACCCCATGTTGATTGGTGTAGACCTATCACAGCACAAACGAAGGGATCGCTGCCAAAGCGATGGCTGAAAGATGGCCTCTGGTTTCGCCAGCTGCGCCATACTCAGGGCGGGCATCTGGCGGGACATTCAAAGGATCAGCATCCACTTCTTCTACATTGTTTATAACCTTATCTAACTAAATCTAAATCTATAGACACACATATATATATTATACATACATACATCAGTCTTGCCTTCCGATGTCCAAAATATAAACATAAATTATTTGTAGCCATTCATTCAGCACCAATCAAACCAGCCCTATTGCCCTATGGCATTCCCAAGGCCTTCTGCTCCGACTCTGGATGGCCACGGGAGAGGCCTCAGTAAAGGTAAGGACGGCGAATGGCGCTTCAGTGGTGCGCCCTCTCAGTGAAATGTTTGTTTCGTTTCACCATGTTTTGCTGTTTAACCAGTTCGATATATCTACCATAAATATCAACTAACCCAATCATTATTGGGAGCTATAAGTTATATATACCATCTGGTTATTTAATATAGCCATGGAAAATCACAATTTTTAATAGGTAAACCATCCATTTCTATGGGCCATCTATACCATGGCTATGTTAAATAACCAGAGGGTAAACCATCTTGGCGTTCCCATGCCAGGGTTTGCCCACCTAGTACCGCCCATCCCACTCCGGAGCTTCCCCGAACTTCTCGAGCTTCCCCGCTCCGCACGGCTTCCATCAAATGTGCAGAAGTTTCAGCAGCTGCGACCAACTGGGAAGGAAGGTCCTGGCTCGGTGGGCGCAGAGTTTGTTCTTTTGGCTTCGTTCTTTATAACAACTGCCAAGAAGACAGGAAAGTGCTTTCCTACTTAAATAATGATAAATTATATAGGTTTCTAGCTTTTGGATGCTTTTTTGGGGGTTCACTATAAGTCTGAACATGTATGAAACTAGTACTTAACTAAAACATACTAAAACGAGAATCAACCAGTTTGACCCACACTGGAACCCAACTTGGTGATGCCCCAAAAGGTGCGGCCCCACAGTGAATTGTCTGCGTGGGTTTGTTGTTTCAGCCCATTAACGAGTTTGATAGATCTACCGTAAACCATAGTTTACCTAGTCATAATATTTACTAACTTCACTATCCTACACGAGGGCCCCGCCTTGTAATTGTTGGTTTTCATATGTTGTTCATCGTTTACTGGTCAAAATATTTCATAGTCATATCCCACATGAAACAAATATACATTTAAACGTTGTATACCCCCATGAAATCCAAAGTAAGAAGTCCGACTAAAGTTGAGAGTTTAGACATGGCTAAAGACAAATGTTAAAAACTTGATTTAACGGTTTTACTTTCAGAAGGCCCTTGCTAAAATCATATCCAAATAAAACAATAACAAGCATTAACAATTCATGAAAAATATATTTCATAAAGTATATGATGTCACTATGTTTTGCACATGGACATCATAAATAACATTTCCAAAATATATGCATGACAATTCCAATAGTTTCATGAACAACAATAAAACAACATAGTGTGTTCATTTAAAACAACAACATAAAAATCATGAAGCGAACACAATATTCATAAATCACAAAACACATAATGACACTGAAAAAGAGACTATTCCTTAAATGCTGCTTCGGCTTCGCCTAAGTTTTAACTCTCAACATGTTGATGGGATTTAATCCCATTCAATCCTCCATTCATATAGAAAACTCATCGTCCTCGTTGAGACCTGTGACCAACGCCCGGGCACACAGGAGAAGCCTTCCCGAAATGGCACTGCAACGTTTGAGCCCCAAAGATGTGGCTTTGAATGGTGTTTAAAGGGTCCTTGAATGGGATTTAATTCAGCTATAATTCCACTAACAAATTTTGACCAAAAAAAACCATCGATGTAGCTAGTTGAATTAACATCCATTAACATTGATCCAAAATCCTCCAAAATCCCATCTAAATTTTCATCCCACGCCATGTCAATGTAGATCTGAAATCAAGGATCAGGCCAAATAGGGCAGCTGCATGACTGTTTTGGTCCATAGTTCCTAAAACTAACACTTTTAAGAGGGATTTAAATGGATTTCACCAATGGACAACGGGAAAGGGAGAGACCACCAACAAAGAATTGCATGTATATGGCATTTATTTGTATTTCATGGTATTGAACGGCTTTGTAGTCGGATGTAAGCAAACAAAAGGGCAGTTGAATCATCAACGAAAGATATTTTGGATTGTTTGAGCCATGTAGCATGGGATATGGGCTTGTATGAACATGTATAACATGTTAAGAACCCCTCCGCTCTACAAAATTGGAAGCAGGGTACCGTAGGGTGGTGCATCCTACTTTCGAACACCCCAAAACATGGTGGGTCATGTTTTTCTGTTCCCTGAAGATTTTGGTCGTCATGGCTAATCTTGTTCCATAGCCATGTGTCTAGATAACTTTCGCCGCTTAGTCAAAAGTTTCCAAACCAAGCCATCGAACCCTTTCGGGCGACCCTGAACTTGTCTTCTTAATCCCTGAGGAACATCATTCAAGTGATTGAAATTATATGAAATTATATGTAGTCTTCCCGTACAAGTAAAGTGCATCATTTGTGCTAAAAGATTCAAGTATCAAACCAGGGAGTCAACCATGTTGAATTGGATCAACCCTTGCACAACGAACATGTATAGTCAACCATGCAACTTGTCTGTCAATAATATTTGATGGAACATAGGAAAGATCAGGGAACCCAGCAAAAAAACTAAAACGCCAAAAAATGTGTTCAAGTGTATTGTATGATATTATATGTATTACAAATGATATATAGCAATCCCCCCAAAAATAGAAACGTAACTCATCACTCATCACTATTTTGGTTAGTTGTCATCACTTCTAAGGCTCAAATCCGGAATGCTTCACCATCCATATCACCCATGAAAGTGTTGGGTTTGTGTCCATCCGCAATAGACGCTTAACTTATGCATAAAACCCAAACATGTTGGTATATTAGTCTACAAAGAACCATAAATTGCCATCAACTCTATGAAACTATATTAATATATATTAATATAATATATTAAGATATATTAATTAAGCATTGTTATTGTTTATCTGCATTCAGCACCAAGAAAACACACATATTTCTACAGCTAACTAGTCAACGCCATGAGTCTTGACCATCCATTTCTCACCCATTCCATGGCCTTCCCTTTGCAACGTCTTCGGTCACAAATAGACCTCGCCCTGAGGTGCAGACATGTTGGAAAAAAAAACTGTTCCCGCAGCAGAAAACCCCGAATCATCTTTGGTATTGTAGCTGATTGGTTTCAAATTGCTTTGCTGCATTTCGGGGCAGCATCTACATTCTCTACTGTGTTCCATCCAAAAAAATATATGTAAATTATCACAACAGTTTTTGTAGCAGCCACCCCTCTTGGTAGCGCAGGTTCTGTCATGGTCCGTTTTCATATCCCACTTTCGGGGGTTCCTCCACTACTCCCAGCTGCACGCGAGAAAACGCCGACCCGCCGGCCTCGTTCCGGACTGTATCCCACTCGCACCTCGGATGATGGAAAAAAGTTTGCGACTATGGTGCCCACAGTTATGGCCCTTTACCAGTTATAAGTACTTATAACCCCATTTATAGAATGTATAATCCCATTTACAACCAGTTATAACTAATAAATGGCCATAACTGCAAACACCATAGTTGTCATGGGAAAGAGACAGAAGAGATTATTCGTATCTATCATTTAAAATTCATTTAAATGTTGTTGACGGTTGTTGCCAATCGCTGTAATTGTCACCGTGAAGACTTCATTTGCCGTGGATGCCCATCGAAAAAACAACTATGGACTATGAGTTTGTCTGAAGATTGGATACCTTATCCCAGTAAAGGGGCCATTTTGAGGCATCCCCCAGTTTAAGACACAGCCGCACACACACACACAATTTGAGTACGGGTGAGTTTCTTCTCCCATCCTATCCCTTTCCCGGCTTGGGACATTCGTAGGTTTCGACACCCCCAAGTGAGCAGTAACAAAAGCCTATGGGAAAATCCCTCAAACATTGTTCAAAGCTACAGACCGACAAGATTAGAGATATGAAAGGATATCTAATATGGTATACACCATTACTGTAGTGGTATCTAATGTGCCCTGATGGTATACACCATTCCTGATACAAATTCAAAGCCGAAAAAATATACCATCAGGGCATGCACTCACTGGCATTAAGGCTCAGGTGATAAAGCCCAATCTAGGTACAACCTCCAAGAATCACTAAATCAACTATCAATCAACAATGGTTTATCAATCGTATCACTATATATATGTATATTATATAACATATTATATTACATATTACATGTGATATATTAAATATTATATATTATAAATGATATATGATATAAAATAAATTATAAATTATAAATTATATATATTATATTATATATTATATATTATGCATTGTATATTATATATTATAAATGACATATCATATATTTGTATGCTATATGTTATATATAAACTATTATATATTATTTATTATATAGTGTTTATTATATATTATATATTATTTATTATATATTATATATTATAAATGATATATCATATATTATATATTATATGTTAAGT
>Ga0126342_10021133_pt1 | contig 10877 bp, 11 predicted proteins | sample Cyp1metagenome_FD_92528 | JGI IMG/M metagenome (GOLD analysis project Ga0126342, IMG submission 92528) | Coral microbial communities from Lord Howe Island, Old Settlement Bay, Australia - Cyphastrea 1 metagenome | ecosystem: Host-associated > Invertebrates > Cnidaria > Coral ... | reverse complement strand
ATGTGAGGATAAGAAGATGTGAAGATGAGAAGATGTGAAGATGAGAAGATGTGAAGATGAGAAGATGTTTTACAGACCCCCACTATTGGAAGAACCCTGCGCTCAGACGCTCTCGGGAAAAACAAGAACATGTAGGCCATTTTACTTCCCTTCTCTACACACCTTCAAAGGCAGCCTCTTCAGCTCGCATCTGCGTCCGCAGCGTCCGCATCCGCGTCCGCAGCGTCGAGGCAAGAACTGGCAGGTGCGAGCCGGGGTGTCATTGAAACTTTGGGTGAAACATGCAGTTATGGCCCTCAACATCCCTTAACAGCCAATTCAGCCATAAATGGTGATATTTTTTGAACCCATGTAATGGACTATGGTTATATAATGTTATATACCATTATCAGCCAGTTTTAAGTGTTCAGGGCTATGATGGTGGGGACCTAAATCCGGGAAATATAGGGATTGAAGCAAGCTTAAGTGCAACGTGGTGTTCCAGTTTGTTCGCTAAATTGGTCCACATGTCACTAGGGTTTATAGTAGATATATCTTTGAAGTTCTTTGAATATGACATTTTAAAACCAGCTTAGCTAACTATGGGGCAGCACCTTGTAAGCCGATGGATTTTCACAAACAAAAAATCCAATGCGTGGGTTTAGCCAAACAACTTCGTCAGTGATACAAGGAATGCCGTAGCAAAAAAAACATAGATTTAAATGTTTTAAGCAATGAACATTGGGGCGTTATCTTTAAAGATGAGGAGTGAAGTGCCATTCACCGGACTATACCCAATATTTACATATATTAACTATCTAAATTTAGCCAATGAACACCAATGTACACACCCCACCGCTAAGGTTGGAAGATGTGTTGGGGTCGTGGAGTGGGACAGTTTATGTTTCTCTTGTGTCAGACTATACAGGATTTCGTGCCCCCCCAGCGATGTGAAAGTTCGTTTATAAACCCCATGAACTATAGTTATATCTACCATAAACCATAGGTAATCTGGCGCCATACATTGCAGCGCGGGTGGACAGGGTCACGCGTGGTCTCACTTTAATGTGCAGCCTTGGCCCCTATGACGAGGGCACACTCGTCTGCCTGCTGTACCTTCATCAGGTCGAGGAGTATTGGAATCCGGAGAAGCATGAGTTTGCAAGGAGGTCTTGGCCACTGGACTGCAACCTTGAGTCGGTCAGTGACGATTCTTCCTACAAGCCTTCACCTTTGTCAACTCCCAGAAGCATGAGCAACGTGGCCTCAGAGAGTGATATGGACTTGGAGGCGGAACCTCGACACACTTTCGAGGTGCGATCCAGACCTCGGTTGAGATCTGCTCGGAGACGTGAGATTGGTGCACCATGGCATCAACCCAATCCTGCCCAAGATCGAACAACTGTTGAGAAGGATGTGCCATAGTTATGTATAGCTATATCTACCATAAATCATAGAATTCAAGCCACTTCCATGTTCGGCAACTGAACGCAACAACCAACGAACGGGGGGCCCATCCTGTAGCGGAGACATGTGTTGTTTTCATGATTTGAAAGGTTGGCCCTTAGAGCTTTGATGGATGTTTTTTGTTTTAAATGAGACTTTGGTGCAAGAAAGTTTCCCAAGCAGTTGATATATACCCTCTGAACTAACATAGCTATTGAACATGGCCATTTATTTTCCATAGTTACGTTAGTTTACCAAAGGGTACCCAGCATAGTTCTGATTTCCATGGCTTTCCCAATGGCCACGAGGCCAGCGATGGCGCGGATGGCGCGTTCCGCTGCGCTTGGATTGCAGGATGTCAAGGTTTCGCCAGGCCGCACAGCGATCATGGGTTTTTCTAGGAGAAATTGCTGGGTCGACCGACTGGTTATAGTGATTTTATGGTATTTTATAGTGGTTCAATGCGATTTATCATGATGTAATGGGACTTTATTAATGGGATATGAATGGGATATTAATATGATGTACCCTCTGTTAAACTAACAGTTTGCTATTGAAAATGGCCATTCATAGTTGATTTACCCATTAAAAATGGTGATTTTCCATAGTTATGTGGCTGTTTACCAGAGGGTACTAGTACAACTTCATCTTTGGCTATATATGGTAAAGTGATGTCTAAGCAGCGAAGAAATGGATTGTTTGGCAGATGTCAAAGATTCACCGTGATGATTTATGCCTTTGCTGGGAATGCACTTGTTGTTGGAGCCAAGATTAGGTTATTATCATTGATATGCTTGGTACAGTTGAACAGGAATTGGTGATAGTTTTTGGTGGCAAGTTTTACGGAATTGCCCAACACATGTTGGTGATGAATACTGGCGTTTTCTTTGCATATTTGTTTTCAAGCCAACATCGGTTGCTTATGACCACAATGGGATAGTGTTTAACCAGCAAAAAGATGAATAATGTTCATTCACAGTGTTAAGAAATAAATGTGGCATCAATCAGATGATATGATATGTTTGAAAAACAAATTCTTTAGCAACAATTTGTTGGCTAACTACGGGTCCACTTTTTTTCAGTTGGTGTTGACCAATTAATCACCGAGGGCCGTCACCTGGCCGGGACAAAGCCTGGTCAACATACATAGGAACTGGAAAACCACGTTCTTTTGATCTATTTTGAAGAGGTAAATCAACTATTTCTATGGGCCATGGCTTCAATAGCAAAGTCTTAAAGTACCAGGGGGTAAAGTGAGGACTTAGATTGTTCTGGACTGCTGGTCATTTGAGGTTCTCAACGCTGTTTTTGTTGACCTTTTCGCTGGTAGAAATCGCCAGCCACAGCACTCAGATGGTCAGCCAAGTGGAAAAGTGGTGGAAAAGTGGAAAAGTGGCTGGCGATTTGAAATCGAAACATCTTTGATTTTCCATGGTACCCTCTGATCATTCAACAGTTTGCTATTGAAAATCACCACTTCTAATAGGTAAATCAACTATAACTGGGCCATTTTCCATAGTTATGTTAGTTTACCAGAGGGTGTTTGGGATGATGATCCATTCCATTCAACAAACGGACTGGTTTGAAGCCAACAAAGAACTGGAGCCTCAGGGTGTTTATTTCCCATGAATGGGCTTCAACATGTGGAACAAGCAGTTTTAATGGGCTCTCTTTTTTTAGCAAGCTATGGCAATCTATTGATTATGGATGATTGTGGCTTCTCTCCAAAATCGTGTTTTAATGGAGTGTTCATGGGATATGTCATGCTTTCCGCTTGATTTTTCCTCGAACCAATCCATATTCCACTGTATCAAGGAATGCACTTCCGAATCTCAAGTCTCCCTATCGCAGGCGTGTGGTCAAGTTGCCCAGAAGCGCACGGAAGGCCCGCCGCAGCGCCGCCTTTTGGATGTGCAAAGTGGTGCCCAGTGACATGTTTGTTGGTTTATGGTTTATTCACCATAGTAACACCAACTAAAATTCGAGATTAGTCACAGTTGTATAAATACACAGGTTTATGGTTAATGCTTTCTCCATACATAACTTTGTAGTAACTATAGTACCCCCCAAGCTAACTGTGGATTATAGTTACTATAGTATAAATAGTTACCTAACCATTACAACATAGTTATCCCAGTGTTTTCACCATTAAAACTCACGTAAAAAACACTGGAACTATTTTCGTGACCCCCGACAGGTCTCGCCTCCGGGGAAGCACCGACTGTCGATTCATGGTTTATTGGTGGTTTAATAACCCACCCTGATAAGGATATTTGTTTACCATCAATACTGTGGGTTATCCCAAAAAAATAATTGGGAATCATATAGTTTCTGCACCAGTTGGTGGTTGGTAAACATCCCAGTATTTATAGGGTTGAAAAACCATCCAAGGTTAAACTTATCCCATGATTTTGTGGTTGATTTCAACCGTCCTGCCTTTTCGTGAAGCATTGTAGGATGATGATTGTTTTAAAAAGGAATCACAATATGATGAAATCACATAATATGGTTACCCTCTGGTAAACAGCCACATAACTATGGAAAGATCCACCATTTTTAATGGCAAAAAATCACCTATTTCTATGGCTATTTTCAATAGCAAACTGTTAGTCATTACCAGAGGGTATTTCATGAATAATCCATTAATCCGGTAAACCATCGTGTCCTGTGTCGCGAAGCTAGTCATCAAGCCCACCTCCACTGGCTTTCTGTGTCCATTTAAGGGTTGATTCATGTTGATTCCAGTGAAGGTTATATAATCAAACTTGCATAGGTTATATAAGTTATATACTGATTGGTGGTTTGGAACATCAATTTTATGCTTCCATACATTGGGAATTTCATCATCCAAACTGACGAACTCACATTTTTTCAGAGGGGTTGAAACCACCAACCAGTATAGATATGGTTAGATCATGTTGATCTTGTGCCAATTATGCTCCCTGTTGTTGATATCACCGATATCACCATCATGGTTAAAAGTCGCTTCAAGCACCTTGAACACTGGCATTGCCCAAATTCCAAACGCGCTCATTGGGGATGGTAAAAAAGGGACAAGTAATTGAGGGCCCTGAATGAGCATATGGTCTTTCTCAAAAACCCATGGGTCTTTCTCAAAACTGGTTGGTGGTTTCAAACATGTTTCATTTTCCATCATATATGAGATAATCCTTCCATTGACTACTATTTTTCAGAGGGGTTGAAACCACCAACCCAAAAATAAGGGTACCCAAAAACTATTGCTTTCCATATCTTGGATGCTCACTTGGGGTCCTCATTTTTGAGAACAGAAATCGTTGATCTATGTTGACCTTAGTCAAGTTCAATGAACTACGATGAACCTATTCTATCCCAGATGCTCCATGGTGCTGGAATATTTACCTACATTTGAGCCATTTTTCGGGTAAATGTAGGTAAATTATTACATACATGGAGCATCTGGGTATTCTTAATACCCTATGGATCCAAATACTTGCTGAGAAGGGACTTAACCCCCCAAATCATGCCCCTAATACCCCCTCAGAAGGTACTTGGATCTATAAGGGATTTATAATCATATGATCCGTTTACCATTTCCACATACATATATGAGACATCCCAAGTTTTATAGGAGTAATACACCACTGGGTTTTTGTGGGATTCCGACATTTCCAGAGCCAGAGCCGGATTCGCTGTGACTATCCGACCATGGCGGCCGCGGGCTCGAACAGTTGGTCGCCCTGCAACCAATCAGACGACCTCTCTGTAAACGACCCCTCGAGAGACGAGGTGAAAGTCGGAGGGCCAGCGGCAATGAAAAATCAGACCTCTTTGTCGATGAAAAGAAATTCTAGATCTGTCATCAAAACTCATCCAGTCCAGTGATTCCGAAAAATATTCCATAGAAAAATATCCCAAAAATCATCGGTGAGCAGAGGCTGTTTTCTGTTGTTTCCGTGTGGAGTTTTCGCAAAACGATCCCTGGCCCTACCGACTACAGCGGGATTCTGCAGCCATGGTGACACTCGAGATGCCCATGAAGGCGATCCGGTCTGGGTAGCGCTGGGCCGGTGCCCGGGGATGACTCGTGGAGCTGGCAAAAATGGTTGAAATATAGTACAGTATGGCCATGGCTATGAAAGTCATATAACTGGTTATTAACCTATGGGATTATACATAAACCATAGATGGGGTGAATTGTTAGTACTTATAATTGGTATAAATCGGGCCATATCTGTGGAATATAATATAGAAAAAATGAAAAAAGGTGGTGCCCCATAGTTTGAAAAGTTGGCTATAACGCGTTAAGATTTCATATGATTCATTTAACTCCAGTCACTAGGGTTTATGGATGTTTATTGTTGATGTATAATATAGCTGCTTATGGTGTATAAACCAACTACAGTAATAACTCGGGGGCACCACCTTGCAGAATAGAATGGTAAATCATGGTCAAAAAGGACTATACAATACTAAAATCGTCAGGAGAATAGAATGGTTGATGATGATGATTTTGTTTGGTACTGATTTGTTTCCAGCCAGAATGCAGGCATATCATATATCCAGATAGTGCAACAATTAGTGCGGATACTGGAACGGTCCATGCAAACCAAGCAAGAAATAGCTTTCAGCTCAGGTGTGCTTTCGGCATGAATATCGCATCAACAAGATAGAAGCAACCAGAGCGTGCCAACCAATGCTGGTGTGATCGCCAAGGGGTATCGCCCCGGTAGTTTCTGGTTTGTTTGAAACTTGGGTATCCCAAAGTTTAATGATTAATCATTCATCAGTGTTTCCCCTATGAAACAGACCCATACAGTTAAGACCCGAAATATCAATTATCAAATATTATAAATTGTTATTTCTATATTTCTATGGGCTTCTGATTCCACAAATGGTGGTATTTCACTGATTTAGATTTTTTGGGCCTCAACTGTATGATGTATGTTGAAACAGTCATTACCTGAGGAAGAGTCAACCCAAGTTGGATTGGATAGTTGAGTCCTTGATTTTTGCTATAGATGATGGATATATGTTTTTTTTTCAACCAACCAAAAAACATAAGGGTATCTAAGATTTGTAAGTTTGACCATGATTTCAAGTGTTTTTTTCGGCACAAGATTAAACACAAGTGTCGCCAGTCAAAGTAGACAATTTGCCCCACATTTAGATCCATCTATCTAAAATGGCATCTGAATATGTTTGTTTGCCGCGAACAACCTCATTGATCATGGTCTCATCATATCTCACCTGTTGCTTTGCTTCTATCATACAAGGTAGGCTCCCCGAGGTATAAGTTGCTTTGTAAAGCAATCAATTAAAACTGTATGGCCCGGTAAACCATAGTTATCGGAGCTATGTTCACCAGCTCAGCTACATAGTCGGGCCAAAAAACGTGACAAGTTGGTACACAACTCCACCTAACTATAGATATATTCCCCTAATCAATCATAGTTTCAATTTCAATGACCATTTCAGGAACCTAAATTCGAGGTACCTACCGTATACGGTATAAGGCCCATAGAAGGCATATGTAAGGGAATATCCCTACAAAATATGGCCTTATACGGTACAGTACCTCCATTTTAGGATCCTGGAATTCCCATTGATAGTTATTGTAGATATGTTCACCAACTTAGTTATTTTGTGGGCCCCAGGCTTTGTATATATCGCAAACGGGGTTCCCACAGTTATGGCCCTTTACCAGTTATAAGTACTAAGAAAACCCCATTTATAACATGTATAATTCCATAGAAATATCCAGTTATAACTAAAAAATGGCCAAAACTGCGCCATGTAGAAGGTCCTCTTTTGAAGTTGCCAGGTACAACCAAGCGACATGGTCTCTATCTTGCAGTTCATGGAGAACAGCTACAGTCATGCCTTTGCTACAGCCCCTTGGTGTTCACGGCTATCCAAAAATAGGCCACCCAAAAAATACACAGTAATGGCCATGGCTATTAGTTATAACTGGTTATAAGTGGGATTATATCATATTGTGAATGGGATGACTTAGTACTTAGAACTGGTAAAGTGCCATAACTGCAGTGATTTGCGATCAGCTTCCTTATTGCTGATGGTCATGTTGGTATGTATTTCGTTGTGGACCATACCAATGTCATATTCCTGTTATACATTTCAACATCTCCGCTTCGGTATATCCGAGGGCATCCCCTTATATTTCATTTTACCCTATATACATTTATATATTATATCACCATTATAACACAATCCACTTGTGATTCATATAATATATATATATAGGGCTTAACAGAATTTAATCCACATCTTTGCACAAAGCTGGGCCTTGTAACAACGTGGGGCGCTTTATCATGAACAACGCGATCAAAAGCGACCTATCGATGACAACGGTTTCACTACCGGGAGGTTGAGCACAAAGAGTCTACCTCCTCGCAGCCTTGGAGGTGTCCACAAATCGTGGACTGACTCGACACTGGAAGCACAACTTGAGAACGACTAGAAGGTCCCAGGAGCCCGTGACATTGCCAAAACTGCCTTGTTGAACGTGCTGATTTCGATCAGAACGCCATCCTTCGTGAGTTCATGGATTCTTGCAATTTCTGCGTGAGACTTGGCGAGGCATTGGGTTAGAACTAGAATCCGGCCACCCGCATGATTGACCGCATGAGACCATCATGATACACTGAGCCGGCTGAGCCGTTTATGTTCAGCCAACGTATGAAGAAGTTCCCTAGGGGAAACAAGCCAGAGGTATTACAACACATATTCGCATCAGTTGCTCAGAAACTGATCATGCTTAGCTGCTTTGCATATCTCAATGTCGTGCGTCCAGTTTGTGTCAGAGTTTTTTGTTTACCCACAGACACTTGTGGAATATGTTCGGAAGTTTTAACAAGACATGGCAATATACAATATATACATATTCTGGAAGATCTGGATGACCGTTTTTTTTTTCAGGATTGTTTTGTCTATGTTAGTCTAGGGGCACAATAATGTAGATTATGCTTAATAATGGTAACTATCCCAAAATTGCCTTACATCAGGTCTGTGGTCTGTGATTTATTATAAATCATCCAGGTATTACAGTTATGGCCATTTATTAGTTTTATCTGGTTATAAGTGGGATTATACCTTTTATAAATGGGCTTTTATTAGTATTTATAACTGGTATTTCGGGCCATAACTGTAGTGACTTAGTGAAAGGGTTACGAGAATCCTGCCGTCGGACTCACCGTAGCGAGCCGAGATGGGCGGGATATGGTGGGAATATGGTGATCATGCCATTTATGAAACAGAATGGGTTGATATTTGGGTAACACTCGCTGAGTGTTTGTTTTTCAATGTCATGTTTAGTAAGGTTGAATGAATGTGATGATATCTTAGGCTGCAACTGCCTGCAACATGACTATATTGTATCCCTCACGATACATTTATACATGTGTCAAGTAACGTTAACAATGCGTGTTTCGCTGTTTGACTCATATTGTTTCCAATCGCCCACCCGGTAGCATGGGCAAGTCCAGGTTGCAACAGACACTTCTTTCATCAGTGGCTTCCATCTGATTCTTGAGGTCAGCATTTAAACAGTTGCAGGAGCTAAACATTAATGTTTGTCATGGGGAAATAGACAAAAAAAAGTGGTCTATATTTTCCAGTGGATCTAGGGTGACTCAGCATGCGCTGGTTGGTGAACTCCACCCATTTTGCTCGCAGTTCTTGCCATTCAGGTCATGCCAGATTTCGATGAACCCAAGTGGGTAAAGCTTGCAGGCCCCCGTTTCAAGCCAGAGGGATCACCATGGCACAAGCTGCTGACCCCCAGTGAAATGTTTGTTTGTTTCTCAGCCATTGTACACCCCATTAGCCAGTTCCATATGTCTACCAGTCTACCAGTCGAACCCTGATGAATTGGAAATTGCGTTGTTTTGTTGACGAACAGACAACTATCGTGTAAGGGCAACGACTTGTAGAAGTATACATTAATATATATATATATATATATATACATATAAATACATAAATAATTCTTTAGATGTTTAATGTATGGATCCAGGAAACATATCGCAGGCCCCCAAGATAGCTAAGTTGGTTTATAACTCCAATTTCACTATGGTTTATGGTACCTATAACTATTATAGTATTCATGGGGTTTATAAACCATCAAACTTCACTGGGGGGGCCACATTGCACGAGGTCTAAATTATGTAATATTGTCGAGTATGGGGGGATCATCCCTTAAACATGCACCGAAAAAAATGGTGGGACTGGAGCCATGGACTGAGATTATGGATGAACATTAGTATATATTATCCATATATCAATGGAAATTATAACTGATTTATAATATGGATGAACGTAGTTATTCCAAAGATTATGGATGAAATTATACCACTTTTGGAAAAACTGGATTAACATATTTAACTGATGAAAAATCAGCAACCACTAATTGTTTATGGATGCACATAAAACCTGGATTATCCATGAATTCTTTGGAACATATTGAAAATGGCTGAATACTAAGCCCTAACAGTTCTAAGTGGCTGAAGAAAACTTCATTTAAGTATATTTAAGTGATATAACCTTAGTTGCAGGAGTTATAAACCCGTGGCCCTAACTGGCCTATAGGGCCATAACTGCAGAAACTCAAGTTGTAAATCCTAGCTGTTGGGGTTGAACATGAACACTGAGGATACACGGCTTCTTTAAACCTATGGGTCTGTTTCTAAGTTGGGAGGATTGTGGTCAGGCATCATGTTTTGGGGCATCCTATTTTGAGACACAGGCATGTTTTGCATATGATCCCCAATATTGATGGATATATCATGATACATCTGAATTACATCTTTGTTAGACGCACCAAGTCATTTTTGACCACCCAACAGCCTTCTGTGGACAGTTGACAGGTGCCAAGAATGATCATGGAAGACGTGGTAAAAACGAAAGTGTCCTGGCCGATTTGAGGAATGCTAGAGAATTTGCTACCGGGATATACCATCAAGACGGAGGAGGCAACTAATGAAGACTGGGCAGTAAGGGCTACTGAGCAAGACTTCAACGGGATTTGGGATTTTACCTCTGAAACTGATGCTGTTTGACAGTGATGATAGCATTTTGCTCGTTTCATGCAAAACAACAATGGGTCAAAACTTGCCATACGGCTGGTTCCATCTTAGATAGCTATTACTTTATATACTCCTTTGATGTTTTTGCGGGATATGTTTTTTTTTTTGAGTAAAGTCTGTTTTTTAGTATGTTTGCTGGTTGATATAGATGGTTTTACTATGTTTTACTCCGACTTTTCCATCTTAGATAGCTACCAGTAGTACCGCACAAGGCGGTGGCGGAAGTTTCAAGAATAGGAAGCCTAAAGGAGAGGTTGGTTGTTGTGAATCAGGGATGGCAGAGCGAATCCACTGATGGACCGAAAGGTGCTTGAGGTCTCCTCTCTGTCTCTCTCTTTCTCTGACTATCTACCTACCTATCTATCTTCT